>Ga0209830_10002937_pt1 | contig 13332 bp, 9 predicted proteins | sample ArcticOcean_MG_C_12_FD_187439 | JGI IMG/M metagenome (GOLD analysis project Ga0209830, IMG submission 187439) | Marine microbial communities from western Arctic Ocean - ArcticOcean_MG_CB8_130 (SPAdes) (version 2) | ecosystem: Environmental > Aquatic > Marine > Oceanic | place: Arctic Ocean...
AAAGAGCTCATAAAGGTATTTTTCTTTCTTTTCAATACCCTGTTGAAATTCCAGGAGTTTCTGTTACTAACTTTATAAAAACAGCAATTAACGAAACTAGAAAAGCAAAAGGAGAAAAAGAAATGCCGGCTAAGGAAATGTTAAAGCTTTTAAAAGATAAATCTAGTCTTTTAGAGATAGACAGAAAGTTTTTATCTAGATCAATAAATGATGGTTTTTCTGGTGGTGAAAAAAAGAGAAATGAAATTTTTCAGATGGCAATGTTAGAGCCAAGTATTGCTATTCTAGATGAAACAGATTCTGGTTTAGATATTGATGCTCTAAGAATTGTAGCAAATGGTGTTAACAAACTTAAAAGTTCTAAAAATGCTGTAATTCTAATTACCCATTATCAAAGGTTATTAGATTATATTGTTCCTGACTATGTACATGTACTTCATAACGGTAAAATAGTAAAATCTGGAACTAAAGAACTAGCTATTGAGCTAGAGGAAAAAGGATATGATTGGATAAAAGAAGAAGTAAAAAACTAATAAGATGGACTTAAAAGAAAAATTAGTTTCCTCGTTTATAGCTTTTGAAAATCAAGTAGATATTGACAGCTATGTTCATGATATAAGAACTGAAGCAATTAAGAGTTTTGAAGACTCCGGCTTTCCAACAAAAAAAAATGAGGCTTGGAAGTACACATCGCTAAAACAAGTTTTAGAACCAGATTATAGTATATTTCCTAGACAAAATAAAGCCCTTGAATATGCTAAGATTGAAAAATATCTAATTGATGATATCGATAGCTATAAAATAATTTTTGTTGATGGGAAATATTCTTCTCATTTGTCTGAAACTACTCATGAAGGAATGGATATTTGTCTAATGTCATCAGTTTTAAATAAGCCTAAATACGCTAGTGTAATAGAGAACTATTTTAATAAAGCTGTTAAAAAAAATGGTATCAGCGATTTGAATACTGCTTTTTCAAAAGAAGGAGCATTTATTCATATTCCTAAAAATAAATATGTAGAAAAACCAATTCAAATTATTCATTTCAGTAGCGGCAACGAAAGTTCCTTAATGCTACAACCTAGAAATTTAATTATAGTTGATGAGAATTCTCAGCTACAAATTATCGAAAGACATCAAAATTTAACTGAAAATGAAGTCTTAACAAACTCAGTTACTGAAATTTTTGTAAACCCAAAATCTATAGTTGATTATTATAAAATTCAAAATGATAATAAGCAAGCATCATTAATAGACACTACATCGATTGTTCAAGAGAGAAGCAGTGTTTGCACATTACATACTTTTTCGTTTGGCGGTAAGCTTACAAGAAATAATTTAACTTTTTCTCAAAATGGTGAACACATTGAGTCTATAATGAAAGGGATTACTATAATTGAAGATAAACAACACGTAGATCATAACACTTTAGTGCATCACATTAAACCAAACTGTGAAAGTCATCAAGACTATAAAGGTATTTTCGATGATAAGTCTACTGGAGTATTCAACGGAACTGTTGTTGTTGAGAAAGAAGCACAAAAAACAAATGCCTTTCAAGCAAACAACAATGTTTTACTGAGTGATAAAGCTTCAATTAACACCAAACCTCAGCTTGAAATTTTTGCTGATGATGTAAAATGCTCCCATGGCTGTACGATTGGTCAGTTGGATAAAAATGCTCTTTTTTATTTGAAATCTAGAGGTATCCCAGAAAAAGAAGCTAAGGCTTTATTGATGTATGGTTTTGCAAATAATGTTATGCAGAGCGTAAAAATACCAGAGTTGAAAAAAAGAATAACCAATATAATTGCTAACAAATTAGGAGTTAAAATTGGATTTAATTTATAGATGAGAAAAAACACCAATATAAATATTAAAGAAATAAGAAAAGATTTTCCTATTCTTAATAGAAAAATAAACGGGAAAGACCTGATTTATTTTGATAATGCCGCTACTTCACAGACTCCAAAAGTAGTAATTGATTCAATAATTTCTTATTACTCTAATTACAATTCTAATATACACAGAGGAGTCCATGCATTAAGCCAAGAAGCTACAAATGCATATGAAGATTCTAGAGTAAAATTTCAAAAATACTTCAATGCAGATAATTCATTTGAAATAATATTTACTTCTGGAACTACTCATAGTATCAACTTAGTAGCCAATGGATTTAAAAAAATATTGAAAGCTGGGGATGAAATTATTATATCTCAATTAGAGCATCATAGTAATATTGTTCCCTGGCAAATGCTTTGTGAAGAAACTGGAGCAAAAATTAAAGTAATCCCAATTGATCATAATGGAGAGTTAGTGTTTAGTGAATTTGAGAAGTTATTAAATTCTAGAACAGAATTAGTTTTCGTAAACCATGTATCTAATGCATTAGGCATAATAAACCCAATAAAAAAAATAATTGATAAAGCACATGAATTTAATGCTATTGTATTAATTGACGGAGCTCAAGCTACTCCACACATGAAGGTTGACGTATTAAAATTAGATGTTGATTTTTACGTAACCTCTACACACAAAATTTGTGGACCAACAGGTGTTGGAATTTTGTATGGTAAAGAAAAGTGGTTAAATAAAATACCTCCATTTTTTGGTGGAGGTGAAATGATTGATCAAGTTACTTTTGAGAAATCCACTTACGCAGGACTTCCCAATAAATTTGAAGCTGGCACTCCAAATATAAGTGGCGTAATAGCTTCAGGAGTTGGTATTGATTACATGAACTCGATTGGTTTAGAAAATATTAATAAGTACGAGATTGAATTACTTGATTATGCAACGAGGAAGCTGTTGTTGATTGAAGATTTGAAGATTTATGGAGTTTCTAAGCAAAAAACATCTGTAATATCTTTTAATGTTGGTAAAATACACCCTTATGATATTGGCTCAATTGTTGACAAATTTGGAATAGCTACTAGAACTGGACAACTTTGTGCACAACCAATAATGGATTATTTTAAAATCCCAGGTACTATAAGAATTTCTTTTAGCTTTTACAATACCAAAGAAGAAATAGATGTATTTATTGAAGCTCTTCACAAGGCTATTTTAATGTTATCTTAAATCAAAACAATGCGAAATTCAATACTTTAAATTGAATAATCTTATTGTTATCGTATTTTTACTAAAATTATAAGCTTGAAAATAAAAGAAATACAAGAAGAGTTAATTGACGAATTTGCAATGTTTGATGATTGGGTTGAAAGGTATGAATATATGATTGACCTTGGCAAATCCTTGCCTTTAATTGAAAGTAAATATAAAACTGATGATTACTTAGTAAACGGGTGCCAAAGTAAGGTCTGGGTTAATGCAGAACTAATAGACGATAATATTGTTTTCAAGGCGGATAGTGATGCAATTATCAGCAAAGGGATCATAGCAATTCTAATTAGAGTATTTTCAAATCATAAACCTAATGAAATAATAGAAGCAAGTACAGATTTTATTGACAAAATTGGGCTAAAAGATCACCTTTCGCCTAATAGAGCTAATGGTCTTTCAAGCATGATAAAACAATTAAAATTATATGCTATAGCTTATAAAACAAAAATAAATGATGAATAAAGAAGATTTTGATCCAACTAAAATCGGTGAAGATATTGTTAAGGTTATAAAAACAATTTATGATCCTGAAATTCCAGTCGACATATATGAACTTGGATTAATATATGATGTAATGATTAATGAAGATAGAGATGTTAAGATAATAATGACGCTTACAACACCAAACTGTCCTGTTGCGGAATCACTACCTGCAGATGTTAAAGATAAAGTTAAATCTATGAAAGAAGTAAACGATGTTGAATTAGAACTCACATTTGATCCTCCTTGGTCTCAGGATTTAATGAGTGATGAAGCAAAATTAGAAATAGGGATTTTATAGTTTTTTTATACCCTATTTAGAAAAATTAAATTAAAGTTTTGAACTTAATTAAGCCATGTCAAAAGAAATAATAAACAAGGTTGCAAATAGTAAATTAATCACTTTTGATCTAGAGGAATATTATCCTGAAGGTAAAAGACATCTGTTGGATATTAAAAACTGGCTATACCAAGGCTTATTTTTAAAAGAAAAAGACTTCAGAACAAATATTAATAATTTTGATTGGACTAAATTTAATAATGGCTATGTAGCTATTTTTTGTAGTAATGACGCTATAATCCCTACTTGGGCTTATTTATTAATTGCAAGTAAGCTAAAAGGTAATTGCATTAAAAATGTTGTTGGAAATTTAGATTACTTGGAGAAATTTATTTTTCTAGATTTAATCAATTCAATAGATATTTCTAAATACCATGAAAAATCAATTATAGTTAAGGGATGTTCAAAAAAAAATATCCCTTTAGACGCATACTCTCAAGTTATTAACAGGCTTAAACCTATTGCTAAAAGTATCATGTTTGGAGAGGCTTGTTCTTCAGTACCTATATTTAAAAAAAGGTAACTAACAGTCTGGATATAAAAATTTGTTATATGGAAATCTTGTAATGTGAATTTTCCTTACTTCTGAGTATAAACATTCTTTTAAATCTTCTATATTTTGATTGTTTAAGGCTGAAATAAACCTAACTTCATCTTCATTTTTACTCATCCAAGTTTTCTTCCAATCATGTAGTGTGTAATTAGACTTGTCTCTAACAGCAATTAAATCTTCTTCATCAAACTTATCATATGTATATTTATCGATTTTATTAAATACCATAATTGTTTTTTTATCAGAACTCTTAATTTCTTCCAAAATTTTATTTACGGATTCAATGTGTTCTTCAAAGTTGGAATGTGAAATATCAATCACATGAATTAATAAATCTGCTTCCCTGACTTCATCAAGTGTGCTTTTAAAGGACTCTATTAATTGAGTTGGTAATTTTCTTATAAAGCCTACTGTGTCACTCATTAAAAATGGCAGGTTTTTAACAACAACTTTTCTGACTGTAGTATCTAGTGTAGCGAAAAGTTTGTCTTCTGCAAATACTTTTGACTTGCTTAAAACATTCATCAATGTTGACTTCCCAACATTAGTGTAACCTACCAAAGCAACTCTGATCATTTTACCTCGGTTACCTCTTTGCACATGCATTTGCTTGTCGATAGTTTTAATTTTCTTTTTTAATAAGGAAACTTTGTCTCTAACAATTCTTCTATCTGTTTCAATTTCTGTTTCTCCAGGTCCTCTCATTCCAATACCACCTTTTTGCCTTTCAAGATGAGTCCACATTCCTTTTAGTCTGGGTAACAAATACTGACATTGAGCCAGCTCAACCTGAGTTCTAGCGTAACTAGTTGTAGCACGCTGGGCGAATATATCTAAAATCAAATTTGTTCTATCTAAGATTTTACAATTAAAAATTTTACTAATATTTCTTTCTTGAGCTGGTGATAATTCATCATCAAATATAACAGTTTGAATTTTTTCAGATTCAATAAAATCTAAGACCTCTTTGATTTTTCCACTACCTAAGAAAGTTTTAGGATTGGGAGTATCAAGATTTTGGGTAAAACGCTTTACAACAGTACCTCCAGCAGTAGTGGTCAGAAATTCTAACTCGTCTAGATATTCTATTGATTTATTTTTGTCTTGATCTTGAGTTATAACTCCTATTAAAATAGTATTTTCCAATATGATGATATTATTAGTTACAAATGTACAAATACTAATTTCCTATATATATAAATATGAATTAAAAAAACTTTTACAATATCAGTACTAGATTTGTTTTATTTAGTAAATTTAGGAATTACTTATACAGCTATGAAAAAAATTATACTATCTATACTGGTTTTATTTTCCTTTCAATTAGGAAATTCTCAAGTTCTTAATGAGCCGTCTAACTGGCCAAATACCGATTGGGTAACCTCAGGTACATATACTGAAGCTGGTTTACTTGCTGACCCTACATTAGCAGATTCCTTCACCTTTGATGATGATGCTGCTGGATCTACATCCGATGATGATGTTGCTTCTGAGTCTCCAGTTATTGATTTAACTGCTGCTTTTGATGCTGGCGAAACTCTGGTATTAATAACAGGAGATTACTCGCATCGAGATATAGGTGGAAGTTTATCTTTAGATTATTGGGATTATGACGCAGGAGTTTGGACTCCAGTTTTAGAATTAGAAAATACTACAAGTAGTGCCTCTGATTATCAAAATTGTGAAAATCAGATTAATTTTGAGGCAGGTTTAGATATAACAACATTTACAGCAACTCAACTTGCGAACTTTAAATACAGAATTTCTTTTGATGATGCCGATGGATGGCTATGGGGGTGGTGTGTGAAAAATGTATCGATCACATCTTCTGATGGATCTGCAGTTCCAGATTGTGATTCCGTTGTTACTTCTCCAGCTGATGGTGAAACAGGTGTGGGTCAAAATCCAACTATAACATGGTCTACTGCTGGTGGGTTTCCTACTGGCTATTATATTTCTGTTGGAACTACTGACGGAGGTGTCGATATTTTAGATAATGTAGATACAGGAGATGTAAATAGCTATGTTCTTTCTGGATTATCTTTTAGTACAACTTATTATGTAACTCTATTAGCATATAATGTTTCTGGATCCGCTACAGGATGTAGTTCGTATAGTTTTAGTACTGTTACTGATCCAAATACATATTTAGATTGTACTGCTGGACCTGTAACAACTAGTTTCTGTTATGATACTGGTTTAGACAACTCTTATTCATTTACTAGTCTAGACGGAAGTCCTATGAACCTTACTATTAACTCCGGTCAAGTAGAAAATGGATGGGATGAATTAATAATTCTTGATTCTGACGGAACAGAACTATATAATGGATATGGTGCTGGAGGTGATGTTTCTGGATTAACTTTCCAATCTTCTGGTGATAATATAACTCTTATTGTTGACGAAGACGGATCTATAAGTTGTGTAAGTAGTGGTTATAGTCCGATAGACTTTACTGTGGCTTGTGCTACTTGTGTGAATCCTATTGCTAGTTATACAATGGTTACTGACTGTCTTAATGGACCTCAGTTCTTTATCGATGTGGACTTAACAGATGTTGGATCAGCTTCTTCAGTTACATTATCTGATAACCAAGGTGGAGAAACACAAACTGCGACTACAACAGGTGTCTTTACTTTTGGACCCTACGATAACAATACAGGTGTTGTTATATCTGTTTCTAATGATGATGACACTAACTGCTCTATAAGTAGTAGTTCTATTACTCAAGAGTTCTGTACTACTACTCTAGTAGATTGTAATTCAGGACCAATAACATTAGACTATTGTTACGATAATAATAATACTACAGATTTTAGCTATACTAGCTCTGACGGTGTTCCCGTTAACTTAACTATCAACTCTGGTAATGTAGAAAATGGATGGGATGAATTTATTGTCTATGATTCGGATGGAGTTACGGAATTAACCCCTGCTCAACCATATTATGGTAATACTGGAGATCTTTCTGGATTAACTTTCCAATCAACAGGAGATACTATATCATTTATAATAACATCAGACGGATCTATAAGTTGTGACTCTGGAAGTATAAATCCAATTAACTATACCGTAGCTTGTGCTACCTGTGTAAACCCAGCAGCAACATATACCGTAATCGATGACTGTGCTAACGGAGATCAATTTTTAATTGATGTAGATGTTACTAGTTTAGGAGATGCTGATTCTTTAACAATTTCAGACAACCAAGGGGGAGATACTCAAAGTGCTACCGCAGCAGGCGTTTATACTTTTGGACCTTACCCTTTCTTAACCGATATTGTGATATCAATTGCTAATGATCAAGATGTAAATTGTATTATTAATAGTAATAATATACAACTATTTGCTTGCCCTCCTGCTAATGATAATTGTAGTGGTGCTACAGCTCTAATAGCTAATCCAGATGAGAATTGTACTGAATCGGGCAGTGGAACTTTAGTAGCAGCAACTCCTTCGGCTGAGCCAAATTCATGTGGAGGCTTTGACAATGATGATGTATGGTTTGAATTTACAGCAGTATCAGAAAATCACGCTATTAGTTTATACAATATAACTGGTGACACAACGAATTTATATCATGTTCTTTATCAAGGAAACGATTGTAACAATTTGACTGAAGTTTATTGTAGTGATGCAAATGAAAGTGTAGCTCCAGGACTAACAATTGGTGAAACTTACTCTATAAGAGTTTATTCTAATGGAGATAATGAATTACAAAATTTAACATTTGATATTTGTATTTTTACAGTTCCTCCAGCTATAGTAACAGATACTGAAATATATACTGTTACCGAATTAGTTACAGACGTACTAATTGACTCTGAATGTTCTCAAGCATTTAATGTCACTTACAGTACTGGTTCAGATTTCGGAAGTACAAACGGTATTGGTTATTTTGATGCAAACGGTTCTTCATGGCCATTTGAAAGCGGACTAATTATGACATCTGGAGATGTAGCAAATGCAGTAGGCCCTGAAACAGGTGTATTAGTAGATGGTAGTTATGATTGGCCTGGTGATGCAGATTTAGAATCTGTAATTCCTGGCTTAAATGAAGGTGACACCAACAATGCTTCTATACTTGAATTTGATTTTGTTCCGGTAACTGACTATATGAGTTTTGAATTTATTTTTGCTGCTGAGGAATATGGGACATTCCAGTGTTCATTTACAGATGCATTTGCTTTCTTATTAACTGATTCTCAAGGAGTAACAACAAACCTTGCAATTGTACCTGGCACAAATGATCCTATCTCAGTTTTAACTGTTAGAGACGAACAGTACAATACAAGTTGTGAATCAGTAAATCCAGAATTTTTTAGCAATTATTATGGTCCAGGTGGGCTTCCAGCTTTAACTAGTCCAACTAACTTTTTAGGGCATACAATTCCTATGACAGCTGAAGCTAATGTAATTCCAAATGAAATTTATCACATTAAATTAGTTGTAGCTGATGATGGAGATACAATTTATGATTCTGCCGTATTTATTTCTGCAGGTAGTTTTAATATTGGTGAATTAGACTTGGGAGAAGATATTCTTTTAGAGTCAGGAAATGCCAATTGTGAAGGGGATCAAATCGTATTAGATGCAGGTGGTCTTCCAACAAATTCAACTATTAGCTGGTACATGAATGGAATATTAATAGATGGTGAAAATAGCGTAAATCTTGCTGTTGTTGAAACTGGTAATTACACAGCTAATATAATTATAGACAATACGGATTGTACATTTTCAGATGATATATTAGTTGAGTTTTTCCCTGTACCTGAAGTTATAGCAGTAGACGATAATGTTATAAAATGTGTGAATGAAAATCTTCTACTTGCTGTAGAGGTCTCAAATACTAGCCAATTTATCAACCCCCTAACGTATATTTGGACATTAGACGGGGTAGATTTACAGATAGGACCCGATGCAACATTCAGTTTGGATGACGTGTCTGCTCAACATGGAGAGTTTACTGTTACAGTCTTTGATGACCTTACTTACTGCTTTGGTTCGACTACAATACAAGTTGATTTATATCAAAACAGTTATTGTGTAGACCAACCTCAGGGGTTATCTCCCAATGGTGATGGAATTAATGATTGTTTAATATTAGATCATCTAGAAGATAAAGAGGACATATTAAAAGCAGAAGTGTTTAACCGATACGGTACAAAAGTGTACGAATTAAATGATTATATCGATCAATGGTGTGGTACAAATCAGGATGGAGAAATACTTCCTGTAGGAACATATTTTTATATTATATATTTTAACTCAAACAAGGAGCCAATAACGAGTTGGATCTACTTAAATTATTAACAACTCTAATTATACAAAAATGAAAAAACGTTATTTAACACTTTTAATTTTTCTCTATGCATTCTCATTGAGTGCTCAACAAGATCCTCAGTATACACAATACATGTATAATATGAATGTCATTAATCCCGCTTATGCTGGTTCAAGTAATGGCTTAGGAGTTGGTATCCTTTATAGAAATCAGTGGGAAGGTTTAGATGGAGCTCCAGAAACTAGTACAATAAATATTCATACTCCAGTTGGAAAGAATGTTGGACTAGGGATGTCTGTAATATCTGATCAAATTGGGCCTGTAAATGAGACCAACGCTTATATTGATTTCTCATACACGTTAAATTTAGCTAAAGAAAATAAACTTGCGTTTGGATTAAAAGCGGGTGTTACTTCTCATGATATAGGTTTAGTAGATTTGACATTAATAGACTTAAATGATCCGTTCTTTGCAAATGATATAAGTGAAATGACGCCTAATATTGGAGCTGGAGTGTATTTTTATAGACCAAATAAGTATTATGTTTCTGTGTCTATGCCAAACATTTTAAACTCTGTACATTTAGATGCGGATGATTATAATATTGGGTCGGAGACTCAACATTTATTTGCTGCCACAGGTTATGTGTTTGATCTGTCTAATGACTTTAAATTAAAACCACACGCATTTCTTAAGTATACAGCAGAAAGTCCAGCGAGTTTAGATTTAAACGCTAACATATTTATGTATGATATCGTTGAACTAGGAGTCGGATATAGGCTAGATGCAGCAATGACTGGGATGATAAATTTTAAAGTTAGTCCAAGTTGTAGAATTGGATATGCGTATGATAGCGTACAATCCGAACTAAACTTTATTGCTAAATCTTCTCACGAAGTATTTATCAATTTTGATTTAAATTTCAATACAAAAGTTTCAAAATCACCAAGATATTTTTAAATAAGCTAAGCTAAAATTATTATGAAAAACATATTTACACTTATTACTTTAACTTTTCTAAGCATTTTTTCTCTAAATGCTCAAGACAACATTTCAAAAAAAGCTGACAAACAATTCTCAAGGCTTGAATTTGTAAAAGCTTCTGAAAGCTATAAAAAACTAATTGATAAAGGGAATGCTAGTGACTATATTGTAGGGCAACTTGCAGAGTGCTACTATAATATATTTAATACTGTAGAAGCTGAGAAATGGTATGCAACATTAGCCGAAGATAGTACAGATCCAACTATTCTTTTTAGATATTCTCAAATGTTAAAAGCAAATGGAAAATACAAACTATCTAATAAGTGGATGCTTAAATTTGTAGAGCTAAGACCAGCTGACAATAGATCTACAACATTTATGAAAGATCCTAACTATTTACCAAAGATTATTTCTAAGGGTAAAAGGTTTAATGTTCAGAATTTAGATATCAATAGCGAGTATTCTGACTTTGGAGGAACTTTAAATAACAATAAATTATATATAACATCCTCTAGAAATACTGTAGGATTATTTGATATTGGCCGTTGGATTACACAGAGAATTAGTTATGGTTGGAATAATGAGCCATACTTAGATGTGTATAGTTTTGATGTTTCAGAAAGTGGAAGCTACATAAATGAAGATTATTTAGACTCAAATATTAATACAAAATATCATGAAGGGTTGGCAAGTTTTGACGCTAATGGTAATATGTATCTTACACGTGAGAGTTTTTATGAAAATGAGTATGTTGAAGATCCAGAATCTAATAATATAACAAGTCTTTTGGGTATATATAAAATAACTAGAGGAGATAAAAATGTTGTTGGTTTAAATATTAATAGCATAGAATACTCAGTAAAAAATCCATCAATAAGTGCTGATGGGAAAACATTATATTTTTCATCAGACATGCCAGGTGGATTTGGAAATTTTGATATCTATAGAGGAGATATAAATGAAAATGGAGACATTAATAATATTGAGAATTTAGGTCAAAAGGTTAATACTGAAGGACAAGAAATGTTTCCATTTATTGGAAATGAAAATACCTTGTACTTTTCATCTGATTCACAATTAGGTTTAGGTGGGTTAGATGTTTTTTTCACAAAGGAAGTAGATGGAAAATGGGCATCAGCTAGAAATGTAGGTATTCCTGTGAACAGTAATGCAGATGACTTTGCTTTTTCAATTAATGAGACTAGTGGAGAGGGATTTATTTCGTCAAATAGAAGCGGTGGTAAAGGAAGTGACGATATATATTCAATAAAGAGATTAGTACCAATTTGCGATGTTTTGCTAACAGCTAATGTAATGGACGCAAAAACTAAATTAGGTATTGACTCAGCAACTACATCTGTGTCAGATAAAGAAGGAAATATAGCAAGCAGTAAGACTAGCTCTGAAAAGGGTATAGCTGAGTTTATGCTAGTTTGCAATGAGACAGGGAAATTAATTGTATCTAAAGAGGGATATAATAGTAAAATAGTAGATATAGAAATATCTAATGAAGAATTTAAATCAATGGATATAATGTTGGATCCTATTGAAAAAATTATTGTTGCCCAAAAAGTTGAACTAAATTCTATTTACTTTGATTTTGATAAATCTAATATTAAATCTGAAGCAGCATTTGAATTGGATAATTTAGTTCAAGTGATGATTAAGTATCCTGAGTTAACTGTTAGTATTGAGTCTCATACAGACAATAAAGGTCCTTCTTCTTATAATCAAAAATTATCTGAAAGAAGAGCAAAAACAACAATGCAGTATGTAGTCTCTAAAGGTATAGATTCATCTAGGCTATCAGCAGATGGAAAAGGAGAGTCAAATCCTATTGTAGATTGCTCAAACTGTAATAAAGAAGAAGATCAATTAAATAGAAGATCTGAATTCATTATAACAGCTGGAAATCCAGGACAGTAATAACAAGTTTAATTATATATAAAAAACCTTCTTTTAGAAGGTTTTTTTTTGCTTTAGATTCTATAATGTGAAGACAGAAATTAAATTATTTTGGGAAAGTTTTATTAGTATAAACCCATATTATAAAAATAAAAAGATTCCTGAATCTTTTTATTTTTGTGATAATTAGAGAGACGCTAATGATTGTGCTAAACTCGTTATTCAAAAAGAGAAACAGGCGACTGCCCCATCACTTTGGTCTTTTGGAGTAAATAATGAAGAACTAACTAAGGTAGGAGAATTAAATATAGTTACTGATTGGAACAGAACCTCAATAGCAATAATTATAACTACAGAAATTAAACTTACACCCTATAATAAAATTAACATTCAATTTGCTGTTTTAGAGGGAGAGGGTGATAAGTCATTAAACTATTAGAAGCGAGTACATAAAGATTATTATATAAGAGAAATGAAAGAGTCTCAAGATAACTTTAGTGAGGATATGATAATTGTTTGTCAGTATTTCAAAACAATATATATATATAAAGATCCTCTGATTATTAAACCAAAGGATCTTTTGTAAAAGGTTATTAAACTTAGGTGTAATTACTCGCCACTAACTAAAACATTATCTAACTCGTATGTTGCAGATCCAGATGA
>Ga0209830_10002947_pt1 | contig 13313 bp, 18 predicted proteins | sample ArcticOcean_MG_C_12_FD_187439 | JGI IMG/M metagenome (GOLD analysis project Ga0209830, IMG submission 187439) | Marine microbial communities from western Arctic Ocean - ArcticOcean_MG_CB8_130 (SPAdes) (version 2) | ecosystem: Environmental > Aquatic > Marine > Oceanic | place: Arctic Ocean...
CCTTGAACCAGGTAAGAGTTTTGTTCGTGTCATACAGTCTATCGGCCGTGGCATTCGTAAAGCAGAAGATAAAGACTTTGTTCAAATCTGGGACATAACAAGTTCATGCAGATTTGCTAAACGACATCTAACACAACGAAAGGCTTTTTACAGAGAAGCAAACTATCCGTTTGTAGTTGAAAAATTAAAATACAAATGATTTTACCAATAAACTTGATTAACCTGCAGGGAGCAGTTATAATACTAACATGAGAATATTAACACTAGAAGACACATACTATAATTTAGAAACACTACCAGAAGAGATTGATGATTTGCGATTTGCGATATTAGATAACTCTAATCCCTCGTTTGTGGATTACTATTACATACCCTTAATCTTTTTAGAGTCATTCAATGCTCCAGCAGTTGTATTGCAGGTTGGTGACAAACAGATTAAGATGCCAGTTGATTGGTCAGTGTTAATCGGTGATGAGGAAGGTGGAGACTTAGAGACTTTGGCTTTGTCGAGTTTGAATGACAGAGGGTTTGATGTGTTCGCCTTCAATCCATTAAGTTCTTTTAGTCCAAGTTTTCTGCCAATAGAAATTGTTGACATCTATTCAGATGTTATTTGGTATGCTCCTAGACTGCGTAACGGACAGTTCTTATGTGTGCCTATCGATGATGGCCCTAAGCCAAGATGTGTTTACTTTGTTAAAGAAGTAAGTCGAAATTGTGAAATCGTAGATTATGATCAAGTATTTTAAAAACCTAACTACTGTATGTAAGGTACATTGGAAAGAAATAGTTGCATTAGCATTTGCGATGCATTTTATTTTTGATTGGTTTGTATTAGGTATTGGTATTTTAATTGGACTATGGTTAGGAGAGACAATTGGCTAGAACTAAAGTTCCAACTGATGAGAAGTTTGAGAAACAGGACTTCAATTTATTTGAAGCAATTACTGCTATCGACAAGAAAGATTATGGTTACTATGACAGACTAACTCCTGAACAACAAAGAAAGTTTGTTCCTTTTATGATGATCAACTGGATTAGTGTAGTCAAGGGTAAGCAAGAGTTAGCACAATACTATCTACAGAGTGTAGATTATCATGCGAATAAATACCTGTTCAATGAGAATGTATCAAAGCATCCGAAATTGCAATGGTTAATGTTATGTTCGGCAAGCCCTGGCATTGGTAAACAATTTCATGCTTGGATCCCACAGATCAAGCAAGGTGTTGCTAAGTTAAAGGATAAAGCAGTACCAAAAGATATAAAGGATTATTATAAAAAAATATATCCACAATTGTCAGCAAGTGAACTGACTGAGATAGCAAAGTTATTTTGTGAGCAACATAAACGTAAAATGTATTTTGCAGAAAAATATCCTAATTTAAAATTTGATGAGGTGGAATTACTAAGTGGCATTATTACAGATTCAGAAATCGAAGAATATGAAAAAGAACTTGGCAACTAAATCTGAATTTGGTTGTGATTTTTGTAATAGAAGTTTCATAAGAGAAACTACTATGGCCAAGCACATCTGTGAAAACAAACGCAGATGGCAAGACAAAGATTTAAAAGGCAATCGTATTGCATTTCATGCTTGGATAAATTTCTACGCAAAACATACACCAACAAAGAAACAAAAAACATATTTAGATTTTATTAAAAGTAGTTACTATCTTGCTTTTGTTAAGTTTGGTCATTACTGTGTAAATGTCAATGCTATTAACATTGGTCGATATGCTGATTGGTTGTTATCGAATCAAATCAAAATTGACAAATGGATAAGTGATACGAACTACACTACATTTATCATTGAGTATCTTAGAGAAGAAGATCCTTTAGATGCAATCCATCGTAGTATTGAAACGTTGATTAAGATTTCTAAAGACGAAGGCATTGAAAGTAAAGACGGTCTTAGATATGGCCCAGTAAATAGAGTTTGTTATGAGATATCTAAAGGAAAGATTAGTCCATGGCTTCTTTATCAGTCAGAGTCTGGCCTAGGGTTTCTAGCATCAATGGACGAGACACAACAACAAATGGTTTTAGATTATATTGACCCTGAACGTTGGGCTATCAAATTTAAAAGAGACTCGCATAGAATTTCTGAAGTTAAAGAATTACTCACACACGCAGGGTTCTAATGGCAAAGTCTACGATTCATACCAAAGAACTCGATAGTAGATTTACTGGTTATTCTTATTTTAAATATCAAGTTACGTTGATAAACTTACCAACTGACCAACGAATGACTGCATCACGTGGTGCTTATTCTAACTTACTTAAAATCATAGACTTCAATAAAATACGAGACTGGAGTTGGGATACTTGGGGAGCCAGTTGTGATCTAAAAGATTATGATAGGATACTAGAACTTAAAGGATACCCGTCAGTGAGTTCTTACAGTGACAGAATGGAAATAATCGAAGATTACGGACTTAACACTAAGTGGTGTTTTGCTAACGAAAGCATAGCAATGGCAGATGGGAGGCAACGAGATCGCAGAATTTATTTGCGTGGTGATGAAGAACTTGCATGGTTGGAATTAAGATGGAAATAAAAGAACCAATCTATTGTGCATTAGCATTTGGCTCTGCCTCAATAGATGGTGGCGGGTATAAATCTTGTTGTAATCTTGTAAATACAGGTGGCGTAGAAAAAAAACCATATGCAGATAATTTAAATCATAACAATCTTATTGAGATAAGAAAACAACTTAGAAAAGGCGACTGGCCTAGTGATTGTAAAAACTGTTTAGACTCTGAAAAAGTATCAGGCACATCTATGCGTACCATATGGAATGACGCATTAAAAGATTATGATATTCCTATGAACATTGAGGTTGATCCTAATGATGTTTACTTCTTAGATTTAACCTTTAGTAACAAATGTAACTCAAAATGTATTACATGTAATCCTTATTCCTCTGACCAATGGGGAAAGGAATATAATACCATATGGAAGATCGAATCTGAAGAAGATAACCATTTAAAAATAAACATAACAAAAGATCAAACACTTGATATCTATACTTTATTTCCAAATTTAAAACGTATTGCATTTGTTGGTGGCGAACCTACTATCATGGAAGAACATGAACTGTTCTGTAAGCAATTGATTGAAGGAGATAGAGCAAAGAACATAATATTATCGTATGTGACTAATCTAACATCTATCACACAAGACCTCATTGACATTTGGTCGCACTTTAAAGGAGTGCATATCAGTTTATCAATCGATGGCTATGGTAAGGTAAACGATTACATACGTTATCCATTCAAATGGGATAAGATAGAAAAGAATGCACGAAAGTTATTTGACTTACAGAAAAAGGAACCTGACAGATACAGTTTAAACTTAAGTCATACTGTTAGTATATTCAATATTATACAGTCACCTAAACTAATTGAATGGTGGTGCGATTTATGTGAAGAATATGGTTGTCCACGTGATGTACGTCCAGGAATATTTTTAAACAGAGTAACAGAACCTGTTTGGTGTAAGACTAATGTTGTTTCACTTGAATATAGACAACAAGCCATCGAAGCAGTAGAACAATTAAAATCTAAGATTGCTACATTTAATGTAGATCAACTTGATATCTTACATGCATGGCTTGTCGAGCCTCAATCTGTTAGTGTGTGGACAATTAGAAATCTACATCAATTAATAACAGGGTCAGATGAGTTCAGAAACAGAAACTTAAAGAATTATATTCCGGAACTAGCCGAGGAACTAAAAAACAATATGTTTAGAAGTGTAAACAGTGAAATACAACATGAGGGTAAAGGGTTTGACATAGTACATGATATCATTCCTACTGAAATTATAGACAATATCAACGACAGAAAAGATGAACTCTATCCTGTCAGAGTGTCAACACATAAAAAGCAATATGCAGAAGGCAAAGATTGTGAAAAATTAAAATCTAAAGGCATTGCTGTGTGGTGGTCACAACTTACTGATGATTGGAAAGAAGTCAAAGCAATACATGATATCATCTACCCTGAGATAAAAGTACACTTACCAGACTGTGAGTTTTATGCAAGTGACATTGTAACTATCAATGGTCCAAGCAGATGGGTAGGTCCTCACGTAGATACTCCACATAGATTTCCAAAGTACAATATGAGAAGTGACAATGATGTCTATGGTGTACAAGTTATAATTCCACTTGATGACTTAGACAAAGACACAGGAGCAACTGGAGTCATACCTTATAGCCATCAATCAGATTGGGACATACAAGCCTGTTATGAGGGTGTACATGATGAATACTTCAAGTTACAAGCAGAACAATATGACATGCCCAAAGGATCGATTTTGTTTTACAATACTCGTTTATTACATTCATCAATGCCCTTGCATTTACCCAAAAAGCGATCAATACTGTTGATTAATTACTTGAGGCATGATATAATACAAGAAATAAAATTAAAGGATAACGTGTGGAGTAGCAATGGCAAATGATATAATGATAGACATGGAGACGCTGAGTACTCAGCCGAATTGTGTTATATTAACAATTGGTGCAGTGAGATTCGACCCTAAAGGCAGTGGAGTTGTAGAACGATTAGAAATCAGACCTACAATAGATGAACAAACAGAAGAGTTTGATAGACATATTGACCCTGAAACTTTAGAGTGGTGGGGAAAACAATCAGAGGATGCAATAAATGAAGCAATGGGCGACCAGGGTAGAGTATCGTTTAAAGATGCTATGGATCAACTCTACAAATTTTGTTGGAACCGCAGAGCAATTTGGGCTAACGGTTCTATTTTTGATGTTGTTATCGCAGAAAATGCTTTCACTCAACTAGGCATGTCCAACCCATGGCGTTTCTGGTCAGTAAGAGATTGTAGAACAATCTATGATCTAACTAACGTCTCTCTTAAAGACGGCGCCGCAGTAACGTCACATAAGGCTGTAGAAGATGCAGAGCATCAAGCAATCGTTGTGCAAAGAGGATACAAAAAATTAATAGAAGCAGGAATATTAACTTAAATGATCGAATTATTAGTATGGATGATCGTAATTGCATGGGCAACATATGGTATACATGTAATAAAAGAGTTTATAAAGCATAATTGGAACGTATTAAAATGATTCAATCAGACATTGATATTGACTTCGGTGACAGAGATAAAGTTCTCTCTTTGATCAAGCATATCCCTGCCGCAATGCGTAATGCCAACCCTATGAGAAAGCACCCAACTGGAGTTTACATCACAGAGGCTCCTTATGATCCTATCAATGATATGTGTGCATTAGATTACAAAGAAGCAGATGCAAGAGGTTATTTTAAACTTGATTTACTTAACGTAAACATTTATAGTAATATCAAAGATGAATTACATCTAATCAAGTTAATGGGAGAACCCAATTGGAGCAAATTAAAAGATAAAACATTTGTAGAAAAGTTAATTCACTTAGGCAAACAATTCAGTACACTACAACAGATGCCTGAAGATGTTAATTCTATTCCCAGACTTGCAATGTTCTTAGCAGTAATGAGACCAGGCAAGAAACATTTAATTGGAAAGACATTTAAAGAAATAAGTACTACTGTGTGGGAAAATGTAAACGAAGGATACACATTTAAAAAGTCACATGCCATAGCGTATGCACAATTAGTTGTCGTACATATGAATTTATTAGAGGAAAACAAATGAGCCAACATAACGAAGTCGTAGAACGACAAAGACAATTAATTGCCGCAGAAAAATGGGCTAAAGGTATTAAAGCAATACACGCACACTCATTAACGTCATTGTGGTATGATGATAGAGGTAATGATGGTTCAGTGTGTGATACTGAATACAATGACGGACTTATTGAACGACAAGTACGAGAGACCGGTGAAATTATTTACTTCGGTGAAAAATTAACAGGAGATGCTTTGATAGATGCATATGGAAGACATGGACGATAAACTAGAACTCACACTTGTTTCTGAACAAGACCCTAAGTTAAAACAAGAATGTGAAGATTGGAATTTTAAAGTAGATGGTGATCCAACTGAGTTGATTACCGCAATGACAAAGATCATGCTTAATCCTGCAACACAAGGAATAGGTCTTGCCGCACCTCAATGCGGAGTAATGAAAAATATTTTCATCATGGGAACAGACGAGCATTTAGTTGCTTGTATTAATCCTGTTGTAGATGCAGTAATGGGCGAAAAACAAATTTACTTAGAAGGTTGCTTAAGTTTTCCTAACTTGTGGTTACACATTAAACGTAATCCTGAGGCATTAGTGTCATATCAAACAACAACTGGCGAGTGGGTCAACAAAGCAAAACTAGAAGGGATTAAAGCAAGAGTCTTCTTGCATGAGTATGATCATTTACTTGGAGTAACGTTTGATGAACGTTGCGGTGAGTTAAGTTTGAGCCTTGCTAAAAAACGTAGAGCAAAAGCAATAAGATTAAAACAGAAACTTGCTAAAAAGATCGCTTCACAAGCGTTATCGTCTTCCTCTTAACTCTTTTCTTTTGAAAGTCAGTCATACTGACAACAGGTCCGTGTAATAACGTCAGTGATTTGTTGTTGAATGTTCTTAAGAAAGGTTTGAATAAGATCCACTCTTGCTTTAAAAATAAATGAATGGGTATCTGGCGATTAGATTCCCACCACCATACATCACCTAACTCTAAAAACTTTTCTTTTAAATTGGCATCGACTATGGCTCCATAGTCATATATAGTTGTAACTAGATCGTCACGGTTCTGAACAATTCCTACATAGTCCTGACCTGCATATTGCACGACAGTTATGAATGGATGGGTCTCTGATAATTTAACAAAGAATTCTGCTGGTGTTTGTGTTTTCACAATAGTATTTACCATATAAAAAAATGGGTATATATTTTCCTAGTTAAAAGCCGTAGTGATAAATATAAGAACAGGAGAGAAGAATTTGTGTCGTACACTACATCAGTTTATACATATACAGTCAGACAAATCGTTGTGGTTTTATCAGGCACAAGCCCGAGGAAATATATGCCAATTTATGCCAAACCATTAACCTTAAATAAAGGTGTTGACAACCAACTACAGTTTCAGTTCTTAAATCAGGAACAGAAGCCCGTTGACCTATCAGCAATCGCTACAGCAAATGAGCAAATATCCTTTAGGGCACTTAACTCAGATGGAACTGAAATCCTTTTCAGAAAGGCCTTAGACCCGGTCCTTGATGTTAATGGTATTTTTGTGTTAAACACGTCTGCCGCAGATATTGAAACAATTGACTCTCAAAAATGTTATTACTCTTTAGAATATCCTAGTGCTAATCTAAACTTACCTGTCTTTGTAGATTCTAAAGCAGGAGCAAGAGGCGACTTGAACATTGTTGACTCTGTGTTACCTTCTTTTGTACCTTCACAGTTAGTTACAATACCTACTGATCAGACACTTCCAAATGCCAACGCAAATGCAAATTCAGAAGCAGTTACATTCTATTCAAGTGTCATTAACACACAAGATAGTGGTGTCTTAACAGCATCAATCGACTATGCAAACTATGTTGGTAACGTAACCCTTCAAGGCTCTACGTTAGTTGATTCAGATTTCTATGACATCAATTCATTTAGATATGGCAATGCCGCAAATGGAAACAGTGAGTCATCAACCATTGGTTATACAATGACTGGCTATCACCCATATATCCGAATTAAATTTGAAGCAAATGTGGGTAACATAGTCACTCTTTTGGCGAGATAAAGTACCCTTTACTCTTGCTTCTTCTCTTGTTTTAGTCTATAATAACAGTTATGTTTGATATACTCATGGTTGCCCCAGGCAAAAAGAAAAAGACACAAAGCGGTTGGACTTCGTTCAATGCTCCGTGCTGTATTCATAATGGCCATAGCGTAGACAAACGTGGACGTGGTGGTATCAAACAAGACGGAGACAATTGGTCGTATCATTGTTTCAACTGTAACTTTAAATGCGGATTCAAACTAGGTAGAAACATCAGCAGAAACTGTCGTAGATTCTTAGGCTGGTGTGGCATGGATGACTCAGACATCAACAAGTGGTCATTACATTCTTTGCAACACAAAGACTTGCTTGATTCTATCTTAACAAAGAAGAAACAACATGCAGTGCCTAAGTTTAAAGAAGTTGAAATGCCAGCTGGTGAATTAATCTATGCAGTTAATCCAGCACATAAAGTTTACATTGACTATCTTGCGACAAGAGGAATGACACACAATGATTATCCTTTCTTAGTCACGCCAAATGAAGAAGGTCGAAACTCACAACGATTGATCATACCCTACACATACGAAAACAAAGTTGTAGGTAGCACGAGCAGATACTTAGACAACAGAGTGCCTAAGTTTATTAATGATCAACAACCTGGCTATGTGTTCGGTATTGATTTACAAAAGCCAGACTGGGAAGTGTGTTTAGTATTTGAAGGAATCTTTGATGCAATCTCAATGAATGGTTGTGCATTGACTCACAATACAATCAACGACAATCAAGTTGGTGTGTTAAAGAAATTGGGTAAGAGAATTATTGTTGTTCCAGATCAGGATAAGACAGGACTAGAGATATGTGATAGAGCATTAGAACTAGGGTTTGACGTGTCTTTACCTAACTGGGCAGACGATGTAAAAGATGCAAATGATGCACTGATAAAATATGGCAAGTTAACTACTCTACTAAGTATACTTGATAATGCAACAAGCAGTAAGATAAAAATAGAAATGATGAGGAATAAAATTGGCAAACGAATATAATACAGATATGCAAGAACTTTTCTTGCGAATGATAGTAACAAATGCAGAGTTATTTGTGCGTGTTACTAACATATTCAATCCAGAAAACTTTGACAGAAAGCTAAGGCCAGTTGCAGAGTTTATGAGAGAACACACAATGGAGTATGGTATCTTGCCTAACTCTACACAGATCAAGGCAACGACTGGCGAGACTATTGAATCAGTAGACGATATGGACGAAGCACATTCTGAATGGTTTCTTAATGAGTTTGAATCATTTACTCGTAGACAAGAACTTGAAAGAGCAATTATGTCATCAGCAGACTTACTCGAACAAGGCGACTTTGGTCCAGTCGAAAAGTTAATCAAAGATGCTGTACAAATATCTTTACAAAGAGATATGGGAACAGATTATTTTGAAGATCCTGCGGCTCGTTTGAACAAATACTATAATCAAGGTGGACAAGTTAGTACTGGCTGGGGTCAAATGGATAGACTATTGTATGGTGGCATGTCCAGACAAGAATTGAATATCTTTGCAGGCGGTTCAGGATCAGGTAAATCGTTATTGATGATGAATCTTGCTCTTAACTGGTTGGCACAGGGCTTGAGCGGAGTATATATCACGTTAGAATTGTCAGAAGAATTAACATCATTGAGGACTGACGCAATGCAGACATCAATGAGTACAAAAGACATTCGTAAAGACATTGACAATACTGCTCTTAAAGTCAGAGTGGCTTCCAAGAAGATGGGACAGTATCGAGTCAAAGCATTAGCGGCTCAAAGCAATGTCAATGACATTCGCTCTTACTTGAAAGAGGTACAGATTCAAACAGGAATCAAAGTTGACTTTGTTATGGTTGATTACTTGGATCTTGTAATGCCTGTGTCAGTTAAAGTAAGTCCTAACGATCAGTTTATTAAAGACAAGTATGTATCAGAAGAACTACGTAATTTGGCACAAGAATTAAATATTGTTTTAGTCACAGCATCGCAGTTAAACAGAAGTGCTGTAGAAGAAATTGAGTTCGATCACAGTCACATTGCAGGTGGTATCAGTAAGATCAACACAGCAGATAATGTGTTCGGTATCTTTACATCACGTAGTATGAGAGAACGTGGTAAGTATCAACTTCAATGTATGAAGTCTCGTTCATCTACAGGGGTAGGTCAAAAGATTGATTTAGAATATGATATCAATACAATGCGTATTAGTGATCCTGATGCAGATACATTGTCAGCCACAAATCAAGCACAGCCCACTGCACAAGCACTTATGGATAAATTTAAGACAACATCACAAGTTGGACAAGTAGATAGAGCAGTGCAAGACCAACTAGAACCTCCTACTAAAGCAGTTAAAGGTGTAGAAACAAATCCAAAGTTAAAGGCGATGTTAAATTCATTACAAGTTAATAATAAAGACTAAATACATACGAGGTAGGTAATAATATGCAAAAGAAAACAAGAAGTCTATTAGAAGAACTTGAAACCATTGGAGCTAATAGAAATATTCCAGATATGGTAGAGTCTCGTGCATCTAATGTTATTACTAGTGCCATCAATCTTATAGAGTATATCAGCCGTCATTATGATAGTGACCAAGCAGAATTACTTGAAAAAAAATTATTAAGTTCTATTAGAGGGAGAGACGTATCTCGCTTTTCTAAGACAATGAAAAAGGTAAAGTAAATGAAATTCGATGATGTAAAGAAAGTAGAAGAAGGTGTAATGTCAAACCTCCTAGGTCGTGGTGCGGCCGCCGGCATTAAATCAAATATAGGCAAACAATCAGGCCAAACACAAGAACACATTCTTGCACAAGATATTTTCTTACAAGATTTTACAAGTGATGCACTCGGTGCTATTCAAACTGCGGTTGATGCAGGTCTAATTGTAAAAGATGGAGAAGTAGTTGACCCAACAGACGTACCTGCTCCAGCAGAACCTGCCGCTCCTCAAGCACAAGCACAACCTGCAAAAGCAAAGGCTGTTAGACCACAAGGTGACGGCGGTAAAGCGGCACAAGCCGCAGTTCAAGCAACAAACAATTACATCAAAGGCATCTCTCAGCAAATGTCTAAGATACAAGACCCAAAGCAAAAAATGGAGTTATCTAAAGAACTAGTTAACTACATGAAAGATCGTCAAGGTCGTGCTGAATGGGAAAACGGTGTTAAGACAGCAGAAATGGTACTAAAGAAAAACTTAGATCCTAAATTTGCAATGGGTCTGATCGGACAATTAAAACGTCCACTGAAACAAGCACAACAAACACAGTCACAAAACCCTAGTGCGGCTCCTAAAGGAAACGTACAAGAAGCATATGATATCTATATGTTGAATAAACTTGCAGAAGCATGTGGCTTTACATTAAAGCAATTAGGTTACACAGTATTAACTGAAGGTAGACCAAACAAATATAGACTTGTACAGAACAACTATCTAAAACTTAACAACATCTTTGAAAGCATGTTAGGCGAAGCCGCTGGTACAAAGACAATGAAGCAGTTTGTCAATGACTGGTTAGCAAACTATATGCAAGGCATTCCAGAAGCAGAATACGGACCAGCATTAAAAGGAATCGTTGATGAATTTTCTAATGCATGGAACACTACTGGAAAATTAGATCAAACTATCCTAGGTAAATTAGGAAAAGGAAGTTATGCCGCAACCAAAACAGCAGGTGTGACTCCAGAAGGTGCTAAAGATGCACAGGGTGCAGGCCAAGCACAACCTGCGGCAGCCGGTGGACAAGCCGCTCCCGTACAAAATGCACAGCAACAAGCACAGCAACAAGCACAACCTGCTCAAGCACAAGCACAACAGGCTCAAGCACCTGCACAAGCACAAGGACAACCTGCACAGGCCGCTCCCGCTCAAAATGGATATCAACAAGCACAAGCAATCAAGTCTTCACTAAACAAATTGTACAGTGTTGATCAAGTTGTGTACAACGATCTTGTTAAAGGACTACAACAAAAGCCAGTTAAAACTGATGAGCCACCAGCAGTTGCAATGACAGGTAATGAAAAACCTAATCAAGTAGGCGGACCTAGTTTTACAGACGTAGCAACTAATCAAGCAAAACCTGCTGTAACTGAGTCAGCAAAAAGAGCAGAACGCATTGCTAAATTAAGTCTGAGATAACACATGAATCTCGGTGAATCTCTTGCCCATCTACGAGAAAGACTATATAAAATTACTTTAGTTGAAGGCTCGGGTCATTTAGAACACCCTGAGGATTTAGTGTTCTTACAAGATGAAGAAGGCGCAAGAAATGCTATCAAGCAGATAGAAAATACTATAAAATCTCCTGGTAACATTACAATCAAGTGGGACGGTTATCCTGCTTTAATCTTTGGTCGTGGTGCAGATGGCAAATTCTCTATCATGGACAAGCACATGTTCAACAAAAAAGACGGCACTGGCAGACAAGTGTTTTCTCCTAAACAATTCCAAGAATATGATATTGCACGAGGCGTAAACAGAGGCGACTTATATAATATTATAAACTCAGTATGGCCTGGACTAGAAAAATCAGACAGAGGTGGTACTGGATTCTATTGGGGAGATTTGTTATTCAGTGAGCCATTAAAAGAAAACGATGGTAAGTTCACTTTCAAAGCCAATCCTGGCGGTATCACATATACTGTTGTGGCTGATAGTGAAGTAGGACATTTACTAAGTGGCAAACAAGCCGCCATCGCAGTTCATCAATTTATTCCACCTGATGCTATATCAACTGACCAAGCAGAGTCACTTAACGGATCGATTGGTAATCTAAAAAATGATTCAACCGTTGCTGTTGTCCCTAGTAAAATGCCAATAACACCAAAGTTAAAACTAGATCCTAAATTAAAACAGACAGCAGAATCAGAAATTGCAAAGCATGGTAATGCAGTCAAAGCATTGTTCCAAACAGCACCGCAGGCACGTAATGGATTCAATATGTTGTTTACTGTCTATGTAAATAAGAAGATTGTATCAGGCGATTTATCAAACTTATACAATGATTTTGTAGAATTCATCAAAAATAGAAAGATGACCGACTCTATGAGAAACAAACTTATGATGCACTTTGAAGCACACAAAGACGGTATCGTGGGTGCATTTAAAATATGGATTGCTCTATATAATCTCAAACAAAACGTTGTTGATCAACTCGACAATGCCGCTAAATCAAGTCCTGTCAAAGGATTCTTAGATGATGGCACTGAAACACATGAAGGTTTCGTTGCTAATGGTCTTAAATTTGTCAATCGAATGGGCTTTGCTCGTCAAAACTTAGCCGCTAGAGGCTAAACCCAAAACCTCCTTTTTTTGTTCCTGGCATAAATATATGTATGAAAGGAATATAGGATTCCCTTCAAAATAATATAAAGATACGCATAGTATCTTTGAACATAAAAGGAAAATAATCATGGCACAATTTACAAAAGCAAATAGTGACTTTCAACCAGTATTCCATCAGGATGCGGCTTCTTACACAAATGGCGGATTAAACGCTTACACTACTGGCGAAGCAGTTAACGTACAAGGACCAAAACTTCAGTTCGGTATCGTAACATTTACTGGCGAAGCAA
>Ga0209830_10002949_pt1 | contig 13309 bp, 15 predicted proteins | sample ArcticOcean_MG_C_12_FD_187439 | JGI IMG/M metagenome (GOLD analysis project Ga0209830, IMG submission 187439) | Marine microbial communities from western Arctic Ocean - ArcticOcean_MG_CB8_130 (SPAdes) (version 2) | ecosystem: Environmental > Aquatic > Marine > Oceanic | place: Arctic Ocean...
TTATAACACTGCTTCCAAAAGTGACATGCAAGGTAACGCACCTAGTCAATACATTAGTAAACATATTAATGAAAATAGTTGGATTAGTGTAGTTGCTGAAACTTTAGATGACAATAGAATATTTTTCCCCACAGAAAAAACAGGCAAGGCTTTAATTAGTAACAAACCTTTTATTATGTTAAGTAGTAAAAACTTTTTAAAACATCTTAGAAGTATAGGTTTTAAAACATTTCATCCTGTAATAGATGAAAGTTATGATGAGATAGATGACATACAAGAACGTATGAAGTCTGCATTTAATAGTTTTTTAGAACTACAAAAACAAGATCCTATTACAGTAAGGCAGAAACTTAAAGAACAATTAGATCACAATGAGAGATGTATTCGAGATAAAGAATGGTTAACAAGAAGTGCAAGAACAGTCTTAGATAGATTAGCAACTCTTGTATAAATATCTGTATGAAACTATTCGATCAAGACAAACTAGTTACCATACAAATAATATACTACATGCCTGACTACCAAAAGTTAATAAACGAATTTGTTTGGCAAACCCACGATACACTTCCAGAATATCCTCGCAGTGAACGTTTTATCAGATATTGGCATACTGATATTGATGCAGTAATTAAAGAAGCATATTTGTATCATAAAAACTATTGGGGTGGAACCACATATAAAGATGTGAGCGTCGTATACGAAATAAATTAGGTAATACTTACAACTTATGTTATAATAAGTTATGATAACAGAGCAACACAACTACAAAGCCTTGACTCGTAAGAGTGTAGATGGACGAAGGCTATACAGTACTCCTGACGGACTAGCAGTACCAAGTGTAACAACAATCTTAGATAAGACTAAACCAGAGAAAGCAAAGCAGGCTTTACTTAACTGGCGTAAAAGAGTTGGTGAAACACAAGCGGCAAACATTACAAAAGAAGCTGCCGGACGTGGAACTCGTATGCATAAATGGTTAGAAGATTATGTATTGACCGACGACATTGGTACACCTGGAAGTAATCCTTATAGCCAACAAAGTCATAAGATGGCAGAGATAATTGTTGAACAAGGACTTAGTAACATGACTGAGTGTTGGGGAGTAGAAGTTCCTTTATACTTTCCACAGATATATGCAGGTACAACAGACTGTGTTGGCATCTATAATGGCAAGCCAAGTATTATAGACTTTAAACAAACTAATAAACCTAAAAAAGAAGAATGGGTGCAAGATTACTTTATGCAACTATGTGCCTACGGAAATGCACATAACGAAGTGTATGGTACAGATATACAACAAGGTGTTATCTTAATGTGTAGTAAAGACTTTGAGTATCAGACATGGACTATCGAAGGCGAAGACTTCAAACAACATTCACATAAATGGTGGGAGAGGGTTGGCGAATACTACGGTGCCTAAAAGTAATAAATACTATATAATTAGGAGGCACTAACATGGCGGTAGTCCAAATCTCAAGAATACAACATCGAAGTGGAGTCAGTGATAATCTTCCACAACTAGCAAGAGCAGAAATAGGACTTGCAGTAGATACTAGAAAAGTCTACATCGGCAATGGTGGAACAGATGCTCCTACAACAGAGAACATTGAACTGTTAACAACAAAAAGTCAATTATTACAATCTGCAGAAACTTATACATACAGTGATGCACAGATTGGGTTTAGTGCCCAGACTGGAACAGCAGCGACAGTGCCTATAGTTAGATCAATACAAACTAAGTTAGATGATTTTGCTAATATTAGAGACTTTGGTGCAAAAGGCGACGGCAATACAGACGACACTGTCGCTATTAATCGTGCTTTATATGAATTATATATTAGAGAGTCAGAACAAAGAATAAGGCGTACACTATATTTTCCAGCAGGAAATTATATAGTAAGTGGTATAATTAAAGTACCAACATTTGCAAGACTAGTAGGCGAAGGTCCTTTTAGCACAACAATTACTAGTAGTGACTCTGTAGGTCCAGTTGCAACAACTTGTGATAGTAAACAACAAACCGGAAGTGGTGTAGGATCTAACGGTGGTGTTATTCCTCAAGATATTATTATAGAAGGTATGACATTTTCTAGTAGTACAGACATTGACACATTTGTAGTTGACCAAACAGAGAATATTCATTTTACTAATTGTGCATTTGTAGGACCTAAAACAACTGCGCCAAGCACTGTGGGCAATAGTAAGACAAATATTAAGATAACAAGTTCAGAAACTTACAACAGTAACTATATAACACTTAGGAACTGTACACTAAGAGGGCAAAGTCTTAACTTCCTTGCAGATCAGAATATGCAGAGTATACTTCTTGATAGTTGCCATTTTGATATATCATTTAAAAGTATTAAGATAGGAGAAGCGATTTCAGGATCAGGTGTTTCATCTAAAGGACCCGAAGGTGTAAAAGTTACAGGTAGTGTTTTTGATAAGAGTCATAATAATGCAATTCATATATTTCCAAACGTAGAAGGATTTGCAAGTTCTTATAATATGTTTAGAGATTGTGCAAACTCAGGATTAGGTGCAAACAACGCAACTGCTGATGTTATACTATTCGCTAATAATCATTCTTATAGTATCGGCGATATCTTTGAAAGACCAGATGGTGATGTTTCAACTACAACTAGAAGAATAGATCATGGAACTAGAAATATTGTTACTGAACAAGAGCAGTTAGCAATTGGTAGTCACATTAGACGAGCCCAAGCATCTCTTGTTATAGTGGCTAGTCAAACTGCAACAACTACAGGATTAACTTTTAGCGATACTGGAGACTTCGCTTCAGTAGAAGTTGATTATAGTATTGTTCGTAATTCAAGACTTAGACAAGGTAAGATCACTGTTACACATGATGCAACACAACAGGTTATCGATGACGAGTTTTCTGAAAATAATGGTGATGTTGGTGTAACTTTTACATTGACAAATACAGGCAATGTTAGTACAATTAAGTATACAAGTGATAGTCAAGCGGCTGGCACTATGTTTATGACAACTAGAATTATACGATAATAAGATTTATATATGTGGAATTTAGATACCCAAGGGCGATTATCCGCCTGGAGAAATTTTAGAGAAACTATATCTAGTTTATCGTTGTACGAAGCAGTACACGAAACTAATAGTTTTTGGAATACTGCTCCCATTAGTAACCCCTATTATACACAAGATATTAAGAAAGATTGGCCTAATCCTTGGGAATTAGTTGCAGATAACCATTACGATAATCTTGCAAAAGGACTAGGAATATGCTATACTATAGCATTAAGTAGAAGTGAAAACTGTGAATTTCGTTGTTACAATAATCGAAAACGCAGTGCTAATTACAATTTAGCATGGATAGACAATGGGAAATATGTGCTTAATTTCGATTTGTCTATTCGAGTAAATAGAGAACTAGAAGAGTTAACAGAATCTACTCTTATAGCCAGTTACACCAAAGAGGAAATAATCAATGAGTCAGATTCAAGTTACAAAAAGAGATGGGACGAAAGAGCCGTTAGATTTAGATAAATTACACAAAGTAGTTTACTATGCCTGTGAAGGTATCACTGGAGTAAGTCCTAGTGAAGTTGAAATTAGAAGTCATTTACAGTTTTATGACGGAATTAAAAGTAATGATATACAAGAAACTCTTATTAAGAGTACTGCTGATTTAATTTCAGAAGAAACACCAGGGTATCAATATGTTGCTGGAAGACTTATTAATTATCATCTACGTAAGATGGTATACAATAGTTTTATGCCTTGGCATTTATATAAAATAATACAAAAGAACATTGAACTAGGATTTTACGACGAGGCTCTACTTGATGAGTGGACAGAAGAAGAATGGAATCAGTTGAACGATTACATTAAGCATGACAGAGACGAAAACTTAACTTATGCAGGTATGGAACAATTCCGTGGAAAGTACCTTGTACAAAATAGAGTAACAAAAACAATTTACGAAACACCACAAGTTGCTTATATGTGTATTGCGGCAACACTATTTGGAGATTATCCTAAAGATACAAGAATACGTTGGGTAAAAGACTACTATGATGCAATTAGTACATTTCAAATAAGTCTGCCTACACCAGTAATGGCAGGAGTTCGTACACCACAGAGACAATTTAGTAGTTGTGTATTAATTGAAACTGATGATAGTTTAGATAGTATTAATGCAACAACAAGTAGCATTGTAAAGTATGTAAGTCAAAAAGCAGGGATTGGTATCGGTGCTGGTAATATTCGTGCTTTAGGAAGTCCTATTAGAAACGGAGATGCTTACCATACAGGTGTTATTCCTTTTTACAAAATGTTTCAAAGTGCTACAAGAAGTTGTAGTCAAGGTGGAGTGCGTAACGGAGCGGCAACACTTTACTACCCACTATGGCACTTAGAAGTTGAAGACTTATTAGTACTAAAGAACAACAAAGGTACAGAAGACAACAGAGTACGTCACATGGATTATGGTGTACAGTTTAATAAACTTATGTACGAAAGATTAATTAGTGGCGGAGATATAACTTTATTCTCTCCTAGTGATGTTCCTGGATTATATGATGCATTCTTTGCAGACCAAGATGAGTTTAAAAGATTATACGAGAAAGCCGAACGTAATACAAGCATAAGGAAGAAGACTTTAAAGGCAAGTATGTTGTTTAGTAGTTTTATGGAAGAACGTAAAAACACAGGACGTATTTACTTAATGAATGTTGATCATGCTAATGACCATGGAGCATTTAAAAAAGAACTTGCACCGATAAAACAAAGTAACTTATGTTGTGAGATTAACTTACCTACGAAGCCTCTTAAAAATTTTAATGATCCTGAAGGCGAGATTGCACTATGTACATTAAGTGCGATTAATTGGGGACTAATAAAAACACCTAAGGATTTTGAAAAACCTTGTTCGTTAGCAGTAAGGGGACTAGATGCATTATTAACGTATCAAAAGTATCCTGTACTAGCGGCAGAGAATAGCACAATGAAAAGACGTCCTCTTGGAATTGGTATAATTAATCTAGCATACTTTTTAGCAAAGAATGATACAAATTATAGTAATCCAGACTTAGGACTTATAGATGAATATGCAGAAGCATGGAGTTATTATTTAATAAAAGCAAGTGCAGACTTAGCAATAGAACAAGAGGCATGCCCTGGAACAAACGAAACACATTACGGAGATGGCATAACTCCTAACCAAACCTATAAGAAAGATGTTGACGAACTTATACCACATGTTGAACGTATGGATTGGGAAGGACTGAGAGAACAATTAAAAACTACAGGAATAAGAAACAGTACACTAATGGCACTTATGCCTGCTGAAACATCAGCACAGATATCTAATAGTACAAACGGCATTGAGCCGCCACGTAGTTACATTAGTATTAAACAAAGTAAAGATGGTGTGCTGAAGCAGGTGGTACCTGGTTATCCAAGACTTAAAAACAAATATGAATTACTATGGGATCAGAAGTCACCCGAAGGTTACATTAAGATTATGGCAGTATTACAAAAGTATATCGATCAAGGTATAAGTGTAAACACGTCTTATAATCCTCAACACTATGAAGATGAGAAGATACCTATGTCCACTATGCTACAACATTTACTGATGTCGTATAAATATGGTACGAAGCAATTATACTATTTCAATACATTTGATGGTGCTGGAGATGACGTAAGTGAACGTATGGAAGATTCTATTACATTAGAAATTCCAGAACAAGGACAGTTCGAAGAAGATTGTGATAGTTGTACAATATAAAAAAGATAAGAGAAAAAATGGCAGTATTAAATAAAACAAAACACGACCACACAAAAGTAAAAGCATTCTTTGATGGCGACATCGGCATGCAGAGATATGATACAGTTAAGTATCGACAGTTTGATAAACTAACTGACAAACAGTTGGGATTCTTCTGGCGTCCTGAAGAAGTTGATATTCTCAAAGATAGTAAAGACTTTAAAGAGTTAACAGAACACGAACGTCATGTGTTTACAAGTAATTTAAAAAGACAAATACTTTTAGATAGTGTACAAGGTCGTGCTCCTGCTGAAGCATTTGGTAGTATTACTAGTTTACCTGAACTAGAGAATTGGATTACTACTTGGACATTCAGTGAAACAATCCACAGTAAGAGTTACACACATATTATTCGTAATGTTTATAGCGACCCTAGTAAAGTATTTGATGACATGATGGATATTAAAGAAATTATCGAGTGTGCAGATAGTATTACAGAATGTTATGATGAACTAATTACCAAGTCTATGTATTATAATTTATTAGGTGAAGGTACACATACAGTTAATGGTAAAAAAGTTATTGTTGATATGTACGAACTTAAAACACTCTTGTACAAGACATTAATGAGTGTTAATATACTTGAAGGTGTTAGATTCTATGTTAGTTTTGCATGTAGTTGGGCATTTGCTGAACTTAAGAAGATGGAAGGTAATGCTAAAATTATCAAGTTTATTGCTAGAGATGAAAATGTACACTTAGGTTCAACTCAACAGTTACTTAAGATGCTACCTAAGGATGATCCAGACTTTATTAAAATTGCAGAAGAAACTCGTGAAGAGTGTATACAGATGTTCGTAGATGCAGTTGACCAAGAGAAACAGTGGGCAGAGTATTTGTTTAAAGACGGCAGTATGATTGGACTTAATGCTCTGTTGTTAAACGAATATATCGAATGGATTGCAAATAAACGTATGCTTGCAGTAGGTGTGAAGAGTCCTTATAGTGTACCTCAAGCAAACCCTTTGCCTTGGACACAAAAATGGATTAGTGGTGGAGATGTTCAAGTTGCTCCTCAAGAAACAGAAATTTCAAGTTATATCATAGGCGGTACGAAGCAAGATGTCGAAAAAGATACCTTCGCAGGATTTAGTCTCTAAACTAGACTACTGGATTAATACAGTATTAAGTCAACCAAATAGAGCATTCGGTAGTTTACCTGCATGTCCTTATGCTAAACAGGCATGGATGGATAATAAGGTTACAGTAAAAGAATGTACAGGTTGGCTAGAAGCATACAGTGAAATACTTACATTAGATGTAGATTTCTCAGAAAAAGATGTTTGTTTACTAGTATTTAAACCAGACATTACTCCTGAACTCTTGAGTAACAACGTAGCATATCTAAACCAGTTTTGGTCTAAGTCAGACTATCTTACTATACTAGAAGATCATCCAGATGAGAGAGAAGAAGTTATGGAATTTAATTTAAACTTTGGTGAGCACTGTTTATTGTTTGTTCAAAATAGAATGAAACTACAAAAAGCAAGAGCAGAACTTGAGAAACGTGGATACTATACACATTTTACCGAAGAGTATAAAAAGGAAGTGCAAGATAGATGACATTGCATTGCAGAATAAATTTAAAAAAAACCAATTACCTACAGATAGGTGACCACAAGATTCTGTGGGCTCGTAATTATAAAGTAAGTCCAGATACAGATAAACTATTACAAATTTATAAACAATACTGCGATTATAAACAGTTTGAAAGTCCGTTGCATTACTACAAAGAACAGTTCACACATGAACATTTTGAGGTACTAGGTTACTACGATAATAAAAAATTAGTTGCGTGGAGTTTAATTTATATAATTAATAAGGAAATTGCAGAAGCATATCAGTTTGCTTGGGACTACAAAAATCCAGAACTTAGGTTAGGTATTGCAAGTTTAACAAACGAATGTGCATTGTATAAGAATAGAGGTTTCAAGTACCTAATGCTAAATGAAGTGAATAGTTATAAGGAAGCAATAGATGGATTCGAATTACTACCTCCCTTGGGATAAAACAGATGACAACTTTGATTTGTGGGATAAGTTGCCACAATATAGATGGATCCATAATAAATTAGAACTTGCAATAAGTTGTGGACATAATGCAGGTCCTATCCCCATTTTTCCTAAAGTCAGTGGGTATTATTGTTTAAGGCCTATCTACAATTTAATAGGTTTAGGATTACATGCAAAAAAGATTTGGATTGATAAAGATAATATGGATCAAATTCATGAATATCATCCAGGAGAATTTTGGTGTGAATGGTTTAATGGACCACACTATAGTATAGATTACGAATGGGATAATGGCTGGAAACCTTTGTTTGCTACTGAAGGATTTAATACTCCAGATAATATGATACAATTTAGTCGATGGGTAAAGATAGTCCCACCTGACATTAAACTTCCAAAGTTTTTAGATAAACTTAAAGATAATAAAGTCTTGAATATTGAATTTAAAGATAGTAAAATATTAGAAGTACATTTAAGATTAGGCAATTTACACGGCGACTGGCATGGTATTGAAGATGCAAGTATAATTGTTCCAGCATGGCAGAGTATATATATGGTAGAAGCACAAGCAAGAGAACAACAAGGTTGGAAATTTGTTTATGATTTTGATCATGCCTTTGCTGGAATGACTGATGCAAGAATAGGATTTTGGTACAGATGAACGTATACACAATATATGCAGAACTAGCAGAGGGTGTAAAACCTAAAGAGTTTGTCGAACGTATTACAGAATACTTTTCTACATTGCCTACACTACACAATTATAGAATTACTAGAATGAAACTAGGATTTAGAAGTAAAGACTTAGGTGAGTGGCGTATTGATATGGAGTTTAAAACTATGCAGGATTTAGATGATGCAATGAATCATGTTCTGCATAAAAAAGATACTATGCATACTCATATAGGTTTTAGTAAACTAGTTGATGCAGATAGTTTAGATCATTTTTTATATAGGGATTATCCAGATGAAGTATAATATATGGAATAAATGGGATCCACTTAAGGTATGCATGTTAGGCAACAATTATGCACCTGAATTTTTCAATGGATTACCCGACAAAGCCGGCGACCCTTTAAAACGTATCTGTGAAGAAACTCTTGAAGATTTACAAGGCTATAAACGTATACTTCAAGATTTTGGTGTACAAGTTATACAACCTGAAATGGATCGTAAAGAACGTTTTATAGACAATCCTAGCCGCTATCCACGTGGACCGTTGCAGCCAAGAGATTATCAATTGGTGTTAGGTAATCATTGCTTTAGTAATTTTAATGACTATAACTTGTATGCGGATCATCCTGCAATAAAACAAAAACTGATTGAATATGGCGGTTTCGATGATTTGAATTTCAAACTGCCTTGGATTCCTAACAAACCTAAATATGAAATGCTAAAAGGTGCTGACTGGCCGAGTTGGGAAAATTATCTAGCAAATAGAACAGACAAAGATTACTTCCAAGATTTTGTATGGGAAGAATTATTACAGTTTAGTGGTGTTGATGTCTTATCAAGTGCATTGGCTTTTATGCTAGGTAAAAGATTATATATTGGTAAAAACACAGATCCTGCGTTTCCTGTATTACCAACAGAAGAGTTCCATATACTACACGACGTATTTAAAAAATTTATAATTAAAGTTGCGCCAATGGAAGGACACACTGACGGCAATTATCATCCAATTAAACCAGGTGCAATACTAAGTTTAAGTGATGTACAAACTTACAGTGAAACATTTCCTGGTTGGGATGTCTGTTATCTGCCAGATCAAAGTTGGGCAAAAGTTAAAGGTTTTCAGAAACTTAAAAAGAAAAATGCAGGCAACTGGTGGTTAGCAGGCGAAGAGAACAATGATGAGTTTACGCACTTTGTTGAAACATGGCTACAAGATTGGGTTGGTTATGTAGAAGAAACAGTTTTTGATGTTAATGTGCTTATGTTAGACGAGCATCATTGTTGTGTTAGTAATCCAAATAATAAAATAGTAAATTCTTTTTTTAAAAAACATAAGATAGAGCCAGTACATGTACCATTTAGACATAGATACTTTTGGGATGGTGGGTTACATTGTATTACACTAGATTTATATAGAGAAGGCAAACAACAAGACTATTTCCCACAAAAGGATCAGCAGATATGATTACAATATATACAAAAGATTTATGTGGATTTTGCCATATGGCAATGAACTACTTAAACGAAAATAAGATAGAATTTAAGGAGATAAACATTGACTATGATTCAGAGGCTAGAACATTTCTTAAAGAGAATGGGCACAAAACTTGTCCACAAATCTACAACGGTAGTAACTTGCTCGTCGAAGGTGGTTGTGACGGATTACTTGCACTATCCAAAAAAGAAATACATGAAAGAGTAAACGGATTAGACTTGGGTAATTTTAAACTATAATGGCTACAAAACTTTATAACTTTGGTTGTAGTTTTAGTTATGGAAATTGTGCTAAGACTAAAAACAATCTTATAGATAAACATATTGGACCTGGTACTCTAGTGGCCGAGCACTTAGGATTGCAAGAAGTAAACTATGCCAGCAATGGTGATAGTAATGATGGAACACTAAGAAAGTTGTACACTTATCCTATAGAGCCTAATAATGTAGCACTAGTAGGTGTTACAGGAGCAACGAGGTTTGGAGTTGTAGGGCCAGAGGATAAACCTACTAAACATAAAAAAGTAAGATTAAAAAATAACATTACTAATAAGATGCAGGAATTCTTTGCAAAACCAAGTAAAGCCAGACAACGTGCATTTACTATTGGACCAGACCTTCCAGTTGAACTAGACTACTTTACAAAAATAAAAGGAGCATTAGCACCTGGTAATTGGGATAAGTTTGAAACATTTACATACAGAACATTATTAAGTGTAGTGAGTATACAAAAAAGATTAGAAGAACTAGGCATGAAGTACTACTTTTATAATACCATAGACAGTCAAATAATGGAAGATGTATTTGTAAAAGAACTACTTACACTAAGAGGAAACATTAACTTTAATCAATATTTCGAACCTAACAATGCTATAATGTCTTGGGTTGATGTTAACAAAGATTTATGGATAGCAGACGACGATTCTCATCCTAACCACTATGCATATAGTATTTGGTTTGAAAAATTTAAACAGTGGTTGCCTAATTAAAGTAGCATATAATATAGTAGGATAAATAGTTGTATGGCAAAACAAGTAGTAAGAATGATGGACATTAATCAAGCAGGTGGTGCAGTAACTAATTCACATGCAAACGTTCTTGCGAACGGAAGACCGTTGGCAAAGAAAACATCTCCAGTAACACCTCATCCTCCTTGTAGTCCTCGGAGTCCTATTCACTGTGTAGCAACTTCAGGTACTCCTGGAAGTACAAAAGTACTTGCTAATGGCATTGCATTATTGAGAGTAGGAGATAGAGATACCTGTGGACATAGTAGAGCAACAGGTAGCAGAAACGTATTTGTAGGATAAAGATATGGCATGTGTTAGTTCATTAATTACATCAATAGGCATAAGTGCAATCGGCGGTCTATCAGGTAATGTCGTAGGACAAGCATTAGGAAATACAGGAATTGATATTGCAAGTAAAATAAGTAACGTAGCCGGAGTACAAGATTTTACATCCGTGTTGACTACTATGTCAGGAGTAGCAACTGGATCTGGAAGTGTAGCAGATCTTGTTACTGCTAGTTTAAATCCTTTAGAAAAACTTACTGCCGGAATATTACCAGACTTTGAAACTGTAGCGGCAAGTATAGGAGGAGGTGCTTTAAGTGGTGCATTAGGTGCAGACTTTTCGTCTGGACTAAGTGGATTAGCAAATACGTTCGGTGGTGCACTAAGTAAACATACTGGAGATTTGTTCGGTGACAGTCCTATACAAATGATACAGGCTATGGGAATGGCAGAAGGATTTGCAAGCATTAGTTCGGCTGTGGCAGGTCCTTATTCAAATGCTCTTACACAGAGTTTTGGAAAAGCAATAAGCAGTATAAACGGTGCTCTGCCAATAGACGGAAACTTTGGAAACTTCCTAGGAGATGCTATTCCAAACCTAAATGCAACAGTTAATAATGGATTAACAAATTTTATGTCTAATGCAAGTATACCAAACTTTGCAGAAGATTTATCTAATCTAGGTAGTTCTTTTGATTTAGGAGATATCAGCAACTTTGGAAATCTTGGTCAAGTAGCAGATAATTTATTAAAGAACGGTGCTGGGGATATAACAGGACTAACACAAGCATTTGAAGAAGTTAATTTTGATGCTTTTGGAGATGTTGTAAATTTAAGTAATCCAGAGTTTAACGATATATTGGGTAATGCAATGTCAAGAATAACAAATCCAGAGATGATTGCCGACGCACAAAAAATGTTAGGAAGTAATATTCCAAACCTAACTAGTATGGCAGACTTTGGCGACTTATCTAAAGTGCTACCAACAAGTTTTAGTTCTATAATTCCAGATAACTTTGATGAGTTCAGAACAGAGTTGCAAAGTATCGACCTAGGATCAATGAGTACACCAAAACAGTTTGGTGACTTATTAACTAACTTAAAGATGGTAGACCTGCCTAACATATCTGAGATAACAAATGTAGTAGATCCAGATGCGGCACTACAAGTTGCGGCAAAGTTCTTAGGTGGAACTGGTCCAAACGGAGCAGTTACCGTAAGTGATATTATGGGGACAGTTGGTGGCATAGGGATTAATACCGAAAGTATCATTTATGAAACTGCAATGGAAGGTTTAGAAAATAATGGTGCATTTGCAACTACACGTGCTATCTTTAGTGAACTTTCAACAGGAATAGCAGGAGGCTATACCACTGGTGATGGTGCATATGATACTGATACGATTAACGATCCTAGAGGCGGTAATCATGATGATTTAGATGCTTTTGTCACTGCAAAAAAAGCACAATTAGAAACTGCATTCGCTGATATTTTTAATGATAGTTCTATTAGTGGAACTGTTGCAAATGCTACGACTGCATACACTGCAATGCAACGAAAATTATTAACTGAAAAGAATTTATTTGACAAAATTGATATGCATTTAGATTTAAGAAATGATGATCCGCAGAATGCTTTTAACTTTGTAAGTGATTTACAACAAAAAGCAACAGATGATAGATTTGATTTAATTAAAGGAATGATTGATTCTGCTGATGATAACAAATTTCGTGACTATATGGATGCGGCACTTGCTGAAGCCAAGAACATAACTTTCTTACAAGACTTTGGTATTAATCCTCGTACAGCAGAGATTATTGAACTTTAATATTATTGTACTATCTTTTTATAGACATGGTTGACTTAGAGTAATTACAATGTTACAATTTATATATAAATTAATAATCAAAGTGTAGCAGAATAATGTTTAATGTTATATACATACCTAAGATAGAAGATGAAGTAACAGTGGCTTCATTTAATACTAAGCAAGAAGCAGATGCACATATGGATCATATTGC
>Ga0209830_10002951_pt1 | contig 13305 bp, 7 predicted proteins | sample ArcticOcean_MG_C_12_FD_187439 | JGI IMG/M metagenome (GOLD analysis project Ga0209830, IMG submission 187439) | Marine microbial communities from western Arctic Ocean - ArcticOcean_MG_CB8_130 (SPAdes) (version 2) | ecosystem: Environmental > Aquatic > Marine > Oceanic | place: Arctic Ocean...
TAAAACAGAGATGGCAAAAACTTTTCAAATTGGGAAACATGAAGTTTTTCCAATTCCTTCTATAGAAATTCAATTAACAGGAAATCGTTGGAAACAAAATCCAGGATATTAAAATTTTATAAGATGAAAAAAATTAAAACACGAATTACATACTTTTTCATGCTGATACTTGCGGTTGCTTGTACAGATAATTTAAGAGATCTTTCCTTTGTAGAGAATATTGCGGCTCCTGCTAATGTTTCGGTAGCCTTTAATATTTTACAAGACAATACGGGAACAGTAAGCATTGCACCCTCTGCAGAGGGGGCTGTTAATTTTGATATTTATTTTGGAGATGCAACCGTTGATCCAGTAAATATCAATCAGGGTTCAACTGTAGAACATGTATATTTAGAAAATACGTTTAGTGTTAAAGTGGTTGCTTTTAATATGAATGGAGATACTACAGAAGTTTCAGAAGAACTGGTAGTTTCTTTTCAAGCACCTCAAAATTTGGTGGTAACCCTAGAGAACGATGTTGCAATTTCGAAACAAGTGAATATTAGAGCAACCGCAGATTTTGCTGCGATGTATGAATTTTATTCAGGCGAAGTAGGAGTTGAGCAGCCCGTAGTTTCGGGAAATATTGGATCTGCAATATCGTATCAATATGCAGAACCAGGAACTTACACCGTTAAAGTAGTTGCAAAAGGGGGTGCCATTGAAACTACAGAAAATACAATAGAATTTGAGGTAACTGCTATTTTAGCACCAATTGAATCAGCAACAACACCTCCGTCGAGAAACGATACTGATGTCATATCCATTTTTTCTGATGTGTATACAGATATTGCGGATAGTGATTTTTATCCAAATTGGGGCCAATCAACTCAATTCACAGTGCTTGATTTGAATGGAGATGCAATCATACAATACAGTAATTTAAACTATCAAGGAATAAATTTAGGTGCAGCAATAGATGCTTCAACATTAGAAACATTGCATATAGACATTTGGACTGCTAACGCAACCAGTATTGATATATTCCCACTTCCAAACGGAATTCAAGCTGCTGACGAAAAATTTGTTACCAAGACATTAATCGCAGATCAGTGGAATAGTTTTGATATTCCTATCACCGAGTTTACGGATCAGGGTTTAGCCTTAGATAATTTAATGCAATTTAAATTTGTGGGTAGTGGAACCGTATTTATAGATAATCTTTATTTTTATAAAGCCAGTACAACCGTTTCACCTTTTGATAGTGGATTATTAACAAATGGAGATTTTGAGAATGGAAGTGATTCCTGGTTGGTAGGTGTTGATGACACTTCTGCGGCGCCAGTAGTAACCGTTGCCGGTAACACATACTACTCAGTAGATGTAACATCAGCAGGTAATGCTTATGAGGTAAATACAAGTCAAAAGGTTGAGATTATTGATGGTAATACATATACATTGACTTTTGATGCTTGGTCTAATGCAGATAGAACATTGTTAGCAGGAATAGGTCTAAGTGCTGGTCCGTGGGACAATACAGCTGAGGCTGTGAGTATTACGGCTACAAGAACAACGTACAAGCTTACGCATGTTGCAAGTTTCGGAGCGTTAGATGCACGTGTGTTATTTGATTTAGGAGCTGAAACTGGTCTCGTGAATATAGATAATGTGTCATTGGTTATTGGTTTGGGTAATTTACTAACCAATGGAAATTTCGAGAATGGAAGTGATTCTTGGTTAGTTGGAGTGGATGATACTTCTTCAGCTCCAGTAGTAACGGTTGCTGGTAATACCTACTATTCAGTTGATGTAACATCAGCTGGTAATGCGTATGAGGTAAACACCAGTCAAAAGGTTGAAATTATTGAAGGTAAAACCTATACACTAATTTTTGACGCCTGGTCTAATGTAGAAAGAACAATATTAGCGGGTATCGGACTAAGTGCTAGTCCTTGGGATAATACAGCTGAATCAGTCAGTATTACAACAACTAGAACAAGGTATACACTAACCCATGTTGCAGGTTTTGGTGCAGTAGATGCACGTGTTCTTTTCGATTTAGGTGCTGAAGTTGGTATTGTTAATATTGATGACGTTTATTTATCTACTAATTAAATAAAACAGATTTATATAATAATTTAAACCAAATAAAATATAAAAATATAAAAATATAAAAAATGAAAAAATTTAAAATCATTTATATCTTCTTACTGTCTGCGACAATAGCTTTGATAGGCTGTCAAGAAGACGATTACTCCTTTGGAGAAATCATAGCACCCTCTAACATACAAATTAGTTCAGAGATTGTGGGTGTAGATGAAGCAAACCCTAATGGAGACGGGAGTGGAGTCGTTAATTTTACGGCCTCTGCAGACAATGCAGTTGCGTACAAATACATTGTAAATGGTGCGGAGACGTTGTCATTATCAGGCAGTGAAACGATTAATTTTAGTACATTAGGACTAAATAAGTATACGGTATTAGTGGTGGCCTCTGGAACTGCCGGAGTCACTTCAAGTAAAAGTGTAGAGATAGAAGTTTTATCTACGTATGCACCACCAGAAGATTTAATTGCAAAATTGTATGGATATGATGCCGCAGCTCCGGATGCTGCGAGTGCTCAAACGTGGAAAATCCAATCAGCAAAACCTGGTCATTTTGGCTTGGGACCTGTTGGAGGGACTACACCTGTGGAATGGTATGGTGCAGGACCGGATGAAAAAAGCGGAGTAGGAATGTATGATGATCGTTTTACTTTTAGTTCAGACGGTACGTATACACATCTGACGAACGGAACGGTTTTCGGACGGAATCCGTATATCGTAAATGATTTAGGTGCTACTTCAGTAGCCCCGAATGGAGCAGATATAGAGAACTATGAGTATGCCGATTATACCTCAACTTGGATGCTTACCGCTCCTGCAGGTGTAGAAACAATTTCATTGTCAGGTAGTGCTTTTATAGGGTATTATACGGGTGGTAATCACAAGTATCATATATTTGATAGAGGAACGCCAGGAGAATTAGTATTAAAAACTACAGATGCAAATTCGGAATTTGATTGGTGGTTTATCTTAGTTATTGAATAAGGTAAAAGCATGAAAATAAAACAATTTATAACTAATAAAGGCTGTATTGCCTTTATTAGTTTTTTTTTACTTTTTTCTTGCAGTGGTGCTGCTGGTGAAGACACATCTGACCTTATTTCACAAGATATTATTCCGGAGAACCTAACAATAGAAGTAGTTGTTATTGGTGCAGATTCGGAAAATACCAATGGAAATGGCTCTGGAGAAATTAAGGTAATTGCCACGGCATTCAATGCAGTTTCTTATGTGATAAAATTTGGAGATGGAAATCAGGATTCAAATACTTCAGGCACATTTAGGCATTCCTATGCAGCAAAGGGGATAAACCCTTTCACAATAGAGGTCTTTGCAACTTCTAGTAGTGCCAATACAATTGGGGGTTTTAAAAATATATCCGTTTTAAATTCCCATGAGGGTATGACCATGGTGTGGTCGGATGAATTTAATATAGATGGTAGTCCGAGTGCTGCCAATTGGGGGTATGATTTAGGTGCTAATAATGGTTGGGGAAACTCAGAATCTCAGTATTATACAAATAGGTCAGATAATGTCATCGTTGATAATGGAGTACTAAAAATCACAGCGAAGAAGGAGTCTTTTGAGGGTTCTCAATATACATCTGCAAGACTATTGTCCAAAGGAAAGTTTGCCTTTACGTATGGTAGAGTTGAGGTAAGAGCTAAATTACCTATGGGTAAAGGTACGTGGCCTGCCATATGGATGTTAGGTGCAAACTTTGAAACTGTTACTTGGCCCGCTTGCGGTGAAATTGATCTTATGGAGCATGTTGGTAATGATCAAAATAAGATACATGCAACCCTGCATTATCCAGATAATTATGGTGGCAATGGAAATGGAAATAGCACAGTAATTGGGAATGCTTCATCAGAGTTTCATGTCTATGAAGTAGTTTGGAACGAAAATAGCATTAATTTTAGTGTAGACGGTGAACAATACCACACATTTTCAAACCGTGCAGATGTTCCTTTTAATCATGATTTTTTCTTAATATTAAACATCGCTATGGGGGGTAATTTTGGGGGGGCTATTGCAAATGATTTTGTGGAATCTACGCTGGAAATAGACTATGTTAGAGTGTTTCAGTAAGTTAAAAATGTGGTGCATATTCTCCAATAGCAAACACTACAACAGCAAGGGTCTAAAGATATGTTTAGTGCTTTAAAAATTAAAAAGTTGTGTACAACCTAGAAATATTAACTTTTTTACACAGTGATAATCAAAACATTCTTTTTTTCTGGAACACAAAGTGCATCAAAAGATAAAAATAGCTATACATTACTACATCATACTACTTTTAAAGGGAGGTTTATTAGCAGTGAGAAATTGTGTATTCATTGGTCATGGGTAGTAAAGTTGTACAAGAAAATTATTTCGTAAAATTTGTATGTTTTTTGTAGCGGTGTGTCTTATAGAAAATAGTAAATAAAATTTCTAAATTGAAAAAAAATATATTTTTAAGGAAAGGGTTTCCTTTTTTATCAATGTAGTACTTTTTTTAAAAAAAGTATTAATTTAAAATTTAAAAATGAAAAACAACTTTTTGTGTACTTTATTATTATTAATATCATGGACTGTTTTTTCGCAGAACTATGAGGTGGTTGTAAAGAAAAATGAACAAGGAATGAAGCTTTTGGTTGATGGGAAAGACTTCATGGTGAATGGTATGAATTGGGACTATTTTCCGATAGGTACCAATTATGAGTATAGTCTTTGGAAGCAATCCGATGAATTGATAAAGGCTGCTTTAGATTCAGAAATGAGTCTGTTAAAAAACATGGGTATAAATACAATTCGAGTATATACAGGCATGCAACCGAAATGGATTACCTATGTATATGAGACCTATGGAATTTATACAATGCTAAATCATACATTCGGTAGATATGGCTTAACCATAGCTGGCGTTTGGACCCCAGTCACAGATTACAGCGATGCGAAAACTAAAAACTTATTGTTATCAGAAGTTGAGGTAATGGCAAATGAATACAAAAACACACCAGGTCTATTGATGTTTCTATTGGGGAATGAAAATAATTATGGTTTGTTTTGGGCAGGTGCAGAAACTGAGGATTTTCCAGAAGAAGAGGAAAAAATGAAGTTTATCGGTGAAAGCCGCGGAAGGCCTATGTATAAATTGATGAATGAGGGAGCCATTAAAATTAAATCAGTAAACAGTAATTTGCCGGTAGCTATCTGTAACGGTGATTTGTTATTTGCAGAGATTATTGCGGAAGAATGCAAGGATGTAGATATATATGGAACAAATATGTACCGTGGGAAATCATTTTCAGATGCATTCGAGAGAGTAAAAAAAGAATTGGACATGCCAATTCTATTTACAGAATTTGGTGCAGATGCATTTAATGCAGTAAGCAATCAGGAAGATCAAAAAATGCAAGCATTTTATATGGTTGAAAATTGGAAAGAAATTTATCAAAATGCTGCAGGCCTGGGTAAAGCTGGAAATGCAATTGGAGGTTTTACATTTCAATTTTCAGATGGCTGGTGGAAATATGGCCAAACTAAAAATTTAGAAGTACATGACAACAATGCCTCTTGGTCTAATGGTGGCTATTATTTAGATTTAGAAGGTTCAAATAACAACATGAACGAAGAATGGTTTGGTATTTGTGCCAAAGGGCCAACAAATTCTGAAGGCTTATATACGTTATATCCAAGAGCAGCCTATTATTCTTTAAAAGAAGCACATGCAATAAACCCTTATAAAAGTGGTGTAACGGCAGCTAAAGTTACAGAACACTTTTTGAACATTAATTTAATGGAAGGTGTTTTAAGAGCAAGAGGAGATAAAGCAGCGTTGGGTGGTAATGAAAAGATAAAATTGAGCAACTTACGTGCAGAATTCACAACATTTAACACTGGTGGTAGTTTAATTACAACACCTACTGCGGCAAATGAACAACAACCAAACTACCCAAATCAATTGGGTTTTGATCACATGCAATCTTATTTTATAGGTGTAGAAGGAAACCCTGCTCCTAATATGCGGGCAAATATAAACTTTAACGTTCTTGGAAATATAGCAGAAAATGCCATCGACGAAATTTTCTATGAAAATAGAGGTCGTGGGTATGCGGTAAATACAGCTCAAGGTAATGTTCAAATAACCGATCCTAACAGAGTTCAAGTATACAATTCAGAATTTGAATGGAAGGCAGATAATTTTGATATGAGAGGTTTTTATAGAACAGGTCATTATCATTGGGGTGATGAAGGCGATTTCTTTGGGTTATATCCGGAAGCGAATTATGGGCCAAATTTAGACATCTATAATGGAGAAATTTTAGGTATTGAAATGGATGGTAAAGGTGTTTTAAAGGGTTTAAAAGCTGCTTTTGGTCCGCAACTTTGGTGGGGAGCAAACCCTACAGCCTTATTAAAATATAGTAGAAATTTTGGAAAATGGGGGATAACAGGTATTTATCATAGAGATTTAAATACAGATATTAAAATTGATCCTGAAACAGGACGGAGAGTCTTAGATGCAAATCAATTAAGAACCGGTATTATTCCAGCATTTCCTACAGAGAGATTTGCGCTTGCAATAGAAAGAAGTTTTGGGAATTTTAAATTTAATGTAGGTGGTATTTGGGCAGGGAACCCATTAAATGGAAGTACTTTTCAGGATGCTAGAGGTACTCCTGGAAACTATGTCATATATAAAGATAAAATAAAGTCAAGTGATAATTGGGGTGGTAAAGCAAAAGTAACCTATCAAAAGGGTCTTTTTAATTGGTATGCACAGGGTGCTTATATGGGCTTAGTTGCGAATGGAGGTGCTGATCAGACAAAGACATTTACAGGGTGGAAATTAAAAGATAATGGAAGTGGAAATCAAGTAAATGTATTAACTGGTGCCACTTATACTTTTGGGGACCTTCAGATAGCACCCAATTTTTTATATCAAAAACCATTGATAGCGGCAATGCCGAATGATGTGACGGGAACCGGTAGATTGAGAAATGTAATTGATGATCCCTTTGCGGTTCGGGGAAATAGAGAAACTACAGCGGTAGAATGGTTATTTTCTTTTGATCCTACACCAGGAACTTGGATGTATGAGTGGAACAATGATCAGGCAGAAGATGCGAAATTTGCAATGAATTTAGGTTTTGTATATAGACATTTACCAACAACGCAAGATGCACATATTGGATTTTTAGCAAACCGTTCCTTCTTTGCTTTTCCTAAAGCTGCACCTGCTGAAGATTTATGGGAACTATCCTCTCGGGTGGTTTCTAAAATAAGTCCAGACTTTGGGTTTATTGGGAATTTTTTCTATGGAAATGGTCAGGCAAATGGAGACGATACCAGACTTATTAAACGATTTGGAGGAGATGTAAGAATGATCTTAAATAAATTAAAGGTTACTGCACAAGCAAAATTTAATGATTGGGGGCCTTTTGATTACCACAAGGATTTTAATTTAACCTTTCCAACGCAATTAATGCTAGATGTAGCTACAACTTTAGGAAAACCAGGTTGGTTTATGTTACCAAATACGAAGGTAGGAGTGCGTGGTACATGGAGATCATTAGATCAAAACTCTCCAAGGTATAGCCCAAATAACGCGATAGAATTTGCGACAGCTCCAACGATAAGTCCGGTAGGGTTTCCGAATGGTTCAGAATGGGAGATAAGAACTTACATTCATATTAATATTGGTAAATAATTTATAACAGATATATCATGAATACAATAAAATATAAATACACAAAAGCCACACTCTTACTGTTGCTGCTGCTTAGTATTACTAGTTGCGAAAGAGAGCTTTCAGACAATGCTGAATTTGCTAACTATGGAACAACTGGTGATATCTTTATAGATGCTCCAGTAGGTCTTACCGATCAATTTTTTGTTTCTTTTGACCCTGTCGGAGGAGCAAATACCGAAGGTTTTGGAACCGATGAGAGCGTTACATATCAAGGTGCGAGTGCTATTCGCATAGATGTGCCCGCTGGAGACGATGTTAACGGTGGATATATTGGTGGTATTTTTGTAGACCGCGGTGTTGGAAGAAATTTAACAGGTTATGATGCTTTAACATTTTGGGCAAAAGGATCTACAACGGCAACAGTTGGATTGGTTGGTTTTGGAACAGATTTCATTGAAGACAAATATGCTGTTGGTTTAGAAAATATAAAACTTTCTACCGATTGGAGAAAATATACGGTACCAATTCCAGATGCTTCTAAACTGATACAAGAAAAAGGAATGTTTATTTTTTCTGCGGGAGGAATTGGAGATTTTCCTGAAATGGGTTATACCTTTTGGATGGATGAATTAAAATTTGAAAAATTAGGAAACATTGGTCAGCCTCAACCGGCTATGGCAAGTGGAGAAGACAGAGTAGAAACTAAATTTTTAGGAGATCAATTCAGTATGGCTGATTATAGTTTGATACAAACATTTAATTTGGCCTCTGGAATAAATCAAACGGTAATTGCCGCGCCTTCTTATTTTTCTTTTTCCTCTTCTGATATTGAAGTTGCAAGAGTAAATGAGTCAGGTATTGTAAGTCTTGTGGGTTCAGGGTCGGCAAAAATCACAGCTTCTATTGCTGGGGTTTCAGTAGCTGGTTCTTTAACAATTAATGTTGCAGGAGGCTTTCCTGTTGCTCCTGCACCTACATTAGCAGCAAGTAATGTGATTTCAGTATTTAGTGACGCATATACAGATGTAGCTGTAAATTATTACAATGGTTTTTGGTTACCTTATCAAACAACTTTAGGGGGAGAAACTACGATAGATGGGCAAAATGTGCTTAACTATACGAACTTTAATTTTGTGGGTACTCAATTAACAACACCTTTAGACATTTCCGAGATGACCCATCTTAGTATAGATATTTTAATGCCTGAGGTCTTGGCGTCTGATATTGATATGCTTATTGTTTTAAAGAATGAAAATGCTACTGAGACAACTTTGCAACAGCAGCGTATTGGTGGTCAAACATACCAGTGGTCTACTCAAACAGGGGATATTAATGATACTGAAAGCAATGCAACCTTTGAAGGTGGTGTATGGAAAACTATTAAAATTCCTATTAGGCCTGCAGCAGAAACTGGTTTGGATAAGACAGGAGTCAATCTTATTATAATAGAAAGAATAAAAACTTCTAATGTGACTGAACTTCATATCGATAATTTATATTTCTATAAAGAATAATAAAGAACAATATTAAAACTAGAAAAATGGATAAAAATAATAAAAATAGCATGCGTATAACAACCCCTTTGTTGAAAACATTCGGTGTACTTTTCTTTGTTATAGCCTTTAGTTGTAATCTAGATGAAACACAAACCGTTGCAGAATTTAAAAACCTCGTGTTGTCTGACGAATTTGATACAGATAACGAAATCAATGCGGATATTTGGACTTTTGATATTGGCACGGGTTCTAATGGATGGGGTAATAATGAAGAACAGTTTTATACAAAGCGTACAGAAAATGTTTCTGTACAAAACGGTACACTAATAATTAAGGCACTTAAAGAAGATTATAGTGGTTCTGATTATACCTCTAGTAAAATTTTAACCAAAGGTTTAAAAGAACAAGCGTATGGTCGTTTTGAAGCACGTATACAATTGCCAACAGGTCAAGGAATGTGGCCTGCTTTCTGGTTGTTAGGCGCTAATTGTGGTGATGGAACAGCAGATACAGAAGTATGGCCAAATTGCGGTGAAATAGATATTATGGAATACCGAGGACAAGAGCCAACCGTGGTTCATGGTAGTGTTCATGGTCCTGGTTATGCTGCGGGTAATGCGATTACTAAAAGTTATGCATTAGAAAATGATCGTTTCGATACAGGTTTCCATGTTTTTGGAATAGAGTGGTCTCCAGGATATATTAATTATTATGTGGATGATGTTTTATACAATCAAATTACACGAGATCAAGTCTTGAAAAAGGGTGCTTGGGTGTTTGACCAACCTTTCTACATTATTATCAACTTAGCAGTAGGTGGAAACTTTATAGGCGCACCGAATGAAGAAACTGTTTTTCCACAAACAATGTTAATCGATTACGTAAGAGTATATAACAAATAATAAATATTTACAAACAAACATAAAATCATGAAATTAGTATTAAAAAATAGTAAGCTTATTGTTTTCTTTTTGATGGCAATAACATACGCAGGTTGTACAGAGGATTTTGTTGAATTGCCTAAAATGACTGCAGGCTTTACCTATACTTTAAACGAAAATACAGGTACAGTAGAATTTATTAATATTTCTGAGAATGCAACGACTTATTTTTGGGATTTTGGAGACGAAGTACCGTTAGTATCAGCATTAATTTCATCAGATATTAATCCTATTAAAAGCTATTTGAACGGCACATACACCGTTATATTAAAAGCAATGAATGCTGCAGGAGCAGTCTCTTATTTTGAAGATATTATTGTTATAAATATGCCGCTACCTTTAGGTTTACCAATTACTTTTGACAACGATAATGTAAATTATAGTGCAACAGCTTTCGAGGGTGTAGCCTATGAAATAGTAGAGAACCCTGCACCCGGAGGATCTAACGATGTAGCGTCTATGGTAGCAGCTATTACCAACAGCGGGGCAGCTTATGAAGGCCTATTTTTTGAGTTAGAATCTGCAATTGATTTATCAACAAACAATACGATTAAAATGAATTTCTGGTCGGATGCGGCAGTAAGTATGTTACTAAAATTAGAAGAGGGAACTGCTTTTACAGAAGTTTCGGCAAGCCATGCAGGAGCTGGTTGGGAAGAGTTACAGTTTACGTTTACCAAGATTGCTAGCTATTCTAAACTAGTAGTTTTTGTAGACGGTGCTGGTACCACAGCAGGAACTTTTTACATGGACGATATTGTGCAAGTATCTTTAGGAGATGCTCCAGTGATTACATTAATTGGAGACGCAACAATTTCTTTAACAAAAGGGACTGCATATACAGAACAAGGAGCAACTGCTTCAGATACGGAAGATGGTGATGTTACAAGTGCTATTGTAATTGGTGGTGATACCGTAGATGTGGATACTTTAGCAACGTACGAAGTTACCTACACTGTTGTAGATTCAGACGGAAACACAACAACAGCGGTTAGAAGTATCGAAGTTTCATTAGGGGATGCACCTGTAGTTACATTAATTGGGGACGCAAGTATTAGTTTAACACAAGGAGATACGTATGCAGAGCAAGGAGCAACTGCTTCAGATACTGAAGATGGTGATATTTCTAGTGCCATTGTAATTGGTGGTGATACTGTAGATACAAATACTCCAGGAACTTATGCAGTAACTTACACGGTGACAGATGCAGATGGGAATACAACGGTTGCAACTAGAAATGTAGAAGTAAATGCGCCAGGTGCTTGTGATGCTGACGAAACACAATCAGTTAGTGCAGCGGATTTAAATGTTACCATGGGTTCTGCAGTTACCATAATAGAAGATGGAACGACTTTTGAAATTATAGACAACCCAGATTTTGACAACACAATAAATACTTCTTGTAAAGTTGGAAAAGTTACAAAGCAAGGAGTTGCTGCTTGGGATAATATTCAGTTAGACTTGAATGCTAAGTTAGATTTTAATTCAAATTCAGGAATAAAAATTAAAGTGTGGTCTGCAAGACCAAACACAGCCGTTTTACTAAAATTAGAAGAAATTGGAAATCCAGGAAATAGTAAAGAGGTAGGTACAATGACTACTTCGGTTACTAGTGGTTGGGAAGAGTTAACATATCCTGTTGGTAGCGGAGAAAGTAATAAGTTTAATAAGGTTGTTATTTTCTTTGATTTAAATGCAAACAATACAAGCACGTATTATTTTGATGATTTGAAGCTGTATGGCAATGGTTCTGGAACTGGCACAGGTGGTGGTTCTTCTAATACCGTGGGCGGTGGAGACGGATGTGCAGATACTACTACGTGTCCTAACGCTCCTGCTGGTGAATTATTATTCAATGGTGATTTTGAGGCGTGTGATTGTGATTGGCAATTATTAGATGCAGTCGGTTCTACGATTTCAACCTCAATTAACAATGGTGGGACTAAGTCAGGTCAAATTCAAGGAAGAACTGGAGTCGCTGTTGGTTTAAAACAAGAAAGATTAGGAGTTGGTACCATTCAACCCAATACAACCTATATTGTTACGTATGATATTAAAGCATCTGGGGCTTTTGGAGAAGGCGGAGTATTTAAGGCATTTACTTTTTCTGAACCAGCTGAAGGGACAGATTCAGGAGCAACACAGCATATTTTGACAGATGGTACAACGAGTATGTCTTCAAATTGGGAAAGTAAATCATATGAATTTATAACACCAGGCACTGCAGCGCAGGTAGCAGGTGGGCTCTCTTTCTTAATAGAAATTGTAAACAGTACTGCTAACGCTGCTATAAACATCGATAATGTAGTTTTAAAAATAAAATAAATTTAGAGTAATAAATAGCTTGCGTACCTATTAAATACGTGAGCTACTTAAGATATCGCTAGCTGAAAAGAGTAGCAGTATTGGTTTTAGAGAAAAATACAATTTGGAGGTCCTGAGTTTAAAAGGCTTTGCATAAAAAGTATGTGTAATTTATTATAAGCGCTTGATGTGTGTATCCGTTAAAAGTAAAATAAAGGTCTTGCGCAATAGAAGAAGATAAAAAACAATAAGATGAATTTTTAAAAAAATTCACAAGTAATTAAATTTTAATAACAAGCCTCTTTTAAATTTTAGAGGTACATAGAATGCCAATTTTAATGACAAAAAAGACTATTTTTTTAGGAAAAAATAAAGCAGATTTTCAATCTCAAGAAGTGAAAGGTGAAATGATTCACTTTGAAAATGAAACCTATTATAAGATTGCTAATAGTAATGAAATGAGACCTTTTTTTATGAGTTTAGTTTCAGATTCTAACCATTGGATGTTTATTTCAAGTAATGGAGGTCTTACTGCAGGTAGAAAAAACAGTGAGTATTCATTGTTTCCGTATTATACAGACGATAAAATCACAGAAGCTGCGGATGTTACAGGAAGTAAATCTATTTTTCAAGTTTCAAAAAACGGAAATATTTATTTATGGGAACCTTTTTCACAAAGACAAATTGGCTTGTATGAAACAAAACAAAATTTATATAAAAATAGTTTTGGAAATAAAGTTGTTTTTGAGGAAGTAAACGAAGATTTAGGAATTACTTATAGATATCAGTGGAGTTCTACA
>Ga0209830_10002958_pt1 | contig 13291 bp, 21 predicted proteins | sample ArcticOcean_MG_C_12_FD_187439 | JGI IMG/M metagenome (GOLD analysis project Ga0209830, IMG submission 187439) | Marine microbial communities from western Arctic Ocean - ArcticOcean_MG_CB8_130 (SPAdes) (version 2) | ecosystem: Environmental > Aquatic > Marine > Oceanic | place: Arctic Ocean...
ATTTTTGAATAGAGTGCAAGAGATCCCGTAGGGAAAGTGCGATTTCAGCGATGTAGCTTTTGTTTAAGTTGCTACAGAAACTTGTGGAGCAGCGCTATCAACGCTATTATTTAAGTGAGCAATTCTAGCTTCTTCTAGTTTGATGTCAGTAATGACTCTTTTAACTTTGTCATCTATTCTAACCATCTCAAGAGTATATCTGTTATTATCCAGATGCTCCTGTTGCCACTTCAACTCCAAGGACCTTTTTTGTTTGTATAGGTCTTGTATCATCTATAACCTCCTCATAAGTTATTCGATTTAATCCCGAATGATAACTATCTCCGAGATACTCCCACACTATACTGTTTTCTCCCAACTTGTCAAGTATTGCCTTTTCAACAAATTCAGCAGTATCTTGCTCATGCTCAACATTAAATTTTGCATGATAGTTATAGGCCCAGATAGTTATAGTAGTTTTTTTCATTTACACACCTTGTTGTAGTTAAAAAAAGGGCCGTTTTTAGGCGGCCCTTTAAATTATTTATTATACTGCGTCTGATCCGAATATGCCTCTTGGATCAGAAAATCCAAATACATATCTTTCTCTAGCTTTGTATCTAACGTTACCAGTATCAAAGTCGCCTTCCATAGAAGTTTTGATAGGTGATCTAACGAAATGTTTAAGACCATTAGGTACATCAGTTTTAATGAACCATTTTTTAGCTGAAGTTAAGAAGTGGTTAACTGTGTAACCTTGAGGAATCATTCCCATATTCTTAATTGCATTAATGTCATTATCTGCAGTACCTGTTCTACCTTCAGACTTCATAAGTCTGTCAGCAGTAAATTGAAGTGCTGAAGGAATAATTAATTTCATTCCTCTAGACGCAATTTTTAGGCCTCTTTCATCAGTCATAGCTGCGATGTCAATCAAAGCTTGTTCTAATGAAGTTTCGTTTAAGTCAGAAGCAACTGCTAACTCATTACTGAAAGTTCCAGCAATAGTTGGGTGAACATCGCTAAATAATGCGACTCCATCACCACCAGCAAAGTTTGCATTGAAACCGTTGTTCAATACAGCTGCTGCTTTAACTTGCTTAGTGTTTGCCATAGATCTTGCTAACGCTTTTGTATATCTAGACGCAAGTCTGTCATACAAGTTATCTTCGATAGCTTCTTCTGTGATTGCAAACGCTAATGCGATTGTTTCGTTAGTGTAACGTGCTGTGAAAGTTTCTTGTGCATCATCAAACTGAACGCCTTGGCCTTCAGGTTTAACTGCTGCATTTGCAAAACCAGATAACATTACTTCTTCTTCAAAAGCTCTGTCAGATGATTCTGTATCAAAAATTTCAGCATGCTCGTTAGCATACGATTTATATTCAAGTCCGAATAGTGCATTCAAACCTGGTTCTAGTTCTTTAACTAGTTGTGCTCTTGATATTGCCATGTTTATTTATCTCCTATTCGATATTAGTTATATAAAAACGCGCCAGGATTAAATGAACATACTACATCGTAACCAGCTGCATCTTCAGTTTGACCTGAAATTCCTGCTGATTTGTTTACGAAAAGTAGACCATTATTAACAACTGCACCAGCGCTTAAAGTAGCTGCTGATAGACCGTTAATTTGACCTGAAGCGGGTTGATCAATCAAGTTGTAAGCTTCAGCTACACCTTGCTCCGTAAAACCGGGAGTTAGTGTTGCAGAAGTTCTTACTGAATATTCTTGATTGGGGTTAGTGTTTACGAACGCTGTTATGTAAGCTGTTCCTGTGTTGTAATCAACACCTGCAACTGTACCAGCTGGAACTGAATTGCTCCATGTTGGTGTTGAAGTATTGTTATCTACCCAGAAACCACCATTCATTACACCAACTGCTGGTGCTAACGCAGAAGTCCATGCTGCACCTGTAGCGGTGTCATCATTTGCTGCATTGAATGTTATGTCCTGAATAAAACCAACTGTAGCTCCATGAGCTCCAGCAGTTGTTTGATATCCAACGGGATCGCCTTTATACATAGCGTTTGGTAATGTACTTAGTGACTGAACTGAGAATTCCGACTGACCACCTGTAGCTGGAGTACTTCCAACTGTCATGTTCTGTCTTAATCCAAATCCAGCAGTATTTGCATTTGCCATATTTGTTTTTTCCTTTACTTATGTACCTGTCCTTGCGGACCTCCAGTACGGGTTATATTTTATTTTTGTTGGACTTAGAAATTACTAAATAATTATTTCTTTGTACCACCAAAAGTTACACGAGTTTGCCTTTCACTATTGATTGGCATACTTGGGTGCTGGTCCTTCAAAAGATCGTTGTTGATAGCATCATCTTTGTCTTTAGTCTGCTGATCATAATAAGCTTCAATTTGCTTTGCGATCTCTTCTGGTATCTTAGCCAGCAATAAGCCTCCTACTCCAATAACTCCCGCATACTTACCTGTAGTTTCGACTGGAAAATCTTGATCTGGATAATCTTCAGCTCTCACTAATTCATATCCTTCTCTTAAAGACGCTGCTACGTTTTTCGTATCGTTGAATCCCATAGTTTCAGCTCTAATCCATCTATGTCTATACCCTATAGGTGGTTCGGGCGCATCGAGTGATGAGGGTGGAGTCCAAGTTTTTGTAGCTGTTGTTTTAGCTCTTGTTTGACTCGCACGTGAGGTTTTTATATCTTCGTTTTTCATTTTATGCTCCTTCCGTGATTTTTAATTGTTTTGCATAATCTTCTAATGGCACGCCTAATCTTTTAGCAATTGCTACCTGTGATGGCGAGAGTTTCACAGTTTTATTTTTGCGTCCTGTTGAGCTCGAACGTCTAGCTGAAGCTACATTTTGAACTGGTTTAGCTCTTTCTGTAGTTGAACTGTCTATATTATCAAATTTGTGGGGGAATTCAAGTCTTATTCTTGAGTCCACTTCTTGATAATATTCATCAGATTGAGGGTCATATCCTTCTTCTTCTACAAGTCTTTTATGTAAATCAAAGGCTGTATGAGTCATTGCTGAATCTTGTCCAAACCAAGTATTTTTAGAAGCCCAATTTTCCGCTTTAGGGTCAGATTGTGCTCTTCTTGGAGTTGGTGCTTGATACACAGGTTTTTCTCTTTTAGGTGCTTCTTCATTAAGTGTTTTTAAAGCTCCTAGTCTTGATGCGTCTTGTGCAAGTCTAGCAATACTTTCTTGTGCTGCAACTTGACCATCAACATCTCCTGCTTCAATAGATACTTTTAATGCTTGTCTTGCAGCATCCATATTAGTAGTAACTCTTGATTCAAATTCTTTAACATAAGACTTATCTAAAGTAGAAAGTTTAGTTTCTAATTTATCTTTTTCTGCCTTAGTCATTTGAGCAAAATGAACAGCTTCTTCTCTTTGTCTTTCAGCTTCTCTCATTTTACGAGTTAACTTAGCAATACGTTTTTGAACGCCATCACTATAATCTTGTAACTCATCTTTATCTTCAGATTTAACTTTTACTTCTCTTTCGTTTTCAAAAGTTTTATCTTCAGGTACTTGTTCTACTTCAATTGTTTCTTCTACAGCTTCCTCTTGTTTTACCGGTTCTCCTTTATCATCAAAATCAATATCAGCGCCGACTGTTTCACCAACGTTAACTAATTCTTCAGATGCTTTTTTTTGTTCTTCTGGCATAGTTTCCTTCCTATGTTAAATTAAATGAAGAATAGATTCAGGATTTTCTACAGTTCCTAAAACTTCATCATCGTTAAGTAATCGCACTTCTCCGCCTTCAATTGGTAATCTTGATCCCGCATAACGAGCGAAAATTACCCAATCTCCTTTTTTGCACCAAGGGTCACCAAATTTATCTTTATCCTTGTATGCTAAATCTCCCATCTTTAAAACATAACCACATGTTGTTGCAATCCTTGCTTTATCTAAAGATTCTTGGGAAAATAAAATTCCACCTTTTGTTTTTTCTTTTGGTGTAAAAGGTAAAACTAAAATTCTATAACCAACAGGTGTTGGTAACTGATCTACAGTTTCTGTTTTTAAATTGTCTGGATGTAAAGGCTCTTTGGCCTCTCCCATATTTCTAACTTCTTCTTTATTTTCTTCTTGGTATTTTTCTTCAAGTGCTAGTTTAATTTTGGGTGTTTCTGTCTTTACCGTTTCCGATGTCGATAACGTTTCCTTGCTCATCTTTTTGCTCCTTAGGTTTTAGCAGGTTAGAGATTTCCTGTAATGTTAATTGTATAGCGTGTGCTTGTCCTACTGCATAACGGTATTTTTCCATATTGTCAACCCCACCCGCTAGAATTGAATCACCTATACTCTGTAGTCTTTCAGCTAAAGTTTTTTGCAGTTTACTTATTATTGTCATGTCGTCCATTTTCTCTCCTTACAGTTTAAATTGTTGCAGTACTGTTAACTTTTCTTCAGCAGTTGCAATCTTTTCTATTAACTTATCTACTTCATCTATGTGTTGTGGATGTTCTCCAATACCTACAGAATTTTCTAAGTAAATTTTAAGTGTTGCATCGGCTTCTGATATTTGTGCGTTATATCTATCTTCTAGTGCTGTTAGTATTGCTTCTCTCATTTTTTAGCCACCTTATCTTTGTTAGGACCTTTTTTAATTATATAGTCTTGTGTTCCATGAGCTCCTGAATTTACTTCTTTTTTTAAAAGTCTAAACAGACTCATTTCTTTGATTTTCTTATAGTTGTTTTTTAGAAAAGTTTCAAGAACTTTAGTATCTCTCATCTAACACTTCCAACGTCTTCTAGCTTGTCTAATTCTAGAATTAGGATCGTTTTGTGTTTTAGTTGATGAGTTTCTTAATTGTCCGGCTGATCTTGCACAATATGACTTACGTCTTTTTGCAGATTTTGATCCAGCCTTAACTTCTCCAGTTACTGCTGTTTTTAATTTTGATCCAGGATTAGCTGCTCTATATGCTTTAACACCTTTATTAGTCATTCCCGCACCAGACTTAGTAGATCTATAATTAGCGCCAGGACCTTTAGTAGTTTTTCTAATTGTACCACCCTCTTTAAAACCTGGAGCGTCAATCATTTTACCGTAATATTTTACTAAACTAGGATTGGATACTTTTGTACCGCCTAAATTACCTTTAATATAACTTCCGTCATATTTTGTATTAGGCATTTTCATAATTTAAATATGAATTGTTTTACAGACCTTACATACTTTAACATCGTTTCGTACATTTGCTACTGATATTACATTTTCATCATCGCATTTGCATCTTTTGCCAAATAGTTTGTCTATTATTTTATTCCAAAGTTTTTTCATTATTTTTTATCTACAATTTTAGATACTGCTTTATTGGTATCAGAAAGTTTAACTTTAGTTCTAACGCTTAGTTTACCTTTTGTATCTAAAGATTCCATAACTTTATCTTTTGTTTTAACTACACTATCTTGAACATCTCTTTTCTTTTTTAAATTTTTTCCAACTTTAACAGATTTAATAGTGTCATAGGCTTTCTTGCCTTTTTTTAACAATCCAAATCCTCTTAAAGCTATTCCAACTACACCCATTACTTTTTAAATCCTTTTAATGTTTTAGCAAATCTAGCACGTTGACCCATTTTGCCTGGTGCCTTAGCTGCTTTGTTTAACATCTTAGCAGGAATCTTTTTACCTTTTTTAATACCTAAAGATTTTCTTAAAGATCCTGGTTTCTTAATTGCTTTTTTAATATCTAAAGCCATTAACAAATATAAGTTTTTTTATTTCTTCCAGGCATAACTTTACCTTGGCCTCTACCAGAAACTGTAACCATTCCACCATTAGCATAGCCTGCAATTTCTCTTACAACTCTTTTCTTTTCGTCTTTAAGATTTCTTTTACCTTTTTTAGTGTAAGCTTTTTCTGAATCAACTCTTCCAAGTTCTTCAAGTCTATTCATTCTAGATGAATTCATTACTTGCTAGCTCCTCTAGATTCGTCTCTTCTAGATTTATAACTTTGTGATTTAGTAGATTCTTTTCCTCTTCTTGATCCTAAAGACTCATCTAGTCTATCATTAGCACCTTGTTTTTTTGAAGATTTTCCGTATGGAAATCTAACATTTGATCTTACGCCATTTTGTCTCATAATATTTTCTCCGTTGTTACTTTCCTTTTATCAGATGTGTCGCCTTAAGTCCATAGACGGATGCGATGACACCGACAAAAATTGTTTGATACCATAGTGGTAAATTTCCAAAGTGCATAAAGAATAACTCCATTTTCTCCATATGTACAGGATTATCTGACCAGACTGACCATCCCAGCATTACGATCGGGACCGAAAGTAAAAGCAAAATAAATTCGTCTTTCCAATCTGAGTTTCTTGATTCTAAAAGTTGACCTTGGTAAGCTTCTTCACCACGAGCCATTTTTGATGCGTGCATAAGCTGTGCATCTGACATAGCCATCTTCGTCTTCTGCTTGTTAGCGTAAATTTTACTTCCAGCGGAAACGGCTAATTTGAGTGCCGAGATCCACATGTTAGTACCAAGTAGCCTTAACAGGTTTTTTGTCAGCTCTCATTCTTCTAGTTCCTCTAACGGTCACAGTTTGTGATTCGTATATATTTGGAACTTGACTAGTGATATCGATGCCACCAGTTTGATAACCATCTTTGCCAACACCTAACTCTTTAGTAATTTTAGGGTCTTTAGCTTTTTTTATCATAATTTTCTCCTTAATAATTGATTATACTTAATTTTTCTTAAAGTTTCTACCAAAATCGTTCCGTTTGCTTTGATCAGCCATTTGTTGTCTCTCTAAAGCGGCATCACTTGACATAACTTGTTTAGTAAGCGAAGTATCAGCTCTTAATTCAGCTAATTCTTCGTTTTGTTCTTGTTTATCTTCGAACTGAGCTTGGTTTTGCATAGCTCTCATAGTATCTAAGCTAATTCTACTCTCATCAAACTCTTTTCTTGCTTCGTTTTGTCTAGCTTTGATGTCTAGTTCTCTAGATTTTAGTTTAAGTAGTGGATCACCACCCAATTCACTAATAATTTTCTCTTCTTCAGACATATAATCTTTAACCATCTCTGCAATCAATACTGCTTTTCTTGCATTGATCTTATTTGTTAGTTGAGTAACCTGTTGAACCAATTGTTGGTTCTGTGGTTGCTGTTGTAACATCTGTTGCATCTGTTGAGCTTGCATTAGTTCTTCTTGGAACTCTAATTGTATTTGTTCTTGAGCCATTAAACTAATTCTTTCCAAAATATTTTTTTGTAAAGCACCCATTATAGCTGGACTGTTCTGTACCATGTTAGATTGCATAAAATTTAAATGCGAATCTATGTGAGCTTTGTGATCTTGTCCTGGAAACGCTTGAAAAGGTTTCATACCCATCGCTGCAATTTCTTCAAGTGCTGGATCAATAGGTGTAGGTTGTTGCGGTGGAGGTAATATCGCGTTGATATTTTTTACCCCAACCGCTTCATACATTTGTCTATACGCTTGGTATAGATCATGCATTTGAGGATTCGATTGTGCTAATTGTAGCTCCATTTGAGCCATAGAAATTCTTTGTGTTTGAGAAAAGATGTTAGGATCAGCAACCGGTAGTACATCTATCTTATCATCAAAGTCTGCGACCTTAACATTTCTTGATGCACCTGGAACATCATATGGATATTCTGGTGGAAGATAAGTTTTAAATACTTCTGCTAATAATTTAAATTCATGTTTTAATCCAACGTATAATCTTTTGTGAATAGCTGACATTACACGAGATCCACGTTCCAATAATGCAACTGTAGTACCCACGGCCGCTTGTTGGTTCATGTCGCCCACTTGTGAGTCTGCGATGCTCGCGAATCGTTGACCGGCGTTAACTACAACTCCCATTAATTGAAGTAACGTTTGGTCTGGTCCTTTAAATGGTAATTGCATAAACTGATCTTTGATGTTTCCACCAGGTGCATCTACATCTCTAAATTCACCAGGTTGTAAAGGTTGTGCATCATCTCTAATTCTTATTCCTCTAGTTTTAAAACCAGCAGGTAAGTTAGCTAAAGTTCCAGCATCTAATAATTGTCTTAATGCAGAAGTTGCTGTTCTAGTTAAACCACCAATCATGTGAATCAAACCAAAACCATAAAAACCTGTACCTGGTAAAAATTTATATTGTACAAAGTATTTTATTTTTGTTTTTAAAGGATCCTCTTCTGTGTAATTTCTTCTAATAGATAAAATTTCGTTAGTAGATTCTAAAATAGTTACAATATATGGAAGTTTAATTCCTGTAGGCTCACCATCTTCACCCATATCTTCAAAACCTTCTAAATCTAAATCTGTATGCATTTCTAAAAGTGTATATTGATCTTCTTGATTACCATCTTTAGAAATTCCTTCTAATCTTCTTTCAGCATCTTTAACTTGATTTTCTGTAACGGGTGGCTCACCAATTTCTATATCTTTGTAAAAACCAGAAACTTGTTGTTTTCTAATTTCATTTTCTGACATTCTTAAAACATGAACAATAGCTTCTGCATCTTCTAATGAGTTTGCAGAGTAAGGCACTACTAAGTCATCAGCTTGTACAAATTTAGAAACAGCTCTACCCAAAAGATCATCATAATAAATTTTCTTAAAGGTAGAACCACTTAGGGGTAAATAGAAAAGCATCTGATCAAATTCAGGTTCATACTCTGGCATTTGATCCATGATTTGATAATTCATAAAATCTTTTACTCTAGTAGCTTGGTCTTGTTTTTCATTAGACACATCTCCTAAAATTTGTGCTCTAACTGGACCATCTGCTGGTAATAATTCTTTGTAAGCTTGCGCTTGAAATTGTGTAACCGCTTCAGCAAGAACAGGATGGTTAACACCACTTGCTCCTCTAAAAGGTTGAGTTCTTTGTTCATATTTAAATCCTAAAAGATTTAAACCTTCTCTGTAAGTGTCTTCCCAATCACCACGAGATTGTCTGTAGTCTGTGTACTTGTCAAATAAATTTGAACCTAGTTCACCTAGATAACTTTCGTCTATAATTTCTGCTAAGTTTGAAAAATGGTCTTGTGATTCTAATCCTTCCATAGCATTAGGATCAAAATTAATTTCTGCTCCACCTTCTTCATCCATAGTTACATTTGCTTCGCCTTCTTGCGTAGGAACGTCAACTTCTGAAACGTCAACTTCTTGTTCTACAAAAGCTTCGTCAGTAATAGTTTCGTTGGGTAATGCGTCTTCGATTTTAGCCATATCTCTTTCCTGTTAATTATTGTACACCTTTGACTGACAATATACCTGATAAATCCTCATCTGGCAAGTAATCCTCTATATTCTGATATGTAGCTTTTTCTCCTTGTGTAAGATATTTTTTAACTTTACCGGGAGCATTTCTTAATACAGATTCTATACCTTCTCTTCTTTCATTTGCTTTTTTTAAAAATCTTTCTTCATCAGTTAGTGCCGCAGATTCTAAAGCTATATTAATTCCTTTACCTAAATTAGGTTTGTTTAAAAACATGGAAGCGGAACTTGCAGCAGCAGCAGGTAGAGGTAATCCAGACATGTACATCATCGGAAAATCTATTGCAGCAGCTATGGCATTATCTGCTTTGCCGGGAAACATAGTGGTAAATTTATCAATTCCAGGTCTTACATTTTTATAAACATTAGCTACATTAAATTTGTCAAACATACTTCTAATTTTAGATTTTTCTGGTTGCTCAATTTTATCAGCAGTAGTAACACCTTTAATTTGTTTTAGATCATTTAATTTAGCTGTTTTTTTTAGTGATTCTCTATATTTTCTAAGATCTTCTTTACTTAAATCTTCAATTAATGTTTTGTTGTTTGGATCTAAAGTATGTCTTTTATAATCTCCACCAATAGCTTTACCTCTTACTACTTCATTATTATTTATCATAGATAATTTTCTCCAATTTAATAAACCTTCATTTTTTGGATTATTTTTATTATATCTATTAATTACTTTTGTAGCTCTTTCGTCTATTTTATTATTTTTTGTATTAAATTGTTCTATTGTTATTTTGTTGTCTATTTTATCTTTTATTATTTGTTGTCTATCATTTACTAAATTTTTTAATGTTTTATTATATGATTGCATCGCTGAATTTGTTTTTTGATCTATAATTGCAAAATTTCTAGCATTTGCTTTTACATATTCATCTCCTAATGGAAATAAATGATGAGCTGGAGATGTTTTAGTTCCACTAATTCTTTTTCCACCTTGTGAAATAATTTCGTCAGCTATTCTATTCAATTTACTTATATTTTTTTCAGAAAGACTTAATTTATTATATTCTAAATCCATATTTTTTTTAAATCTATCAATAACTGTTCTAACACTACTTTCTGAATAGTAGCCTTTAAAAAATTTATCATAAAAATCTTTATTTGATAAAACATTTGCTTTTTTAGATTTAGTAGAATTTTTAGACAATGCATATCGTTTAGTTAATTCTTCTACAAATTGTTGTTGTTTAATGGGATCTGCAAAAATAACTTTACCTTGCACCATCCGAACTACTTTGCCTTTGTTAATCATATTTTCTCTAATAGATTCTTCAGTAACTCCTTTACCATCTTTTCCAACAGAATCTGTAATAGCTTTGTCTTTTCTTCCTAACTTTCTAGCTTCTGTTTCATTAGGCATTCTATTATTTTCTTTTATAAAAGATTTATATTTTTGTAATCTTCTTTTAAGATTACCTCTTTGATCTTCGGTAAGATCTCTAACTGATTTTTTATATTTTAATAATGACTCTGCATCTACTACAGCTTGACCATGATCAGCGTACATTTTTTGTATAGAAGCTTCCATAAGAGCAACATTACCACCGTTTTTATATCCCTGTCTCATAGCCTCTTTGACTGCTTCGCCAAACTCATAGCCATCATCCATAAGCTCTTTTACTTTTCCAGTAAATGCTTTATCGCCGGAACCATTAGTTGATCCGCCGTCCTTGAATCTTTTTTTAAATAATATGTTACCGCCGTCTTTGTTAACGTCGATCTCTAACATCGAATCGTCGCCATAGTAACCGCCGCCAATATTTAGCTTGCCATCTTTATAACGATAGCCGCCAGAGATTTTACCTTCTTTTTTTGCCTTACCTAAATTGTTTATAATATCTGTGAATAGAGTTTCTTCGGCCATTACCGTCTCCGTAGACTAACGATGCCGCCGTTGAAATAGCTTCTTCTAGAAAGACCTGTTGGTACAAAACCACCTCTTGCTCCGTGCATTTGGTGACCTCTTTCTTGACTAGCTCTATTACTTGCACCTGTTGGATTACCCGAAGTATCTGGTCCACTAACATCAAAATTTCCACCTGGTATAGAGTCTCTATATTCTTTATCTATTCTAGTTTGAATAGCATTTATTTCTGCCTGATTTTTTTCTCTAGCTACTTTCTCTTCAGCTGCTTTTTTTTCTTTATATTCTTTGTATTTATCTTTAGCATATCGTCCTATAAAAAAACCTATAGGATTAAATGCAAAACTTAAAGCAGCCATAAGACCTTTACCTGTAACTCCTGTGCCTGCAATTCCTCCAGCAGGTGTGCCATCATCTGTTCCTTGATAATCTGATGTTCCTAAGTTATCATCTCTGTTAAAACCTGTCGGATCTGTTGGTCCATCATTATCACCACCACCTTGATTTATAATAGGTGTTGCGGTGTTAATAATAGATTCGATACCTTCTTTTTCTACAGAAGGAGTATAGGCAGTTGCCATTTGTGGAGTAACTTGATTGTTATCGAATAGATCTAAGTAGTCTTGTTCTGTTGCAAATTGATTCTGCAAAGAAGGACTTTGTTGATAAGTGTTTGATAGGTTATTTATATAATTTGATGCCATTAATAATATTCTATTGTTGGTGTCGGAATGAAATCTTCTTTTTCATCTTCAGGGTGAGTTATAAATCCGCCCTGTCTAAATCGCATTACCGCCTGTGTTGTACTGTCCACCAAATCATCATGATCTCCATAAGGAAAGGATGCACACTCTTCAATAACCTCTTCTGCGAATTTCATATCCGGCGCCCAAATTTGGCCACTCTCAAAGAGAGGAGCTACGGCGTTTACTCTAGCATGTTTATCGTTACCTCTGCTAGGAGTGAAATTTATAACAGGTATCCCCATTTTACGCAACTCAAATGTTAAAGGTAATCCAGAAGCTTTAGACTCCACGATCACCGTTTCTGGGTTCCAATACTTATATTGCTCTAAAGCTTTCTTCCTTAGTTCTGGAAATTCTAACCTCTCTTTTATAGCATCTAATAATATTAAATTAGGTGGACTATCTTCATTCTCTCTAAAGACACCCCATGTAGTGATAGCAGAGTAATCTGCAGATTCTTTTTTCAAGAAAGCTGTATCATAAGATTGAATGATATGTTCTAATTGAGGCATCGTATCTTTCTCCCAAACTTTCCACCATTCTCTTTTAAGAATTGCTCCTTCTTCTGCAGTAGGATTTTGCATCCACTGCGCGTTCCACTTACCAACCGATAGAGATGCTTTAACACCTTCTAATTCTTCTAGTTTCCAATACTCTGGCCAGACAGCTTTACCTGATGGAAGTATTGCTGGAAATTCTATAAGCTCCCACTTATCAGATTTTAATTCTTTTTGTTGTTTGATTAACATCCCTGTTAAGTCTTTCATATTCCATCGTGTCATAATCAAAACAATTGCTCCACCAGGTTGAAGACGTTGTCTTGGACCTGATGTATACCATTCATAAGCACGTTCCATGCTTGTCATATTAAGTGCATCTTGCTCTGAGTGTGGGTCATCAATAATAAGTAAGTCCGCTCCACGGCCCGTGATTGCAGATCCAACACCCGCTGCATAATATTCACCGCCTTGTTCAGTCTCCCATTTACCGGCAGCTTGACTGTCCTCTCTAAGTCGGGTCTTGAAACATTCTTTGTACTCCGGCGAATCCATGAGTGTCTTCGCTTTACGTCCAAACCGGATCGCGAGTTCTGTTGTGTGAGTAGATTGGATAATTTTTAAATTAGGTTTACGACCAACCATCCAGGCAGGAAGTAGGAAAGAACCAAATTCAGATTTGGTATGTCTAGGTGGCATATTAATAATTAATCTTTTAATTTTGCCATTTGCTAAATCGTTAAATTTGTCAGCAATTTGTTTGTGATGTTTGCCTTCTATAAACTCTGGCCAAACGTGTTTTACAAAAGTAAGAAAATCTTCTTGTATTTTTGTTTGTTTTTCTTTTTCAGATAATTTGATAGCAATTTTTAAATATTCTTTTTGAACATCAGGAGGTAGTTTATCTATAAAATCTTGATCCATTATTTCT
>Ga0209830_10002963_pt1 | contig 13279 bp, 10 predicted proteins | sample ArcticOcean_MG_C_12_FD_187439 | JGI IMG/M metagenome (GOLD analysis project Ga0209830, IMG submission 187439) | Marine microbial communities from western Arctic Ocean - ArcticOcean_MG_CB8_130 (SPAdes) (version 2) | ecosystem: Environmental > Aquatic > Marine > Oceanic | place: Arctic Ocean...
GACACGGTGGCCGTGCGTGGTGTGAACGGTTCACGTTGACTCGTCACTTCTGTACATAACTCGACATCCCCAAACTTGCATGCTACCGGGATCGTGACACAGTCACAACAAGACACGACTCGTCGCTAGCCTGTAGGTCGGTGCAAGTTCAACAGAACGACGCACGCTCGGGGTGGTGGTCTATGCCACCCAGCCGGTTCGTCAAACCGGCCGCGGCGGAGAAGCACTTTGGCGTCGAGCGGCGCACGCTCAAGAAGTGGGTGCGCGCGGGCCACATCAAGTCGGTCCGCCCCGGCAATGTCGGACCGTGGCTCTTCGACATTTCGGGCACCGCACCAGCCGCTGGGGATCCTGGCACCGGCGCCGGTGCGGGGTCCGACTCCGACGAGCCCGAGCCTGAGCTGGAGCGCGAGGACGTCATCTACGCCCGGGTCTCCACGCGCAAGCAGCTCGGCCACCTCACCACCCAAATCGCCGGCCTGCAAGCCAAGCACCCCGGCTGCCGCGTCTTCAAAGACTGCGCCTCCGGCCTCAACTTCAAGCGCAAAGGACTCCAGGCGCTACTTCAACTCGCGGCTCAAGGGCGTGTACGCTCAGTGCACGTTGCCTACCGAGACCGCCTCTGCCGCTTCGCATACGAGCTTGTCGAGTTCGTACTCGGGCAGCACGGCGCGACGATCGTCGTGGACGCAGACGACGCACACTCCCCCGAGCAGGAGCTCGCCGACGACGTCCTCTCTATCATCACCGTTTTCGGCGCTCGCCTCTACGGCAAGCGGAGCGGCGGCCGCCGTCGCCAACAAGCGACCCAAGAAGGCGGCAACGCCGGCGGTGCCGACTCCGACGCCGCCGGCGGAGGAGGATCGGAAGCGGAAGACGCCGCTCCCGTTCCAGCGCAAGGTGGCGGTCGAGGGGCACCTGCGTTGCTTCAAGGTGCGGATGCTGCCGACGCCCGAGCAGACGCGTGAGCTGAAGCGCGCCTTCTCGGCGTCGCGCCGCGCGTACAACTGGGCGCTCGACCGCGTCAAGAACCACGGCGAGAAGCCCAACAACATCGCGCTGCGCAACGCGTACCGCAAGGAGCCGCCGCCGCACTGGGCGGCGGGCAAGCAGGCGGTGGCGAGCCGGATCGTCGCGGGTGGCGTCAAGCAGCTGGCCGACGCGTACGCCTCCAACTTTGCCAAGCAGAAGAAGGACTCGAGCCACTCGTTTGAGGTCAAGTTCCGCTCGACACGGCGCAACCCGAACGAGGCCATCAAGATCGACAAGGACACAGCCAACGACAAGCAGTCGCCGCTCAATCGGTTCGCGCCGATGCCGCACCCGTACCCCAAGCGGTTTGCGGAGCAGCGCCGCCACGGACGCACCGAGTGCCGCGCCTTCCTCGGCAACAACTTCAGCGGCGTTGGTGGCATCGTGCTGCAGGACAAGCCGCGCGTGATCGAGCGTCTGCTCGGCGAGGGCAATCGGCTCAAGGAGGACGCCAAGGTCTTGTGGGATCGGCGCACCGGCCACTTCCACTTTGTATACACGTTCGAGCAGCCCAAGCTCGCCGATCCCGACCCGACGTTTGCGTCCAAGCGCGTGCTCGCGACCGACCCGGGCGTGCGCGTCTTCCAGACGTGGTACTCGCCGACCTCGGGTGCGTACGGAACGCTCAACGAGGGCTTCCAGCAGCAGATCGAACCTCGCATCCACGCGCTCGACGCGCTGCAGTCGCGCGTCGACCGGCGGTACGACGTGCACCGCGACGCCAAGGGCAAGGTCACGAGCAAGACGCTCAAGGCGCCGCCGCGCAACCGCACCAAGAAGCAGTACCACGCGACGACGCGCACGCTCAAGCGCAAGTTGGCACGCGACCGGCGGCGGCACGTCGGATGGATCGAGTCGGCACACTACGACGCCGCCAACTTTGTGCTGCGCGACCACGACGTGATCATCCAGCCGTGGCTGCACAGCGCGCGGCTCACGCAGAGGTCGACGCGCGTCATCCGGTCCAAGGTGGCGCGCAACATGCTCACGATGAGCCACTTCAAGTACCGGCAGCGCCTGCAGTGGGCGTCGACGCGGTACGCCGGCCGGCACGTGCTCGTGACCGAGGAGCCCGGCACCTCCAAGACCTGCACGCTGTGCGGGCACTGGCACGCGGCGCTTGGCAGCGCAGAGCTCTTTGCGTGCCCCAAGTGCGATCTACGCATCGGCCGTGACCTCAACGGGGCGATCGGCAACTACTACGCCGCCTACGGCGAGGCTGTCGGAGTCGGGTGGGACCGCCAGAGCGGTTGAGGCATCCGCTCTGACGCCAGGGGGTTGGGCTGACCTCCGCGCTCAGAAATGATGCGAAACGCGACAGGATAAGGAACCGAACGGTTTAGCCTAGTAGGGACCGGTTCCGTAGTCTGTGAATAGCTGGATGTGTGTGTTCCGACCAATGGATGCCGTGCCGACCTCTGCATCCCAGTCGGGTGAAGGCAGAGTACGCGAGTTAGTGTACCTTCAAGCAAGGTTTAGTACTACTTAAGATGAATTCCTCTCTTGCTCATCTCTTCTTTTCTTGTCTTGACATGTGCTGCACTTTTGGTGCGCGGGTGTCGCACCTTCAAGCAACCTTTAGAACCACTTTAGAAGCTTTAGAAGTCTGCGTCCAGCACGAGCTCCCGGAGCGCGTCCTCGCGCGAGGGCGCCCACAGCCGCCCGCCGGGGCCCGTGCGCGGCGGTGGCATCGCCGACACCAGTCGTTCCGTTGTTGTTGATGCTGCTGCTGCTGCTGCTGCTGCAGCAGCAGCAGCAGCAGCAGCAACAGATGCTCGCTTTTTGTAGACAAACCCGCGGGCTACCGCACCTGCCGGTGTCACTGGGGACGGCCCCCGTTGCCGGGCTGCGCTCTGACAGGGCCGCGCGTTGCAGCCGCTAAGGGCTTGCGACTTGTGTGCTCTGTACTGACAGAACCTGCCCCCTCCCCCCCTCCTCTCCCACACACACTCGCGCTCCATGTCCATTGTCGCTCAGTCTGTTGCACTTGCTGCGGCCAACCAGCTGCACGGCCTCTGGGGCGACGACCTCGATGTGGAAGTCGACACCTCGCGCGTCGACCGCATGGCCGGCACCCAGAGCGGCTCCCACACCGGTGGTGCAATGTCGATCGACGAGCTCGGCGGTGGCGAGGAGCTCTGGAAGCTTTCCGACGACGAGCCGTCGCCGCCGCGCTCGAGCAAGGCCAAGGGCAAGCAGACCAAGCCGCCGTCGCCGGCCAAGTCGTCCAAGGCACCGTCCAAGGCACCGTCCAAGCCACCACCCTCCAAGCCGCCACCCAAGCCGCCACCCAAGTCGTCGCGCAAGGAGGCCAAGCGCACCGGCGCGATGCTGCTCTCGGACGACGACGACGACGAGGACATGGACGTTGGGGGCGACCTGTCGCCCACCGTGCCCAAGGGCGGACGGGCCAGCAAGAAGCAGCGCACGCCGAGCCCCGACGCGCTCTGGACGCTCGAGGACGACGACATTGAGGACGATCCGCGGTTCCAGGAGGAGGAGGAGGAGCAACCCGCCAAGTTTGTCGACGAGAGCAACGAGTTTCAGCGCATCATCATGGCGCGTGGCGAGGAGGACCGCCTCGGCGCAGAGACGGCGCGCAACCTCGCAGACGAGGAGCGGCAGCGCGCCGACGACGACGCGGATCGCGAGCGGATGGAGTGGATGGAGCGGCCCGAACCGTCCACCATTGGCGCCGAGCGTCGCAAGGCGCAGCGCGCCGAGGCGCGACCCGTGGTGCTCGATCACGAGACCGAGGCGCCGGAAGCAGCGCCGGACCCGTTTCTCGCCGACGACAGCGACGACGAAGCCGAGTCACCGACCAAGCGGGCGGCCAAGGGCAAGGGCAAGGGCGACAAGGTCATGTTCTCGGGCGCCGTGCCGCAGCGCCCGACCGTGGACATGGTCTCCAAGAAGACGCACGCCATCAACCTGCTCGACCAGATGATGCCGCTGGGCACGGGCAAGTTTGGCAAGCAGACCCGGGCCGAACGTGAGGAGGCACGCGAGGCCCGTCTGCTGGCGCCGCCGCGCGGCGAGACCGAGACGGTGCGCGGCGTCCTCGGCACGACCGAGCCGCACCCGCGGCTCGGCCCGCGGGCCGAGCAGATCGAGGCCCTCCACCAGGCAACGTGGACGCCGGGCGCGCGCCAGGCGCACGAGACCAAGCATCGCATGGTGCGCGAGGAGCTGATGTCCTCGCTGGCCGAGAAGCGCATGCATCGCATGCAGTACAGCGCGGCCGTCCTCGACGCCTGCGCCGACCACTCCAAGTCGCTCGCCGAGCGCGCGCGCGGGGCCGACGAGGCCTTCCGCCCGTCCGCGGCGGCGGCGCCGGCCGCTCCGCAATGAGCGCTAAGCGCGACCGTCGGCGACGCGGTACGGTATGTGTGTGTCCGCGCCGTAGAGTCTGGTGTGTGTGTGTGTGTGTGTGTTTGTTTGCGCACGAGAGCAAGAACAAGAACCATGTTTGCCGAATTCTTTCTCCGCTCCGGCCCCTGGACTGCGGTCGTGGCCTGGGGAGGGTTGATCGTCGTCTTTGGATACTCCATGTTCCTCGCGTGGGTCAAGGCGGAGCTCAACGACTTTTACACCGACTTTTACGACCTCATGCAGCAGGCCGGCACGCTGGCCAATGCCGACGGCAGCGGCGAGCAACCGTCGCTGGCCGCGTACCGCCAGCAGGTGTCGGAGCAGCTGCTGCGCTTTGCGCGCATCGTGGCGCCCCTCGTGACCGCGTCGCCCGCTGCCAAGTGGGCCCGCAGCGCATGGGCCTTTGCGTGGCGCGCGGCGCTCATGCGGAGCTACCTCAAGGCCTGGGACATTTCCAAGGAACCGATTGAGGGCGCCTCGCAACGGCTCCACGAGGACACGCAACGCTTTTGCAACGCGCTGCAGGGGTGCCTCGCCACGATGCTGGACGCGGTGTTCACGCTCGGCGTGTTTACGCCCATCCTCATGGAACTCAGCACGGAGGTGGCGCCGCCGTTTGCCATGGGCAAGCTCCGTGGGCTCTGGCTCTGGATGCTGGCGTTTTTCGCCGCCCTCGTCGGCCTCGGCGGCGCGATGCTCTTTGGTCAGAAGCTCGTCCAGCTCGAGGTCAACAACCAAAAGGTGGAGGCGGCCTTCCGCAAGGACCTGGTTCTGCTCGAGACCACCCCCGCCGTCATCGTCGGCATTCCGATGCGGCAGCAGGACGACGACGACTACGAAGTTTGCCCTGGCACGCAGGTGCAGGTGCAGGCGACCTACTACGCGCCGTGGCTCTACTTTGGTCTGACGCTCAAGAGCCTGCGCAAAAACTACAACGCCCTCTTTCGGCACTTTTCGTTGCTCAACCTTTGGCTCACGCTCTTTGACCAGACCATGGTCATCCTGCCCTACGTCGTCGCCGCTCCGTTGCTGTTTGCCGACGATCCGGCCACCCGCATCACCCTTGGCACGCTCGTGAAAATGTCCAACAGCTTTGACAAGGTCTTCAGCAGCCTGAGCATCATCGCCGAAAACTGGGGCGAGGTCAATGCCTTTCGCTCCGTTTACCGTCGCCTGCGCGAGTTTGAGGCCAAGCTGTATTTGCATCGACCGCCCAAGCGCAGCAACAACTGCCTGCTGCCCGTGCCCGAGACCAACGGCGGTGGCAACAGTGGCGGTGGTGGCGGTGGTGGTGGTGGTGGTGGTGCCAGCAACGGCGGACGCCGCCGCCGCCGCGACTGCCAACGCAGCGAGTCGCTGAGCCACACGCGCAACGAGGGCAGCCGGTCGTCGCCGTCGGCGACGCACACGGAGCTGGTCGTCGTCGAGGGTGGGCCGGTGGCCGTGCACGCCACGTATGGCGAGGACGCCTTCCCCGACTCCCTCGACACCCGGCACGACATGCGTGTGTAGGTAGCATCCGTCTGTGCATGCGTGTGTGGGTGCGTGTGTGTGTGACACTGTTTGTCCATGAGAAAAGGACCGCATTTAACGACCATACGAGCACGCACACCCGGACACGCCGTGGTGCTCGTTCGCGGCGTGTCCGTGAGAAAAGGACCGCATTTAACGACCATACGATAACCCTCGTCGACCCGCCTCCTGACATAGTCAGCAGCGCAGCGCCGCCGCTAACTGCAAATCCCCCGTCGAACCGTCTCGTCCTGCGAGCGCACGCCGGTCATACAAGCCGCTACCGTGAAGTCGCAGCATCGCAACCATGACCGACCAGTTCAACACGCACCCGCAACCGCGCACGTTTGCCCCAAGCAAGGAGGACGTCCTCCAGAACCTGATGTACTTTTTCGGTTCCCCCGTCAGCCCCGAGAAGTTGAAGGACTACTCTGAGCATCACGCCATGACCTATCACTTTCCTGGTGCGCCGCTTGCGCCTCTGAGCATCACGACTTGCACAACTCAGCCAATGCGCTTGTTCTCCCCCCTGTTTGACGTGTCGCTCCTCAATGTCGGAACGCAGATGCCTACGCGGGCCAGAACACCAAGATCCGGGACACGCTGAACAACCTGATCCTAAAGGTTTGCATTTTCCCAACCACACCACCAGCCTGAAGACACACAAATCTCCGTCGGCGCGCTCACCGCCTTCTTTGTTGTGCGCAGTCGCCCCAGAGCTGGCAGACGAGCGCCGGCCTGCCCTTCTTCCAGATCCAGGGCACGGTGTGTCTTGCGGCTTTTGAACCACTATCCCCCAACAACAGCCCAGCACACGTCTCGGAGCGATGATGTCGCGACTGAGCTCCGAGACCTTCCCTTGCACACCTTCCCTTGGCAACAACAAGAACCGTTGCCGGTTGCCAAGGCAACGCCGAGCCTTCCCGAGCCTTCCCTTCTGTTTTGTGCCGCCAGCTCACTGTGTGCCTTTGATACCAGGTCGTGGAATGGGACGAGGTCCGCTTCGACGTCCGGCTGATGCAACGTGTGCCGGTGAGCATTCGCTGGATGCTGGTCGTTTCGATTGGCAGTTCAGAGACCCAGTGCACACCAACAGAAGCCCTCCTCGTGCGCATACCCACGCCTTCACCAATGTCGTTGTGCCGTGCGCAGTATGAGGGCATCTCGCGGATGCAGACGAGCCTGCGCCGGTATGTATCGCTAACCCCCGCACACAGCACGTACCACTGCACACCGAAACTTCGCAAGAGGGCTTCTAAGATGGAGCTGAGCGCTGGCGTCATTCTTCCGGGAGCGGTTGTTGCTACAACCGAATTTGGGGACTGGGCACACTGTCCTGGACTTGAGACAGAGCTCTGGGTCTCGAGCACTGGCTTTGTCTGGCAGAAAGACGTGAGGCGCAATGTGTGGTGCAAGCCAAGCAAGAACCGCCCAAACCCTATCACGGGCGACGTGTTCGTGGGTCACCGGGGAAAGGATCTTCGCGTGCACCGACTCATGGCGTTATCGTTCTTTGGTCCGCCACCATCGCCGTCGCACACCGTCGACCACCTTACCAAATACGATGGAGATCTTGTTGCGGAACGCAGCGACAATCGAATTGACAATCTTCGTTGGGCATCGAAAAGTGAGCAGTCGCTGAACCGCAACAAGCAGAAGCCGCGTCGCGACGGTCGACCAGTGCTCTTGTGGAAGGTCGGTGCCGCCAGGTCAACGGCTCTGTCGTTTGACAGCAGCTTGCAGGCGGCTAAGACGCTTGGTCTTAATGCTGGGACTGTCAGCCGTGTTGCTAACGGCGAAAAGCAAGTGCAAACGAAGGGATGGCACGTCGCCTTTGCGCCGACGACAGAGCCCCGGCGCGTTGCCGACGACGAAGAATTCCGACACATCAACGGAAACTACGTCTCGCAATACGGCCGCGCACTTGATTCACAAACCAAAGCGTTTGCCTTTACGCCAACAAGGAACAAGGGGCTGCAGTATGCCAATCTATCTCTCGGGGATGGTGCTGGTGGTTCGAAGAGCCGGGCATTTCATATTCTTGTCGCGGAAGCGTGGCCAGACGTTGTGGGGATGAAGCCGGACGAGAGCCTGTATGGCCATCACACGGTCCATCACATCAACCAAGACGCTGACGACAACCGCGCTGTCAATTTGCGCTGGGCAACCGACAGTGAGCAATCTCTCTACACGACTCTGACACAACCGGTCGTCCAGAAGTCGGCAACGCCTGTTGAGTTGCGCGCACCTGGCTCAAGCATTTGGAAGAAATTCGACACTCAGTGTGACGCGGTGAAGAAGACCAATGCGTTGTTCGGCACAAAGATCACGCAGACAACTGTATCGGATTCTTTGAAGATGAACCCAGCGGGTCGCACAATCAACAAGGGCAGACATAGAGGGTGGTCAATTCGAGCGGCAATCTGAGGATGGTCTTCAGGGCGATGATGATCCATTGGACTGAGCCCTCTTGCGGAGTTTCTTCCCCCCGCACATCTGTTCGTTGCAGCTCGTGTGCACGACTGAGTTGTGTTGTTGCTTCGCAGGCGCCACAGGGACCGCGTCGTGCGCCGCGGTCTGGCCATGATGATAGAGAGCGGTGAGACGCAGCACGAGCCAACAACCATTCGGCTCTTGCTGATGCTCACTCCGTCGTGCGACCGCAGATTTCTATGCCACGGATGCTGGTCGCCAGCACTTTGCCGTACGCCGCTTTGCGATTGATCAAGCATGTTGTTTGTCATACTCACGATGCTGTTTTGCTTTGCGTTGCGCAGGACCAACTCAAGTCCATCCGGTACTGCGTGCAGGAGACCTGCAACTTCGACGTGCTGTACGCATATTTGTCTTGCGGAAACTACGACTTCAACTGTACGGCAAAGCCGAAGAACCCAACATCCGCTTCCGGTTGATCACCCGTTGTCTGTTCTGCGCAGACGACCGCGCCAAGAACCTCCGCCCCAAGCGCAACATCCGCACTGCGATGCACCACGAGATCATGATGTACGCTATCGCGCAGGAACGCCTTGCGCCTTTCGAACAGACACACACACACACACACGCACCGGGCAATGATGACTATGGACCCGAGCGCGAGAATGTCTCGTCGCAATGAAGGCCACACTGAGCCACAGCAAAGTCCAAAGTCCAAGCTCCAGCACTGCCTTCCATTGCACACTCACTGCAACTCACCTGTGCCCGTGCGCGCGCGCGATGACAACTTGTCGACGAGCAGAAGGAGCAGCTTGGCTTTGACAAGGCCGTGGAGGAGTGCAAGTACCGGATGAGCCGCTACGGTGTCACGCCAAACGTACGCCACAACACCTCGAACTCCTACACACGCCCCATACGCATGTCGTGGTGCAGCTTGTACCACGCGGAACGCAAGACTCACTCCCGTTGTGCTCCCTTCCTGGTGCGCAGATGATGATCATGCCGCCGCAGATGCTGCTCTACATGGCGCTCGCCCCGGAGGCCAAGCTTACGTACGCGGCTGCACTTCAAACCGTCTTGCGCCTCGTGCCCAGAGACAGATGGCCAGCATCAGTTTCAGTGTCAGACCTGCTTTGAGACGGACGACGTCGCGCTCAGGATAGCTGTTGTTCGCTGGCAGGTACAAGGAGGGCGGGCCGACGGCCGCCGCCGCCTTCGAGGCCGGCGTCGCGGGCGTCGAGGCGCGCGCCTTCCGCGGCTGCGGCATCTTCACGAGCGAGCCATTCGAGGTCTCGGATGGTGAGTTGCTGCAGCTTGAACCGACTTGCGCCTCTGGGGTCCGATCAAGGGTTGGGGATTCCGCCTTCGTCGACAAAACGCCTAACCTGCTCGTCGTTTGTTGCGTGCGCAGACCAGGACTCGGTGCAGATGCTCACGCGGTCGACCCAGATTGGCGAGTTTTACACCATGCAGCCGCCGCAGGTGCGCCCCGCCCGCGGCGCGGAGGGGTTCACGTGCGACATCATGATCTACGACGAGGAGGCCGACCGCCACGTGCGCATTCGGTGGGTGGACGCCATGGCCGCGTGCTGCATCGTCGACACCAAGGATCGCCCCGGCGGCGCCGATCTGGTGGGCGCCAACGCCGCCGACTTCATCGGCGCTGCCATCAACCTCTCGCCCCAGGGCGTCGGCGGCACGACGGGCCAGTGGCGCGACGCCGCCATGTCGATTGCGGCGTTCAACGCTGGCACCGACAATGGCGGCGACGCCTACGCCGACGATGCCGCGTACAGCACGCGCTACAACAACCTGAACAAGAACATTCGCATCGTGATTGCGAGGCCGTTCATCGAGCACCTGATGCACAGCGTGATCGTCTGTGTCTCCGGTCGCGACACCGGGGCGACCCTGTTCGGTCCGGCCGACATGCAGCTCTCGGCCAACACGCAGGTGAAGACCATCGAGGGTGCGCATTTTACAATTCGAACTCCGCCTACCAATCACACACGCACACCTATCTCTCTCGGGGAATCGGATCTCTGGCTGCACGCAGGTCACTACACGGGCCACTTCAAGGCCGTGATCACCAAGCCCCAGAACGTGCTCGTCATGCGTGACGTGGCCTGCGCCGGTTACGTCGCCGGCTGCAACACGCAGTGGTTTGCGCACAACTACCCGGACGCGGACGCGCGCAAGTGGTCGCTTTCCAAGGCGCAGACCAACATGATGAAGCGCCTCTCGTTTGCCGACGACGTGGGCGCCAAGTACTCGAGCATGCTGGCGTTCCCGTGCTACGCGCAGCAGTTTGAGTCGGGCCACCTGGACACCGTCATGTCCGTCACGACGCGTCTTCTGCCGTGGGAGGTCACGACCGCGACGGGCGGCGACCACATGTCCTTCCCGGGCGGCCAGGAGGCCTTCACCGCCTACTCGGGCAAGCTCAACCTGCGCTCGGTGCACTTTGGCGAGGACATGAAGGTACGAAATGTTGCCTCGAACTGTGCGATTCTAGTCTCTTCTCCACACTCCTTGCACTCCCGACGCATCCCCTGCGATCCTGCACACTCGAACCGCCCCTGCTAGAAATGTTCCGAACTGACCAGTTTCGCCTACCTTTGCGCATCCCAGGCGGCAGAGAACCAGGATTTCATCTCGCAGGGCTCGACAAACAACGCCACGTGCTTCGTGGGGCCGCACCGCCAGTACGACCCCTTCACCCGGTCCTTCATGTCGCTGGTGCCGGGACAGGGCCACTTTGGACCCGACGCCATTCCAGGAGTAAGCTTTGCACACATTTCGAACCCTTTCCGTGATCCCTCACACAACCTCAACTACGCTTCCACGGCGCCGAGCAACGTACTGGCCTACCGCGTACGAAACGCACCCGGGCTGGCGGTACACTGTGGCTGCAAGCTTCTTGTCTACGGCGGCGCAAATCATCTTCTCTAGCCAAGCCTTCCACGCAAACTTCTTGCGCCACGCATCAACCTGAGAGAGTCTCAGCATGGGGGTGCCATCTTCAACCGCTGCAATCTCCTTGGACAAGTCGTTCGCCTTGGTTGCTTCCCACGCCGGCACTAGGTCGAAGTGATGCCTGCCGTCTATCTCAAGAATGAGAAGCGTTGTCGAGCCTTCCTGAAGCGCGACATCATACGCCATGCGACCACCGGCACGACGACTCTGTATCCTCTCAGCCGCCTTCAGCTCGAATACCACGTCAATCCCCGGATACAGACGACTGACATGCTCTGCAACCCAGTCGCGGATCATGCGCTGTGTCTTCCACCGACAATCGCAACCAGCGCTTTCGCGCCTGATCAGGTTGCTGATCGATGTTGTGGTGACGACGCAGTTGCAATCGGAACACACGAGCGGCACGGCGTCGTTCTCCCCGTGCACATTTGCAAGGTACCACTCAAGGCTACGCAAGTCTTCTGAAGGCTGAAGGCCAGCAGTGGAGACGACGCTCAGTACTCGGGCGTGGCCTGCAGCAGATGCATACGGCGCCTGTCCGTTGCACCAACACGCGGCCGTACGCGTATCTTTGAAATGACGCAGCAGACAATTGAGCGGTTGGTACGCACATGTCGTGCAAACAAGGGGCAGCTTGGTTTCGCTGCACAACTCTCGCTGAAGAGCTATTGGATCCACACCAGGACACAGCTCAAACCTCGATTCGGCAATCAGCTGCTTGACACGCTCAACGCCTTGCTCAGTCGACCACTTGGCCTGGTTGTTGCACCAGCAAGATGCAGAACCACGCTGCATGAACTTGTCGACTGTCGCGTTGTCCGGGCGGAAGCCACATTCTGTGCAACGCAAATTCAATGTGGATTTGCAGTTCTTCTTGAACCACCAGCGAGGATCTTCCATTTCTGGAGACGCCTCAAACCGCGACGAACGAATTTTGTCGAGCACGATGGAGGCACCAGCAGCCGTGTTGCACGGCAGACGCTTGGGCATCACAACACAACACAACTGACCCTTCACACATGTTCCGAGAACGTGCGCAGGTAACTGACGGTTAGCGCCCCTCCCTGTGTCAGGACGCGCGCTGGCGCCGCGGAGAGAGCGTGTCGCTCAAGACGGCACGCGACGCCATGACGGGCCTGGAGATTGCACAGCACGCGCAGATGGTCTATTCCAAGGCCTAAAGAGATCAACGGGACGAACAAGTCTGCGTTGCATCCTCCTCATCCTCCTCCTCCTCCTTTCTCTTCCTCCTTCCCCCTTCCTTCCCTCCTTGCCCCTTTCCCCTTCGGACCGACGCGCGCAAAACAGAGTCGCGTTGGCCGTATTCGTTCGTGGTATCGTGGTCGTTTCGTGAGCGTGAGCGTGGTATGCGACTAGAGAAGCTCAGTTTCAACGCAAAACGCATCGCGCCTACCCTACACTCACAAGTCCGTTATGACGCGGCTCGTCTGTTCAGGGCGCGTGCATCTGCAGCACGGTCGCGTGCTCCGCGTTCTTTGGCTTCGAGTGAAAGACGCCCGTGGCGTGGCGCATCGTCCAGCGCTTCTTTGGCGCGTCGTCCCAGTCCGTGCCGACGGCGACGCGCGACATGAAGACCACGTCGCCGTGACGCAGCGGCAACTGGAAGATGGGTCCCCATCCCTTGTAGTTCCAAAACCACTGGTAGTGCAGCGGCATCTGCGCTGCCGCCTCGCCGAGGCGCAGCAGCACGGCCACGCGCCGCTCCTTGTCGCCGTGCTGCCAGGGGCGGGGGGGGCAACCACATGCACGGCGTACCACTTGCAAAGGCAGGTGTCCGTGGCTGATGGGTTCGAACCACAAGGCGCACCCAGCCGATGCCGTTCTCCCGACCGACGCGATAGTAGTAGTTGTTTTCGACGACGCCCAGCTTCCGCTTCAGCAGCCGCTCGACGCGGCGGCGCATCTTGTTCATGTGCGGAAACTCCTCGAGCGC
>Ga0209830_10002967_pt1 | contig 13267 bp, 15 predicted proteins | sample ArcticOcean_MG_C_12_FD_187439 | JGI IMG/M metagenome (GOLD analysis project Ga0209830, IMG submission 187439) | Marine microbial communities from western Arctic Ocean - ArcticOcean_MG_CB8_130 (SPAdes) (version 2) | ecosystem: Environmental > Aquatic > Marine > Oceanic | place: Arctic Ocean...
AGCTGATGTAGGATATAAGGAAGGCGCATACATAATAGTGGCACCTCATGTATCACTAAAGGTTAGTGGATATGGTGAGATGTCAGGTACAACTATTAGAAAGGCTTTAGGTGACACATCAATAGATAAGAAAGAAAAAGTAAAATTATTTAAGGGAATATTTGGCCACACAAAAAATTACAATCTTATAGTAAGTAAGCTAGAATCACTAACAGAGATTATGGAAAATTTCTGTATTGATAAAAGCATAGCAAGTATAATAAAAGAAATATCAACATTCTCTACAGCAAATAGTGCAACAGAAGTAGATGATGGTCCTGGTGGATGGTGGGGAAATCAAAAGTCATGGAAAAGATTTGGAAGCGCACTAGAAAAGGATGTTAACAGAGGAATGAAGGTGTTAGATTATATAGCAGGAGAAGATGAATTCTTCTTTCACGATACACAATACCCTAAGGGCCCTACTGGTGCAGTTTCATATTGGTCGACTGGAATTAAGGGTAAGATGTCTGGAACAAATGTCTTTCAAGACTTAGAACCAAGACCTGCATTCACTCAATATAAAAAGCACATTATAAGAATAGCATCTCAGATAGGCTGGGAGTTTGTTAACTGGATAGGTGCTGAAGTGGGTAAAAAGAATAAAGATAAAACTAAGGCAAATGGTGACATGCTAGCAGAAAGTTTAATAACTGAAGGTGGTGCATACGGCCACATGGCTCACCCATTTGATGATAAAGGTCTAACATTTGGTGACTTTAAAGAAATAATAAGAACATCCTTACAGGGAAGACTTGATCTAAACCAAGTAGCTACAGAAAAGACTGATGGCCAAAATCTATTTATAAGCTGGAACAAAGGCTTAAAGGCTGCAAGGAATACTGGAGATGTTAAAAGAGGTGGGATGGACTCTAAGGCTGTTGCAAAGAAGTTTGAGAATAGAGGAAACATTGAGAAAGCATTTAATTATGCAATGAATGATTTGTCTAAATCTATTGGAAGTCTAAGTGACAAGCAAAGAGATAAGATATTTAATAACGGTAATAACTGGGTTAATATGGAAATCATGTACCCTGCTTCCGCAAACGTAATAACTTATGATGCACCATATTTACAATTTCATAATGTATTACAATATAAGGACGGCAAAGCAATTGGTGCAGTAAATGATGGAGCTAGAATCTTGGCAGGAATGATAGCCCAAGTTAATGCAAGTGTACAAAAGAATTTTAAAGTTATTGGACCAAAAGTTCTTAAGATGAAACCTCATCAAGACTTCTCTGATAAGCAGTCCTACTTTATTAAAAGGTTGTCTAAATTAATGTCACAATATGGCATGAAGGATTCAAATACATTTGGTGAATATCATCAAGCTTGGTGGGAAAGCTTTATAGGTAAGAATCTAGGAGATGTTAACAATACAGTTAAGATGGGCTTAGTCAAGAGATGGGCATTCTTTGATAAGTCTTTCAGGCTAAATAAGAAGACAATAGAAGATGAAGGTTCACTAGCTAAAGCAATTAAGTTTGATAAGCTAAAACATGCTGATCAAGTAAAAAAGAATATGTTTGCTTTTGAGACTCTATTCTTTGAGTTAGGAGCTGAGGTACTTAAGAATGTAGATGGCTTTCTTGCTGCAAACCCAGATAAGACAGTACAAAACATGAGAAAGCAAGTTGCAGCTGCAATTAAGCATGTTAGAAAAGGTGGTGATATAAAGAATATGAATAAGCTATCTGCACAACTTAACAAAATTGCTGCAATGGGAGGGTTTAGTACTATTGTACCTACCGAAGGTCTAGTATTTGTATACAAAGGGAACACATATAAATTAACAGGAGCATTTGCACCAATAAACCAAATTACAGGAATGATATACTTTTAATAACATTTTTAAGTTGAGAGAAGATATTTATATTATATGATAAAGTTGAAAAAGATATTAGAACACACACCTACTGATGTAGGTCTACCAAGTGGTGATGCATGGCCAGATGGTATATATGTTAAGGCAGGTAGAGAGAGACATGTCTCTCCTTCTGGTCTAGGTAAAGGAATGACACAAGTACAATTCCCAGTAGCTGATGCTATATATGACAGCGAGGAAGAGCATGCAGGTGAGCTTAGAGATGATACCCCACCATTAAGCCCAGAACAAAGAACATGGAGAGGTCATGGTGACAACACATACCATATTCCTCCTGAAAGCTTAAACTATGTTAACCTATCCACTGGAGATGAAGAGGCTTGGCCATGGGCAGGTCAACTATCACCAGAAGATGCACCTGAGGCTGGTACTCCAGAACCTGGTGGAAAATATAGAAGACAGCAGAACAAACCAACAAAGCTTAATGATCTTGATAAGGTTAAAAACTACAATAGAAAGATGAAGACAAGTGCGCAAGATGGAGTTAAGTCATATTCAAAGAGAAATAAAGAGACATCAGCAAGGCTAAAAGACCAGCCAAAAGATTGGTGGAACCCAAAAGGGAAGGGTTCTATGGCTGATGGAATAATAGTAGGTAAATTAAAAGATTTAATATAGTTATATGAAAAAGTCAATAAAAGAAAGTAGAGTAAGTAGGATGAGAAACCTGGCAACAGGCAACTACAACACAGCTACAGAAATACAAACAGGTTATAGAGCAAAAAGAATAAAGAAAGTAGAAGGTAATGTCTGGACCGAAAGAGGGAAGACATGGACCATTAAGGATGGAGTAAGACAAAATGTTACAAAGTTAGATGTAGCAAGAGAATTACTTAGAGTACCTATTAGCTGTCCTAAGTGTAATACTAGGATGAAGCACAAATTTGATAAAGGTGCATGGAATCTAATGAAGCACTGCTTTCATTGTCATGTAAAGTGGGAAACTAAGATGATAATTGAAGGAAAGAGAGAAGAGTTCTTTAAGAGAGAACACGGAAAGAACTTTGATGCATGGATTGCAAATATACAATCTGAATATGTTGAATTCTTGTCTTCAAGGGAAGGTGAAAAATATGTTACAGAAGATGGATCAATTGAGAAGTGGACTGGTGGCCAAGGGGTCAAAGAATTAGAACTTATATTTAATGATAGAGTAAAAGAATTAAAGGAAGGAGCTAAGAAATGGCGAGACTAACTAACGAACAACTCCATCAGGAGCTATTAGGGCTTAAGGCCGACATAAGAGAAATTAAGATTAGGCTATTAGACCCAGATGATGGGACTATATCTAGAGTAAATCGTAACACAGAATTTAGAAAGAAAGCAAATGGTGCAATTTGGTCGGTATGGATCGCAGTATTAGGCATACTTGGTAAGCTTATATTTTGGAACTAATTTGATATTTATTATTAATATAGATATAAATAACAGGGAATAAAAATGAATAAAAAAGATTTAACAAACTTAGTAAAAGAGTGCTTTATTGAGTTAACTACAGAAGGCAAGGCTGCATTGATAACAGAGAAGTTTGCATCTAAAAATGTCGCAATGATTAAGAAGAGGCTAAAAGGTAGAGATAAAGATGTATTTCAGATGCTACACAATGCACACGGAATAGCTTGGGATCAGGTGCCTGATAGCTTTACAAAGAAGGGTTTAGATACTAGTAAGGGTATGAACTTCTTCTTTATTAATAAAGCCAAAGACAACCCATATTCAAAAGATTCATGGGACCAGCGGATATTTGGCCCTAATCTTCTAGGTGTTACTATAGGAAAGAAGATTGTATATGTCTCCCGAGAATCTTATTCAACAACTAAGAGTACCTCCTTTAGACGAAGCAATGACGCTATGGGGACGCGTGCTAAAGAGATGAATAACTTTAAGAGATTCAATAGCATTGCTGATGAAGTATGGAATGTAGATTATATTGGTGCTGCTAAAGACCACGGAACTAATCGCAAGACAGGTGAAAGATCAGAAGCAAAGGCAGGTGCAACTGCACTTATCTCTGCAAAGAAGGTCAAAGAAGATAACCAAAAAAGATATGAAGAGTTAATTAACCAAAGGCTAGGTGACTCAGACCCAGGCAAGCAGGTTGCAAAGATGGTGGATGCAGTGGTCAAGGAATACGGAAAGTCTATTGAGTTAAAAGTTAGTATGCTTAAAAAAGGTAAGGTGGGCCGAGGATGGGATGGTTATCTAGATATTGTAACTAGTGCATACACAAATATCATTAGAAGCTTTGAGTACTTTATACAAGCTGAAAATTCAATAGTTAAAGGTAAGGAGAGGGATAGCAAAGATGGCAATACAGGAAGATTCTCTGAGGAAGATTACTACAGAAAAGATATGATTAAGAATGCAAGAGAAATACAGGTGTCATATAAGAAGTTTAAGCTTGCATTGAAGAAAGTAGACATGGATAAGTCATTCTATGATATGAGGGCATAATTATGATGGATATTAAATCATTAATAAAAGAAGAGATAATGTCTGTCTTAGAAGTCTCTATGACAAAGAAGTTTACTATTGCTGTAGAAGCACTCCAAAAGGTGCAGCTTCAACAACAGAAGATAAGAAAGGCTTTTGTTAAAGAATCGGACCCTAAAAAGAAAGAAAAGCTAAAAGACTCTTTGATCAAATATCACAAGATTGTTCAGAAAGCCGAGGCCAACTTTAATGATGCTGTTAAAGGTGAGCCAATTGATATGGATGAGGCAATTAATGAAGATGTATTTAAGTCTTTTTTAGCTGATGACCCTGCATTTAAGGTATATACTGCAACAAATACAGAAAATCGCAAGACTGTATCTGCAAGGTCAACAAAAAAGACTTGGGATGATGGAGTCCCTGTGCTAAAGTATATAGCAAGAGCTTCTAAGAAGGCCTCCCCTCTACCAAAAGGTAAGTTTAAGATTATAGAAGATAACAAACATGGATGGTGGTACTATCTAAGTGGAGGCACTTGGTATGGAATACAACAGAAAGATTATGGTACACCACCATTTGAATACTAAAAATAGGGAGAATAAGTTATGAGTGGAATTTTAGGAAAGATATTTTCAGCAGGTGCTGGAGAACTAGTTAAGTCTGTTGGAGGTGTTCTAGATAATCTAACAACATCAAAAGAGGAAAAGCTAGAAGCACAAAGAAAGATACAAGAATTAATTACTAACCATGAAGCAAAGATGGAGGCAAATATAACTGATCGCTGGTCAGCAGATATGAATTCAGACTCTTGGTTATCAAAGAATGTAAGACCATTAGTTCTCATATTCTTAGTAGTATGCACAGTGTTAATGATATTTATTGATGCTGGAACAATAGCATTCAATGTAGAGGCTAAGTGGACAGATCTGTTACAACTAGTCTTAATTACAGTTATTGGTGCCTATTTTGGTGGTAGGTCTATTGAGAAGAGAAACAAAAAGTAATAGATAAATTTTTTTGTTTCAATAATTTTTATTATATTAACTTAAGGTAGTTTTATGTCGAATATCAAACAATTAATAGCGAAAGAATATCAAAAGTGTGCCACTGACCCGGTGCACTTTATGCGCAAGTACTGTTACATCCAACATCCAACAAAGGGAAAGATTCTTTTTAATCTATTTCCATTCCAAGAAAAGTGTATAGGTGAATTTGCAACGCATGACTATAATATCATATTAAAGTCTAGACAACTAGGAATATCAACTCTTTCAGCTGGTATATCTTTATGGCATATGATATTTCAAGATGACTTTAATTGCTTAGTAATTGCAACTAAACAAGATGTTGCAAAGAACTTAGTTACTAAGGTTAGAACAATGCACCAGTATCTACCATCATGGCTAAAGAATAGGTCAATAGAAGATAATAAGCTTTCACTTAGATTTGCAAATGGATCTCAGATAAAGGCAGTATCATCTGGTGGAGATGCAGGTAGATCAGAGGCACTATCGCTACTTATAATTGATGAGGCAGCATTCGTAGACAGAATAGATGACATATGGGCATCATCTCAACAGACACTTGCAACTGGTGGTAAGGCAATTATATTATCCACACCTAATGGTGTAGGTAACTTCTTTCATAAAACTTGGGTAAAGGCTGAGGATGGAGAGAATGACTTTAATACAATAAGGCTACACTGGTCACTTCACCCAGAAAGAGAACAAGCTTGGAGAGACAAACAAGATGGACTACTAGGACCTAAGATGGCAGCTCAAGAATGTGACTGTGACTTTATTAGTTCTGGTGCATCTGTAGTTGACCCAAAGATACTTGAGTGGTATAAGGAGAATCATGCAGAGGATCCAATAGAGAAGAGAGGCCATGATTCAAATTATTGGTTATGGGAATACCCAGACTTTTCAAAAGACTATGTTGTGGTGGCCGATGTATCAAGAGGAGATTCAAGTGACTATTCAGCATTCCATGTATTGGATGTACAAGGTCTAAAGCAGGTTGCAGAGTATAAAGGCCAAGCAAGTACAAAGGACTACGGAAATATGTTAGTTTCGGTAGCCACTGAATGGAATAATGCCTTATTGGTGATAGAGAATGCGAATGTAGGTTGGGCAGCGATACAGGCTGCGATTGACAGAGACTATCAGAACTTATATTATACATACAAACATGAAGGGGTAACAGATGCTACCACTCACTTAACAAAAGGGTACGACTTAAAAGATAAGTCTCAAATGGTACCAGGTTTTACAACTTCCTCACGAACTAGACCACTTTTAGTGTCTAAGCTTGATATTTATTTTAGAGAAAAGGACATCATAGTAAAGTCAAGAAGATTGCTAGATGAGCTATCTGTATTTATTTGGAAGAATAATAGACCAGAGGCTCAAAGTGGATATAATGACGACTTAGTGATGGCCTTTGCAATTGGACTATTTGTAAGAGACTCAGCATTAAAGCTAAGAAATGAAGGACTGGCAATGAATAAGAATGCATTAAGGCTGATGAGTAAGACTGGTAATGGAGGGTTTAGTAATACAAGCCCTCTACGGGATGACCCTTGGAAAATGAAAATGGGCGGAAGAGGCCCAGACGAAGATTTAACTTGGTTAATAAAATAGGAATAAATTATGGCAGATAAAACATTATTTGGAAGACTACAAACATTATTTTCAACTGGAACAATAATTAGAAGGACAGGTGAAAAGAAGTTAAAGGTAGTTGATATAAACAAAGTACAGGCTTCAAGCCTAGAAACTAATAGACTGGTTGATAGATTTAACAGGTTATATACATCATCAAGAAATACAGGGTATAACTTTCAGCAAAACTATCACACACATAGACTACAGCTATTTACAGACTATGAAATGATGGATGAAGACTCTATTATAGCATCTGCATTAGATATTTATGCTGATGAGTCAACAATGAAGAATGAATATGGTGATATACTAAGCATAAAGAGTTCAAATGATGATACTCAAAAGATATTGCATAATCTATTTTATGACATATTAAACATAGAGTTTAATTTATGGCCATGGGTTAGAAACTTAGTTAAGTATGGAGACTTTTATCTTAAACTAGATATAACAGAGAAGTATGGTGTAACTAATGTAGTTCCAATTACACCTTATGAGATGCTAAGAGAGGAGGGCTTTGATCCATCTAAGCCAGAATCTGTTATATTCCATCATGACCCATCTCTTGGTGGTGCAGGAAATTATGCTGCATCTACAGCAAATACAACAAAGTATGAAAACTATGAAATAGCTCACCTTAGAATGATAAGTGATGCAAACTTCCTCCCTTATGGTAAGTCAATGCTCGAAGGTGCTAGAAAGAACTGGAAACAATTGACACTTATGGAGGACGCAATGATGATTCACAGAATTATGAGGGCTCCAGAGAAAAGAGTGTTTAAGGTTGATATTGGAAACATACCACCTAACGAGGTTGATCAATATATGCAAAGGGTAATGACTTCTATGAAGAAGACTCCATTCATTGACCAAGATACAGGAAACTACAATCTTAAATTTAATCTACAGAATATGATGGAAGACTTTTACCTACCAGTTAGGGGAGGTCAGTCTGGTACTGAAATCGAATCACTTTCAGGTATGGAGTTTGGAGGAATTGAGGATATTGAATACCTAAGAAATAGAATGTTTGCAGCACTAAAGATACCAAAGGCATTCTTAGGGTATGATGAAGGTATTGGTGGCAAGGCTACATTAGCAGCTGAGGATGTGAGGTTTGCAAGAACAATAGAGAGAATACAAAAGATTGTTGCTTCAGAATTAACCAAAATAGCAATAGTACACTTACATGCTCAAGGGTTGGATGGAGAAGACTTAGTTAACTTTTCACTAAGTTTGACTAACCCATCTAAGATCTATGAACAGGAACAGGTTGAGCTATGGTCTAGTAAAATGACACTAGCAACAGATATACAATCAGGTAAGATGCTAGGTGAAAAATGGATATATGAAAATATATTTAATATGAGTGATGAAGATATAGAAAGAAATAGATCAGAAGTTGAGGAAGATAGAAAAAGAACATTCTTATATCAAGAACTTGAGGATGGAAATGATCCTAAGGTATCAAAGATTGCTGTATCAACTGATTGGGCATTACAGCAGGGGTCTCAGGCTCCTGAAGGTGAAGAAGGTGGCTTTGAACCAGATGCACCAGACGTAACAAACTTCTTTGGAAGCGATGATGTCACAGAGAATAAGCCAGGACAAGGTAGGCCAAAGGAAGGCCCTAAGCCTGGAACAGACAAGTCTGCTAGAGGAAGAGATCCCTTAGGTAAGAAGAAGAGAAAGTCAGACCATAAGAATAGAGATAGATCTATAAGGCACGACTTTAGAGAACAAAACGAAAAAATAGTAAGATCATTATTCAGTGATAGCAAGAAAGTAGATAGTGGGCTATTAAATGAAAATAATCTTTTAGATGACAATTTATAAAGTAGCATGATATTTATAACATATAAGTATATACAACTTAGGAGAAATTAATGGCCAGAGACAGACATTCAAAATATAAGAACACAGGCATACTGTTTGAGTTGTTAGTGAGACAAATTACTAATGATATGATGTTAGGGAATGAAAATTCACCTGCAGTATCCTTAGTAAAAGAGTTCTTTAGAAGAGGAACTTCACTAAATAGAGAGTTGGAATTATATCAAACTCTTCAAAAGACAAAGTTCAATTCAGCAGCAAAGGCAGAAAGGCTTATTGACACAGTGGTATTAGAATTTAATAAGATAAATAAGGCTTTATTAAATAAGCAAAAATACAATCTTATTAAGGAGATTAAAAGGTGTTATATAATAGAAGACTTTTTTAGGACGAAGGTACCAACTTATAAGATGAATGCATCAATCTGGAGTATCCTCGAGGGGAATGGCATAAGTCCTACAAAGACAGTAAATTCAAGATACTTTATAATTGAAAACATTACGGAGCCTAAGTCCAAGAAAAAGAAGATTAATGAAGTAGAAGGTGAGCTTACTAAGCATGATAAAGACTTAAGGTTACTATCATATAAAATCTTATTAGAGAAGTTTAATAGTAAGTATGGATCAAGGCTAGGTGTTAGCCAAAAGAGGCTACTTAGGGCTTACATAGAGAATATATCAAATACAAATACACTAAGAGAAGTTGTTAGTGATGAGATAGAAGTAATATCAAAAGCAATATCACTACTAAGTAAGAAGGTCAAAGATAAGGTTGTTAACATTAAGCTAAATGAAGTAAAAATGCAACTTATCAAAATAAAAGGCATAAAAACAATTAATGAGACACACATACTTTCATGTATGAGATCCCACTCACTTATAAAGGAGCTTAAGAATGTCACTAAGTAAAAAGTTAGATAGCCTATTAGAGGGCTGGGAAGACTATAAAAAAGAAGACATAGATGAGAACAATACATCTGATGCCGCAGGACCTTATAAGACTCCTAATGCTTTTAGCAAGAAAAAGAAGGAAGACGAGAATAAGAATGCTGAGGTATTAGGTTATAAAAAAGTTAAGGAATCAACATTTGTGAGAATGCAAAAGGCAATACATGAAATCTCATATAACGATTACAAAAAAGATGAGTCCAAGTCTTCTAAGACTAAAGTGAATAGTGCAATAAAAGAAGTTCATAGCAAACTTATTAAGATAGAAAGAATTATCAATCAGAATATAAAGCTTAAGACTGAGGATGGTATTGATAACCGTCAATACTGGAAGTCAACAAGAAAAGGTCTTTATAGTATATCTGAAAGAATGATGCGGATAGGTGAAAAGTTGAGAAAATTTTAATGAAAAAGTCAAAGAAAATAATTAAGGAGGAGCTTACTGAACAGGAGGTGAGATCACTAATTAGGGCAGAGGTTGCTAAGGTGTTCTTCGACTTATATAGAAAAAGACAATCGTGGATAAAAGCATGAAGCAAATACTAATAGACACAATACCCTTTCAGATAACTAGACAACAAATAGTTGAGTCTGAGCAAAAGAATAATGGAAAGATAATAGTGCAAGGTGTGCTACAAAGATCTGGTGCAAAGAATCAGAATGGAAGAGTCTATCCTAAAGAAGTACTTATGAGAGAGGCAAATAAATACAATGCAACTCAAATTAAGGAGAGAAGAGCTCTAGGTGAACTTGACCACCCAGAATCATCAGTAGTTAATCTTTCAAATGCATCACACAACATCAGTAAGATATGGTGGGAAGGTGATGACTTGATGGGTAAGGTTGAAGTGCTAAGTACACCATCTGGAAATATATTGAAGGAGCTACTTAAGTGTGATATTAAGTTAGGTATATCATCAAGAGGCTTAGGTTCAGTAAATAATGAGATATGCGAAGACACAGGAGAGGATACTCTAATTGTACAAGATGACTTTGAGTTAGTATGTTGGGACTTTGTTTCAAACCCTTCTACTCATGGGGCATTTATGCACCCAACAAGCAAAGCAACTGGAGTTAATGAATCATACTCACCAAAAAAAGTAAAAGCAAATAAATACAATAAAGTAGAAAACATAATATCAGAAATGCTATGCGAACTAACTTGCAAGTGTTCTTTACCGAGAAAAAGAAGATGATTAGACTATCAGAACTTTTAGACAATGATATGCTACCTAAGCCACCTCAGGAGATTAAAACTTCTGATGATGAGCTTGATAATTATAATAAGAAGGCAAAACCTGCACCAAAAGATGTAGATGAGCCAGATATAGATCTACAAACAATAGAAACTGAAATAGGAGAAAACACAATGGGTATAAAACTTTCAAATCTTATGGAGAATGAGCAGGAAAAGCTATCTTCAAGACAAAAAAGAGAAGTTCTAGAAGCTGTAAAAAGCTTTAATGAATTTGCATCAAAGGTTTACAGAACAAACGAGATAAATGATATGGTTGAGGCTATAAAGACTATGACTTCACAAGCTGGCCAATTAGCCTTGCAAGAGACTGATGGATGGTTTGACTCTGTCACTGTAAAGAATGATGTAAAAGGTATTGGAGGATCTGTTGATCAGTTCTCAAAGACTGCAAAAGAGATAAGCACTTTACAACAAAGGTTAGAATCTGTATTTGAAGACATAGGCCATAAACTTGGAAAATACTATGAAATATCAGAAGCTATGGATGCTGTAGGTAAGGAGGACGGAGACGTTGACAATGATGGAGATGAAGATGCATCAGATGAGTACTTAACTAAGAAAAGAGCTGCAATATCTAATGCAATTGAGGATGAAGAAGATGGAAGTGTTAATGAAGCAGTAAAACCTGTTAAGCTCTCTGGCAACTTAAAGAAAGACTTAAAGACTGTCACAGATATGGCAGGAAAAATGGTTAAGTATGCTAAAGACAACTTCAATACATATATACCAACAGGTCATATGCTCAGCCAACTCATTAATGGGGGTTCTACAGAAAAAGATGTTTTGAAGTATAATATCTCTCACCTAGCTAAGGCAATCAATACAGACTTAAAAAAGAAGTATATGAAAGATTTTGTAGGTGAATCAGTAAATGAATCCGTTGGAGGCTTTAGAGGTATTGCAACTGGAAGAAGTAACTTTGGAAAAGTAAGGTATGATGGTTGGAAAAGATCACACGAACCAATTAAAGAGGCAGCTCCAAAGATGAGAAAGAACAAAGAAGCTGAAAATCTTCAAAAGCTTATGAATCAGGTAGCTAATGCTCAAAAGGGTGGTGGTAATGGAAGATATGGTAAAGAATTTGACAAATCTAAAACAAAAGCATTACGTGCAATAAAAGACATGGTAATGTATTCAAACATAGGGATATAAAAATGAAACTAAAAAATATACTAAAAGAACATGCATACTTAGGTGAACTACCTTCCTCTAAGCTTAAGAAGATGAAGTGGAATCCAGTATTGAGTCCTAACAAGGTTGTCAAAGAAAAGGTTGAGGTTGTTGATGAACTATCAGGCCCAATCAGAGAAGAATATATTGAAGGCATGAGAGATCTAGGTGAAGGTTTGTCATTGATAAAAGACGGATGGCTTGAATGGAAGACTGGACCTATGACTGAGAAAGGTGATATTAAGCCTGCACAAACTGAGCTTATGAGATATGTTATTGGCTGGATGAAAAAAAATATCAAATAAATTTTTTTATTAAGCAGAAATTGTTTATATTAAATTATATTAAAAATAAACAAAAAACATTTTATGTCAGAAGATAAAAGAAAACACACCCCAAGGGACAGATCAGGTAAGCCAATAAAGAATTACCGTAAGCGTTCAGACTTTATCATACCAGGTATACCAGGAGGAGTTAAGGTTCCAGGTCCTACTTATGGAGATCTAGAGAAGGCACTAAAGATATTTAAGAGGCAAATAAAGGACTCTGAGAAGCTAGACGAATACAAAGAAAGAAGATACTTTGAAGGTAAGTCTGCAAAAAGAGTTAAAAAGATGGACTTAGCTAAGGCTGTGCAGAAGAAGGATACTAAAAGGCGAAATTGGCAGGATAAGAATTACATTTGGACTGCCATAGTAGACGGCAAGGCTCAATAACATTTAATTGTTAATAACTTTCTAAAAATAATACGTGAGAAATTTTTTTTCTTGCGTATTTTTGATTATATTTATATATAAATAAATAACTAATAACAAATCAATAACGAAAAAAAGAATCATTATGAAAAAGACCTTCCAAAACTACACTGTCAAATTAGATGGAACACTAATATCAATTACTGAAAACAAATCAACATTTGTAATTAAGGCTTATGATGCACAAAACATTCATACTGCACCAGAGGAATTTGACTACGCATGTAAGGTAGTTTTAAAACAGGAATCTAAATTAGCTAATAAATAAATATATACAA
>Ga0209830_10002968_pt1 | contig 13267 bp, 9 predicted proteins | sample ArcticOcean_MG_C_12_FD_187439 | JGI IMG/M metagenome (GOLD analysis project Ga0209830, IMG submission 187439) | Marine microbial communities from western Arctic Ocean - ArcticOcean_MG_CB8_130 (SPAdes) (version 2) | ecosystem: Environmental > Aquatic > Marine > Oceanic | place: Arctic Ocean...
TCTTTGCGACTTCCATCAAGACCGAATCATCATTATTGGTATTTATTCCATGACTATCCAATAATTCAACTGCTTTCTCTGCTGCAAGACGGAATCCCTCACAAATTACAGTTGGATGTACGTTTTGGTCGATTAAGTCTTCACTTCTCTTCAACAGTTCACCGGATAGAACAACTGCAGTTGTGGTTCCATCGAAGCAATGTTGCTCTTGAGTTTTTGCGACTTCTATAATCATCTTAGCAGCCGGATGGTCTATATCCATCTCCTTGAGAATTGTTGCTCCGTCATTGGTGATGACCACATCACCCATAGAGTCTACTAACATCTTGTCCATTCCCTTTGGACCAAGTGTTGAACGAACCGCATCAGCAACAGCTTTTGCTGCTGCAATGTTATTCGATTGTGCACTTCTTCCGCGAGTTCTTTGTGTGCCATCTTTTAAAATGAAAATTGGTGCTTGTCCATTACCGTACATTGGATTGAATCTCCCTGTAATTTTGCCGACGGCTCTCCCGACTTGAACCCTACGCTTGTTCGTTAAGCAATTTATTTAACAAAACTCGTAGAATTTATCGCTTAGGCGCGACCATTTTGCTCTAGCCACATCTGACCATATGCTTCCCACTGCTCCATTGACCAACCATCTGGCAGACCTTCAGCAGGAACAGGTGGTGTTTGGGCGACCGGAACTTCAGCAACTGGTACAGGGGCCACTGGAGCTTCTGCGACTGGTGCTACCGAAGGAACTTCTTTGACGGGATCTGGGTCAGAGAATACACCCTGAGATGTCACTGTTGGGGCAGATGCTACAGAACCATAGGTTGATTGTAAACTCTCTTCGTAGCCGTCTTCTCCCCAGCCACCGTAGTCATCTTCTTCTTCTTCCACGAATATTTGGTTCTTGAGGAAAACTCCTCCGACTCCCATAACCACTATGAAAATAATCCAAATCAAGATATTTTGGAAATCGAAAGCGGATGATTCGCCATTGACACCCTCACCCGAAGTTGAGTCTGTTTTGATTAATTTAACTTGCAAATTGTAATTGGCTGCATCGCTAACAGTCTCCGAACGTGCCCACAATGTGAGGTTTGTAGATAAAGTATCTGAATCTAGATTTAGAAGTGTAGTTTCTGAAATATCAAACACAATAGTAACTGAGCGTTCTTCATTAGCTTCTAAAACAAATCCTCTGTCAGAACTTTGAATTCTGGCTTGGAACCAAGAACCGGATTCACGATTGTCCAATTCCATAGCAACCGATTGTGAACCAGTGTATTGGTTTCGAACTAAAACCGTGATTGTATAATCCTCTTCAGAATCGACGATTTCTAATGTTGGTTGGTTATAGATAATCCTCAACCAGCCAAGTGAACCGACTGAGTAAATCGCTTCCCCTCTAGCAGAAATATCTTGATCCGATACGCTCGTTGCTATTACGCCAAGTGTTCTTTCTCCATCTGTTCCTTCAACGAATGAGAATCTAACCGACACATTGACGCTTGCGCCAGTCTCAATTTCAGATGTTACTCCATCCATCAATCCTGTGAATTCTGCATTCATTCCTTCTGGGATATCTAATGACATTGTGAAGCGGTCAGGATTATTACCATCATTTCTAACTTCAAAGGCCATCGTTTGAGCTGGATCTCCTGGAATATAGGATTGCTCCGCATCTTCATTAGAAACCCATACTGCTGCAGTATCTATGATTTCAACTGTGACAATTAGTTCTTGTTTGATAGAATTATCAACAGAGTTGGTAGCGATTACTCTGACGCTGTATAGACCTGGAGTTAATCCAATTGGCATTGGCAAATTGAGAATGATTGTTGATTCCCCATCCCATGCATCCATTACTGGACTTTGAGCAGCGGTTATTTCTGCCCCTAGTAGCCAATTAGACTGAATTATTGAATAATTGTATACCTCATCACCATTTCCTTGATTTAGAATGGTGATATAAACCTTCTTTTCAACTCCATTTGCTGCTCCTTCAATAGTTACCACATCAGATTCTAGCGACAATTCACGGAAGATCGGAACTTCAACATTACGTACCAGCACGTCATTTCCGAATAGTGCACCACAAGAACCACATGTTGCTCTCAAATTGAAAGAGGCGATACCTGGTGATGCATCGCTTGGAGCAGTAATGTTGAGCATGTAATTGTCAGAATCACCACGGTTAAGAGTAATTGGTAGCGATTGGGATACTCCGGTTTCATTTTCAATTAGTGCTAGCCATCCATCTTCTGAAAATGTTGTTGCGAGATTAAATGCAGCATCCTTATTTCCAGAGTTTTGTAATCTAAATGGGACTGCCATTGATTCCCCTGGACCAACATTTCCAGCATTTAGAGAGACTGAAGATGTAAGTGATACACCGAATTGTTCTGATACTGCGACATCCATTGTCAATCTTCCTTTCTCTCCTGTAGAAGAACTACTGGCATCAGTAAACCAAAGTTCCCAAATCACTTGTTGGACATCGGCACCTGCAGGTATACTAAGATTAACATAAACTTCACGTGTAACTCCACCTGGGATTGGAGGCATTAAGACATTAAAATCGTGGTCGTTAGAGTCTGCAACGTCAATTCTAATCATTGGCATTTGAGGACTCATCCACGATGCATTTGTTACATTTGTTTCGACTCTAACAATAGCGGTTGAATATCCATTATTGGTGATATCACACTTTAATTGCACGATACCCAATGGTGGACCTGAATACCCACCAGATGGGTTATCACAGTCTAATTCTAATGTGTAATCTGAAACTTTTGTAACACCGAATTGAATCCAATCATCAATATGGAATCCTTCACTTGCACCACCTGAATCTGAATTGAAAAGCATTCCCATGAAGAATGAGTTGCCACCAAGGAATAAGTCTGGGTTACTCAAACTTGGATTTTGTGCCCATGTCACCTGCGGGTCCCAAGAGATGTTAGACCACTGGCCCGGTGCTGGACTTGGATTACCATTTGCGATATCCCAGTGTACAGACTCCATCGGACTACTGATATTACCTGAACTACGCCATAATTCAATTGATACGGAGTCTCCTGCTTCCATGCTCCCCCATGCTTGAATATGGAATTGGGATGAAATATAATTGCTTGAGTAAAATTGCTTTCGGCAAATCCATGTTTGGTAAATTTGAGACATACCTGAATCAAGTTGTCCTTCTGAACCACATTGCCCATCACTAACTTGGTACATATGTACTAAGCGGTCATTAGCACTTGATGGGTAATCTGAACCACCTGGAGTAGAATGTCTCCAATGTTTTGTGCCAACTGCACCAGTGGAATCATCTTGCCATGAACCCGCAGCAGTAGCATCCCCACCACTAGCAGGATAGCGAGCGGATAAGAAAGTTAACTTTCCAGGGCCTGCCCAGCCATCAAAAATATCTTCTGCAATCGCAACTGGAACTGATTGTTCCATCTGGTCGTTCTCATTTCTGTCATCACCTGGGTAACTAACAGTTGCCCTTAGAATCAAACCACCACTTAGGTCATTTGTCGTAGTGTTAAGAATTGAATGTGCTGCTGAAGGAGTCCATACAAAGGATTCGGATGCTCCTTGGCCACCGATCAAATCGCCACTGGTCCAACTAAAAGTCTCCATTACGAAGCCTATTGGATGGATTACTTCCAGTGTTGCTGATGTTGCTTTCGCACCTAGTTGGCTTCCACCTCGTACAATCGACATTGAGATTTCAATTGGCGCTTGTTCAAAAATATATTCAACTGTGGTACCATCTGATTGAACCCATGTATCCGGCATTATGCTACCATTTCCAATACTGATATCACTAACTCTAAAATCATCATTAGCACCACCTGCGTGAACAGGATTTGACAATCCTAAAGCCATTGTTTGTAACAATAGTAAAGCAACAAGGGCAACATTTGAGACACGACGCATAAGCACCAACGACTATCGCACATTGGTTCGGGTTATGAAGATGGCCATCAAATGATTGTCACTAAAACTAGACCCCTATGGGGTCCAAATGGATTGAATCGCCTTGATTCAATTTATTGCCGGATGATTTCAACTAGGCCCCAATCCCCTAATCGCAGGTTTTTTATGGTCATCTAGGTCGGATTCTGCCGAAACAATATCACCCAAATTACCAAAGTCAAATTCATCTTGAGCCAAATCCGTTATTGATGAGAGGTGATTATTTGAACCACCAATTACATCACTAGCAGCACTAATACTGTCACTCCCAGATAATATTTCTGCGCCTGATTGTGCCATTCCAATCCCTTGGGTTGCTGCAGTGGTTGCACCGGGGGTGCCTGCCGCCATTGCACCAAGACCTTGAACTGCCATTTGTGATTTCCCAGCAGCGCCTGTTGCTGCGACTAAAGCGGCTGTAGCGCCACCTGCCAGCATCATGCCCGCACCTTTGACCACCATGCTGTCAAGAAATGCTGGCTTGTCTCTTTCGCTTCCTGCTTCCTCGATAATCGGCTCATTACCCATCCTCATCCATTCAGGAGGCTCTCCTGAGCACCCCCCTAATACTGCTAGAGTGGTGAAGGCTGCCATCGGCATAACCGCTAACGCTGTTAGCAAATCAATGAATGATGTATCTGGAATAGAGGAGACCCCCAATCGCGATTCAAAGAAACCTTTCTCAAAAGAGAAACTTAACCCACCATCTTCACCGATCCAGCCAAGAACAATTATTGCAGCCATACGCCCCATCATATACAAAACTAAAATCGGTGCTAACCAAGAGAGTCTAGTCATTGAAACTAACCATTTTCTAGTTACTGATGCTGCCCCAATATATCTGTATGCGATTCGGGGGAAATATTTCATCACAAAAACAAGACAGATTAGGTAAACCAATAGAGCCAATTCTAGACCTCTATGAGTTCGTACAACATTTTCTGGTAGCAGTAATAAAACGGTCAATGGAATTGTCGCTAATAAGACTTGGAAAGGGACTGCCAGTAACATCAAACCACCATGTGTAGAAAGAAATTTGTAGCCCATTACATCTCGATCATAGGCTAATATAGCCAGTTGACCATGTGGTGAATTTGCAGCTATTTTTCTAGACCCCCTACGTTGATGTGCATTCCTTGGATTCCGGCTTAGGCCAAGTGATCTTCTCCAACCGCCTCTCTCGACGATTGAAACTGGAGTATAACCCCCCATAATCAATGCCAATAACAATGCCAACATCCCATAAAACAACGATGCCGCACCTACCCAAGGAACCATTTCAAGTTGAAATGACAAAGAAATCGAATCCCCCGAATTATCGAAATCAACTAGATATGTCATTGAAAATGCGATTAGTGGAGTGAGGAATATTTGTGCAAAGGCGATTATCGTTAACCACAACCTTGTGCTTAACGGACCCTTGCCAGAGTTCCTTCCCATAACCTCCGGGTATTACTTCAATCCTCAAAGGTTGCCCTTAACAACAGCCAAAAAAGTGCTTTTACGACAGGTTGATAGTTTTTCGGATAAGTCACAATTAAGGCTATTCTTCACTATTTTCACTAACAATAGGGTAGCCATCACTTGCCAATAACCGTATACTGCCAGTAAAGATTCCATCAGACCTCTTCCGGCCTAAGTCCGGCCTTGGCATTTCATCTAAGGTAATGTTACAAGATGAACAACGAACCGCAGTTAATTGCCATTCTGGCTCGGGGAAATCGCAACATGGATTTTGCTTTGACTTATTCATAACAACTTGTAACCTAATAGCCATTTCATAAGTCCAAGGTGGTGGAGTTCCACCAATAAAAGTTTGAAGCTTATTGATTACCGACCATCCCGAACTTAACCACATCCCAAATCCAAGTGCTGCAGAACCCCAAACAAGCGATGCATAACCTGCCGCTATTGGGATTAGAGCAAAGCCAAGGCCTAACCAGTAAAAGGTCCGCATGTGCAATAGCCTTTGAGTGAGATGCGGACTAAGAGAAATCGGCTCAGGGTGACGTGGGAAATGGTAATTGAATCCTTTTGCGCGGGTAATAATTAATATCGGCAATTTGGGACTAATATAACCAATAAAACTGCCTAAAACAAATAGAATTACTGACTCTATCATCTTCAATCCTCTTTAGATCTTAGGCGCTTTAATGTTGCTTCAACCTTATCCATGCCCCGAATGATATCTTTCTGAGAAATTGTATAAGCAAATCTCAGATGGCCTTCACCTGCTGAACCGAATGCGCTACCTGGGGAGCACAATACTCCATCTTTGAGCAATTCTAAGGCGATTTCTTCGCTATTCATGCCTTCAACTTCTACCTTTGGAAATACATAGATTGCACCTTTCGGCTTATGGCATTCAACCCCATCCATATTATTGAGTCGTTCAACTATCAAGTCACAACGTTGCTTGAATTCTGCAGAAACAATTTCTGGGAAATCTGAAGCTTCTTGCATTGCTGCTAAAACACCATATTGCATTGCATCATTAGAACATGCAGTCATGTAGTATTGCATTTTTATTACTTGTTCCATCGCTTCTAGGTTGGTTGACATGATATATCCTAGCCTCCAGCCAGTCATTGCAAATGTTTTGGAGAAAGAATTGATCAACAGTACTTTGTCATATCCAGTTCCCATGAATGAAACGTGCTCACCTTCGAATACTATCCGGTCATAGACTTCATCTGTAATTATCCACAGGTCATGCTTTTTGGCAAAATTAAGAAGTGCATCTCTCTGCTCCACATTTAGAGTTCCACCAGTAGGATTGCTAGGAAAATTATACAAAATGGCCACTGTATTTTCATCAATGAGTTGTTCTAAACTTTCGACATTAGGAACAAATTCATCCTCAAAGCGGCATGGATAGTATTTGGCATCTCCACCACATAGTTTGGCATCGGGTCCGTATAGGGGGAAATATGGCTCTGGAATCAAAACATTATCGCCAGGGTTTACAAGTGTCAAAAAGAGATTTAGTATTGCATTTGTCCCAGACATTGTAATACAGACATTGTCGGAATTAAGTCCGTCCTGATAAGCGCTCCAACCTTCTGCGATTTGTTGCCTTAAAGCAGGAAGACCTGCGGTTGTTGTATACTTGTTATGTCCATCTTTCATTGCTCGATAGAAAGCCTCAATCGCTACATTCGGTGGTTGGAAATCTGGCTCTCCCAAACCAAAGGAAATAACATCATCTCCAGCCAAATCAAACATCTTGCGAACGCCTGTTGGTTGGATTGAAAGTACTCTGTCACTGAATGTTCGCATAACGACCCCTCACCCATATTGCATTTCAATCATCGTGAAGGTCCACGGCATAATTGTGAAACTTCAACCATTTGAATCGCCGTCGCCTACTAATTCAGCATCGACTACTGCCGCTAAATCATCATCAGCTTCTAAAACTTCATCAATTCCATTATCCGAATAAGTCAAAGCAAGGCGATGTGGAGCTTCAGTGCGTGAGATGAATATTAATCCAATCAAACATATCACTAACAGCGAACTTGCCGAAGCAACATACTGTCCTACTGTCCATGACATTGAGGAACTAGATGAGGAACTTGTTCCTTCAACTTGAGTTAAGATTGGCAAAGATTGCATTCCTTCCGAATTGAGTGCACGTATTTCTATGGTTTGATTTCCTTTACCGATAGTTGTTGGGTCTAATGCAATTGTCCAAGAGATTCTTTGCAAAGCAGTAACATTATCTTCCATCTGGAATGAAGCACTGTTCCAACCACCATCATTAATTCTATATTCAACAGAACTTACTGAACCCATCTGGCCCCAAGTTTCTCCAGTTAACTCATGTAAACCGGTTGTTTGGTTAATACTAGAATTACTAATATGGACTTGAGTATAAACATCTAAAGCCCCATTCAATCCACTTTGGTTAATGTATTGAGAAAGTTTTACTGCTTCGTATGCATCCGCCATTCCCCAGCCAAAATCACGATTCCAGAACGGGTCAACATCAGGTTGAGTCGCTTCACCACGACGTTCTGCTGTGAATTTGAGAATTTCTTTTACTTCTGCAGGGGAAAGGTCTGGGTTGGCTTCGAGCATCAAGGCAATGATTCCTGAGACTGATGGCGTAGCATAAGATGTTCCTGAACCACGACCAGTATAGCCGTTATCAGCCGCATCGCCACCCAATAGATTGTTACATAATCCAGAAGTCACACATCCTTCAGCTTGAATGATATTTGAGCCAGGTGCTGAAAGTTCAGGTTTGAGTTCGTTCAAAGGATTGCCATCGCCATTATCTCGACGTGGTCCTCTTGAAGAATAACCTGCAACCGTATCATCTTCTCTGTTAATGGTGTTTAGATCATCTGTAGCACCGATTGTAATCGATAGGTCAGATGAGCCCATTCCCGAAAGTCCATCGTTATCAGGGCCATCATTTCCAGCAGCAACACTGACAACAATTCCAGCCTCCATAGCCACATTGAGAATTTGGCTGTGCATATCGTTACCATCGGAACCACCGCCTTCATGCGAGGTTATGCCCCAAGAAAGAGAAAGAATATCAATGCCGTAATTGGTTCCGTCAGCACCTTGCCAAGCCGTATCTTTATTGTCGATTATCCATTGAATTCCGTTCATTGCAGATTCATAGAATTCTTGTTCAAGAACATAATTTTCAAACGGTCCTGCACCTGCATCAGTGCCGATGCGAACATCGACCAGTGCAGCATCGGGCGCTGCTCCATAGAATTCTGTTTGTTCTCCATTAGAATCAATTCCAGTAGAAGCGGCCATGCCCATGCATGCTGTTCCATGTTGATTTCCGTCATCTGGGTCATAAGTTCCATCAGTTCGGCGTAAGATGTCACCATAGCAAGTAGGGTCAGTGGTGAGATAGCAAACTGCATCGTAACCAGCAACGAATTTGTCACTAAGTCCTGGGTGCTCATTGTCGACACCAGTGTCTACCATGGCGATATTGATCCCAGCACCAGAAACGCCAAGGTCCCAAGCACCGATTGGATAAAAGCTGGAATTGCTAGCCTTTACAGAAGGTGTTTGAATATCTCCATAGAAAATTACTTTGCCATATTGTTCAACCATGACAACATCATCAAGTGCAGCAAGAGTCGGGGCAAGAGAAGTATTTACTTGCCCCAAAAGAACACCATCAACTGCTTCAATTACATCGACGACAGTCAATCCAAGTTCTTCTAAAGCATTCAAATGAATTGCTGTGACATCTGTTTCATAGACCAAAGCAATACCTGTAACACCTATCATTGATTCAAGGGAATCGTGAATTTCATTACGGTCTTGGTCAAGAACGGTTCGCTCCCACCATGAAGTTTCATTATCAATCCATTGTGGAGAGAGTTGCTGTGGAATTTGCAAGGTCGAAGATTTGGGCATCCACTGAATTTGTTGTTCATCTACTGCGACCCAATCGGATAGATTGGAATCCTGCTGATTTGTCAAGGAACCGGTTAATGGACCCATCAATAATGAAAATAAGAAAATTGCAATCGCTCTTTGCATGATAACCCCTTAGCCCAAAGGGCTATGACCACACACATCAATATATTGCATATAATGTTCTATTTGATAGCCTAATTATCCAATAAAATAAAAAGCAGAACCTCCACAGCGTATTGATTACAATGGATGCACTGACCTACTTCAATAGCCTCAAATCACAAGGGTTCGATGATGGTGCAGCACTAACCCACACCAATCAACACTATCCGGAGTTCAAATTGAATTCCGTTGCTAATGTAGAGGAGCCAATGAACTACGACAATTGGCTAAATCAGAATTTTCAACAAATTGCTGCCGGATGTTATCCTGATAACGAAGGTGCAATCTTCACTATTGCCAGTATAACAAATAATGGAGAGTTTATCGAAGTTGTTGCTCATTCAAACCCTCCTATCGGATATGATCCTGTTCGCTATGATTTTTCTATTTCTAACGGTTTTCCATCACTCAAACATACATTTATACCAGGATCAAATGATACATGGAGTCCTTTCTTTAGCACTGGAAATTCAGATCCACAACCGGCTCCAGTGATATTAACTCCAACACCCTCCAATCCAGTTCCGCAAACCCAAACTCAGCAGTTCCAAATCCCACAACCTCAACAAATGATGAGTGGGCAGTATCAACAGCAGCAATATGTACCTCAGCAACAACAACAACAACAACCGATGAGTGGGCAGAATCAGCAGCAGCAATATGTACCTCAACAACAACAACCGATGATGCAAGGACAGCCAATGCAAGCATATGGCCAACAGGGAATGATGCAGCAAGTTGCTAAAGGTTCAAGATCAAAAATAGTAACTTTCCTTCTAGCGTTTTTCTTGGGTTATTTAGGAGTTCATAATTTCTATCTTGGCAAAGCAGGACTTGGGATTACACAACTTCTTCTCACCGTCCTTACATTTGGAATTGGTGCTTTAATTACAGTTCCTTGGGCATTTATTGAAGGGATATTGGCATTGGCGTCATCTAATTTTAGAGATGGCGATGGATTGCCACTTTCTGATTGAGCAATAGTTTAATCACTATAAATTAGTAAATCGATATAGAAATCAGAGTAATTGTGGTAACAGTTTTTTAATCCGCAAGGGATTGATTTTTTACTTTAGCAATAAAATAGATATGCTGAAAGTATTAAAAAAATATGGTTGGATCGGTATAGTTTGAACCAATCTCTGGAACCACCAAAAAGGTGCTATCGAATAGTGTTAATCGGATAAAAAAGGCTCTATGCAGAACCGATGTTAAGTTGGTGGGAGCAGAGGGATTTGAACCCCCCCCAGCGGATTTCTTCTGAAACCACCTCTCTAGATGAGGCTACGGTTTGCAGGATTGCAACAGGTCGGCGCTCCAGTTGGTCATCAACTGTCAGCAAACCCACTCGTCGTCATTCCTGTGCAACTGGAGCCCGCGATACTACCAAGCTATACTATACTCCCATGGATTGTACACCACATCAAGCCTTGGCTTGTCTGCGAGCGCGCTTACGGCGTCGTAGCTTCTTGCGTCGCCACTTCCACCGTTGGTTTCCGGTTTTTTTCCAAGCACGTGAACCTCGCTTCATAGTGAACAAGTCGCCGACTGACCATCCCTATATGAGTGCATCGGGTTATGCCGCCCTTAATCCACTCCAACTCTTTCAGAAAATTAGCCTAATGCAAGACAGCATCAGCACCTTTTATTGGAAGCGGGCGTATCAGGATTCGAACCCGAGTTTTCGGCTTAGAAGGCCAAAGTGATATCCAAGCTACACTATACGCCCTTATCCACAGGCGGTAGCCAACTATTGATGAATGTTGCACATGAACAAATAGCAATTGCGTGTAATTGTGATACAATAAAGTCGCTCAAAATCGTTCCAAAGCAAGGTTTTAAGCAAATCACAAAGGTTTTGCACACTTGAGGCAGCGTTTTGGCTTTCTTACTGTTTTACGGTCCCAAACAAAGCCACAATTTTTGCAGTTCCAATGCGAGATTTTGGATTGTCCAAGTAGCCCATCTCTCATTTTCCGCAATAGAGTTGATTCACTCATTTTCGGAGCAGGTGCAAGCATAGTAGTCAAAGAATCATGCTTCTTTGAATGGAGCGTTAATCCACTAGCATGTAGCAACTCATGAACAAATGTATGCTCATACAATAGAATATCCTCAAGAAGTGCTGGGTGGAGTCCGATGGTGACCTGTCCTGGGTCAAGTCGCAACCTGCGACGGCGAAGTAATTCATTAGCACCTTCTTCAAAGCGAGTCATTCCTAAACGGTCATCATCAACCTCTAGCCATATTAGTTCGAATCTATCTGCGATCCAAGGAGTGAACACTGCTTCTAATTCTCCAGATAATGATTTGATTACTTTCTCAACAATATCATTAGGAACGTGAGGTGGTTTATCTGGAGTCTTGACATCACCCAAAATACCACCTGGATGTTTGCCCATATCCCAAGCCAATCGTATCTACATCATCAATTCATTTACGGTGTTTTTGCTAGATGTCTTTCTCGGTCATCCCAAACTTCAACTCTTGGCATCTGTTTGATCTCCATTGTTTGTAGATTGATTGCACTCAGCCATGCTGGCAATTGTTGTTTATGGAAAAGACAGGTGTCTATCCCAATAGACGCTGCTCGACCATCTTCCAACCTAACATCTGAATACCAAATCTGACCATAAGAATCATCTGAACCAGCAAATAAAAGCATAGTAGGGGTATGGCCAAATACAACACATCTCTGCTCATCTATTGCTGTTGTTGAATTATGAAAAGGAGTACGAATCCACAAATGCTCAGCCTCACCTTGTTCATCTAAATCGGTTCGTGGATCGTATCCTGCATGAACTAATCTCCACTTGTCAAGAATAACATGTGCAGGTAAACTATTCATCCATTTTTTATCAGCAATTATTTCTTGCTCTAATGCCGCACTATCTTCTTCTCCATTATGATTAGTAAATGCCCTTATGTATGAAGCAGCAGTTTCTATACCACCGTTTCTGAGCCATAAATTTGCTTCAAGTTTGTGAGATATACCTTTTGGAATAAAACCCTCGACCATCATTTGTTCATGATTTCCTTTGGTCGAATAGATTCTTGAATCGGCTTGAACTATTTTTACGACACTGTAACTGTCAGGCCCTCTATCTATCAAGTCACCTAAAACAACAACTCTATCGTTTTCTGATAATTGCAAGATGTCAACTAAATTTTCAAAGGTTACTGAAAATCCATGGATATCACCAATTACCCAAACTGATGCGCCATCATCCAAACTTCTTTGCAAATCCTTTTCCATTTCTTTATTTCTCATACTAACTCTATATCATGCATTCAACACATAATAAAGAAAAAGCGGATTAAACCGTTAATTCGGTGTTTTTAGTCCAAAAATCATATTGAGCAATTGAAAATCCTTATGATGCTCCCGCAGGTGGACGGTTTGCTTGAAGCAACCTATGGGCGTGTAGATCAGTTGGAAGATCGCTACCTTGGCATGGTAGAGGCCGCGAGTTCAAATCTCGTCTCGTCCACCATTTAGTTCATCATAATTCTGCAAATGGTGGAAGTGTGCTACAAACTGATTAATCAGATTCCAACTAAGTTTTTGCACAAACGTCCACTTTAATTATTCATAATGTTCTCGTGGCCGCGACTTGATTCGTGTTTCCTTCTACATAAAAAAGTTCGAGCCGACAGTCACTTACCGTTCCACTCGAATTCATAAGTTGTTGCAGAAATCAAAGAAATTCTACGTCTGAGAGCAACC
>Ga0209830_10002971_pt1 | contig 13263 bp, 17 predicted proteins | sample ArcticOcean_MG_C_12_FD_187439 | JGI IMG/M metagenome (GOLD analysis project Ga0209830, IMG submission 187439) | Marine microbial communities from western Arctic Ocean - ArcticOcean_MG_CB8_130 (SPAdes) (version 2) | ecosystem: Environmental > Aquatic > Marine > Oceanic | place: Arctic Ocean...
CTAAAGGTATGTTTCCAGCATTGCCAGAAGATACTGAGATATTAGTATACTCAGTTAATCCTGCATCATCTAGATCCTTAATCATACGTAGCTCTGTCTTATAGACTAAAGCAGAAACCTGAGTAGCAAACTCAGTAGAATCATTCTCAGTCGTATTGATTAAGTCTGTCTTAAGGTAAGAGTAATTCGGCATACTAACCTACATATAAAGTAATGTGGGGAAGCATAGCTCCAGTACCTGAAGTGCTACACGAAACTACACCGTAAGCAGGAACTCCTAGTTCTCCTATATACATATCATTGGAATCTAAAGCTCCTACACGATAACGTATAGCTGATCCTTTTGCAGTTTTATTTGTGATCTGTCTTGCACCAGTAATGTCTATACCACCTGCTAGTGTAGAGTAGGTATGTATAGCTAAGAGTCTTGTTACTGTTGGACTACCAAGTGAGTTACCATCTGCATCTTCATTGTTATTACCTAAAGTTAGGTTAGTATCTACATATTTAAATACAGTTTTAACATCTCCGTTAATACTAGTATTAGTAGCGACTTTAATATTTGTACTCATAACATCTCCTTATAATAATGAGGAAGAGGCGTTGCACCCCTTCCCCATATATTAATTAACCTGCGCTACCGAAGTAACCACGCCAATCAGAAACACCGAAGCTATAACGCTCCCGTGCTTTGAATCGAAGATTGCCAGTATCGAAGTCTGGCTCCATCTTGGTCTGAAGCGGAGTACGGTTGAACATCTTAGCACCATTAGGTACATCAGTCCTGATGAAGTAAGCATCAGTATCTGTAAACCTACGGTTGATGTAGTAACCATCTGGTAACATTCCTAGATGACGAGTAGCATTGATTGCATTCGTATTAGGGTTAGCTCCAGCGGCACTCGTTTGAGTGTTACCAGGACTAGATAGAATACGATCTGCAATTGCCCATGAGTCAACTGGGATATGTAGACTTTTAGCACTTGCACCAATCAAGATACCACGATCATCAGATATTTTCTGAATGTTCGTTAGAATGGTTTCAAGTGTAGCCTCTGATAGATCAGCAGCAGCCGCTAGGTTGCTCTGGTTTCCAGCAGAGATAGTTGGGTGTGCAGCAGAGAAGAAAGCAGCGCCATCACCAATAGCATCATCGAAGCCATTGTTGAATAGATTTGCAGCTTTAACCTGCTTAGTGTTAGCCATTGCACGAGCAAGACCTTTAGCACGAAGCTTGGCAAACGTATCATATAGATTGTCTTCCATTGCTTCTTCAGTGATGGCAAATGCCAACGCTACAGTCTCAGCCGTATAACGGGCTACATAACTCTCTTGTGCATCATCGTAAGTAACAGCAGCACCTTCACCTTTAGTTGGCGCAGAGCCAAATCCAGTGAACAGTACTTCTTCTTCAAAAGCACGATCTGAGTTTTCAATTTCATAGAGAGGTTTATGTTCGTCATTAACTTCTCCATACTCCACTCCAAACACAGCATTTAAGCCGGGAAGGAGTTCTTTACTTATACTAGCTCTATTTATAGCCATAATAAATCCTTCCTATTAAGCACTAGATGCTGTTGCCGTAACATAATTGTCACGGTGAGTGTTAAGATATACTTCCACGATTGGATATGCGTCACTATCATTTTCGTCAGGATACTGCGCCCTACCAATGACACGAGCAGCTAGTTCTGTTTCAGCACCAGATGAAGCCATTAGGTAGTAACTGGATTGACCAGTTGTAGTATTTCCTGAAGATGCTGTTGAACTAACTGTAACATTGTAGTTTTTTACAACGAGAGCTTCAGCAGCCGAAAGAGTTAATGAACATTGAATGTGATAGGTCTGATTAGGATCAGTTATCACAAAGAATTTAATATCAGAGGCACTTGTCCCGCCATTCCAATAACGAGAGAACTTCTGTTCTCCATTCTCCACATATTGACAACCCATGAATATTCCAGAAGGCTTAAGCGTTGCAGCAATAAAAGGCGATATTGTTGCAAAGTTTGCACCTGGAAGTACCACTGGGTCACCAGTGAAGATGTTATTAGTAGGTGTGCCAGCTAGACCTGTAGAAGACCAAGCAATGACATCGGTTACAGCTTCGTTGTTGTAACCGCCACCCTTTTTTCTAGCAGGAGTAAAGCCACGAAATGCTTTAGTAGTAGACATATGTTTCTCCCTTGTTTAAAATAAGAAGGCTAGTCTTGAAAAGACGGTTGCCTTCCTGTGGTTCTTACTGATTTACTTGTATTGGAAATAGGCATACGAGAATCTGAACTTTTCATGAGTTGTGCATTTACCGCATCCATCATAACATTAGACTTATTCGCATAATATTTCCGTCTGGCCTTTACTTTACCTGCTGGCATTTTAGCTAATGCCAAGTCTCCACGACAGACTGTACCAGTGTAACGACCCGCATCCCTCACGAAGGATGTAATAGCAAGTTCAGGAACCTCATCAGGAGTTACGAAGACCCATCCCTCTTGTTGTTTCTTACCAACATTAGAAATGTCATCCGAACCTTTTACAGATATGCGTAACCATCGTAGTGCCATACCGTCACTATCGAATCGTGCTTGTACCTCATTAGGTATTTTGAGGGCATCCGGCTCCTCAAAGGTCCACTCTTCTTCCCTTGTGTTTGCTTCTCTACTTGTATTACTACGTGCTTCATTTCGTGTAGTCATTATTTATCTCCCACGTTAATTTATATTTGTATACCCATCTGATCCGTCAATCTTTAACTTCTCAGCGGCATATCTTTCAAGCGGTATATCCCATTTCTGTGCAAGCCTAACATCTTCTTTAGTGAGTTTGACTTTCTTAGAATTAGATGGGGATGAACGTGACCCCCCCGATACTACTTGAGCAGGACTTGACGTAACTTCCTGCACACGGTTTTGACTTTCTCCAAACTTATGAGGAAAAGCCGATTGAATCCTTTGATTAATTTCTTGGTAGAAATCTTGATCCGTTGGATCATAACCTTCTCCTTTTAACTCTGCATCTATTGCTAGAGCGGCAGCAGTCATAACATTATCTTTTCCGAACCAATCATTATTAGCAGCCCATTGTTCTGCCATTGGATCATTACGTTGAGGTTGGTACTGTTGTTGTACTTGAGGTTGTGCCTGTTGTGGTACTTCCTCTACCTCTTGATAGTTTTGTTGAGCAATCGTAACAGATTTTAAATCTATCTGAGCTTCATTAAGCATTTCTTGTGCTTTTAAAACTCTATCTTTATCACCTTCTTCAAAGGCTTCTGTGTATACTGCTCGTGCTAATTCAATTTTATCGTTTAACTGTTTCTCTGAAGCATCTAAACTTGTCTTACCAAGTGTGTTTACTTCTTTATCTTTTGTTCTGAGGTTGGTAGACAGTTCCTCATTTTTTTGGATGAGAGCTTGAATATGTTCATCACGTTGTTTACGTTCATAGAGAAGTCTTTTTATCCGTTTCTCTGCTCCCTTAGTTTCTATACCTTCTAACTCTGGAGCTTCTTTAGTTTCTTTAGTTTCTTCTTTGACTTCTTCTTTAGGCTCTTCTTCTTGAACCTCTACTTTAAGAACTTCTTCTGGTTCATCAAATTCAATTTCAATCTGTTGCCCCTTCTCTTCATTCGTAACACTGACTGTGTTCCAATCATCTTCCATCTTGACTTCCTTCCGTTGTTTACGAAACAAACGAATTACGTAAAACTATTGTATACTCTATTATATCACACAAATAGCGATTTCCCAAATTAATTCGAGCTATGGCTTAAATTAAATGTAGGATCAAGATCTTTAGGATCTTGTAATCGCATAGTTATCTGATCATCAAAAAGTAAAATAAAGCGAACACCTTTATAAAAAAGCTTAGTTCCTATATGTTTACCATACGAAACATGATCACCTACTTCACACCAAGCACCTGTTGGGAACTTATCTATATCTCTATAAGCTAAGTCTCCTAGTGCTACTACCCTACCTACAGTTGTTAGATAAGACATATCATCTCTAGTTGAATCAGGAATTAAGATACCACCCTTTGTTATACTCTTAACTGAGACAGGACGTACCAATACATGATAACCTGGAAGCTCTGGCATAACATCTGGGTCTGCCACTTCTTCTAGATTTGAAATCCAATTATCATTCTTTACTGATTTACCTAAGTGTGTTTCTTGCATTTTAGTCTTCATCCTCCATATACATGCGTTTTTTAATAATATCTGTTAGATTATTTCTAGCCCACTCTAAACTATTAATAGATCCAACAAGCTGACGATAGTGGGGATAATCTTCTGCCCCACCGTTTCCTAACGAAATACGAAGGGTATTAATCTCTGTATTAAATTCCTTCACTACTTCATCCCATATTTCCATTTCTTTTATTTAGATCCTTTATCAGATGCTTTCCAAGAGGAATCATCCCATTCGTTTAAAACACTACGCATATTACGTCCACCAGTTACACCATCTTTATAGGGATCACCGAAAGATTTACCAACTGGTTTAACATGCTCTAAATATCCTTTACCTTTTTTCATCATTGTTATTCTCCTTTTTCCATAAGATCTTTTGCAGCGGTTGCTACTAATCGTTTATTTTCATTCATTTGTTTTTCTTCTTCTATAGCTACTTTACTAAGTACGTCCATAGTCTTAAGTTCTTTACGACTTTCTCTATCTAGTTCAGCTTTCTCTTTCTTAAAGTTATCAGTAGCACCTGATTCAAGCATACTAATAATCTGTTCATTCTCATCTAGTTCAAGTTGCTTTGTTTTAAGTTCTAGTTCAGCAGCTTGTATAGCTGTGTCAGCTTGTAGCTTCTGCTTCTGAAGTTCTACTTTAGCTTGTTCAAGTGCTACAAGTTGTTGTTCAGGCGATTGAGCTATGCCAGCAGCTTGATTAGCATTCATAACTTGTTGTGCAGCTTGAGCCATAACCATCTCAAGTACAGATGGATTTTGTTGTTGCTCTGGCGGTAATTGTTTTATAGCTTCTTGTGCTACACCATTAACTTGTTCTTGATACTGCATAACTGAATGTTCTTGTATATTAGCTTCTAAGATTGGCGATATACGTTGCATAATAGGATTGGCCCCATTCTTAGGATCTTGTAGATAAGCCATCTTAGTTGCTATATGCGCCTCATGATTCTGACCTGGAAAAGCAGAAATAGGTATACCTTTAGTTGCAGCCATAATGTCTGACACAGGGTCCATCTGTTGAGGCTCTACCTTTACAGGTAAGATATCTTCTAGGTTAGGCATGTTAGCCGCCTGTAGAATAGTCCTATTCAAAGCCTCAAGGTTAAACATACCAGGAGGAGACTGTTGTGCCATCTGTAATGCCATATTAGCCATCATCATACGGTGAGCGTTAGATGGAATGTTAGGATCAGATACTGGTATGATATCAACACGACCATCGAAGTCACTCTTGAATATACTACGATCTTCAAAGGGAACATCATAAGGATATTCTTCAGGTAGATAATCAAAATTAATCTTAGCTAGTATTCTAAATTCATCCTTCTGAGATTTATGTACTCTCTTATGGATTGCACTAAAGAACTTACTACTGGCTTCGAGTAGAGCCATAGTAGTTCCAACGGGTCCATAGGAGGCAGCATCAGAGATGACTTGCTCTGTGCTGTCTGCAAACCGCTGACCAGCAGAAGCTACAAAATTGAGCATTTGGAATAGAGTTGAGGAAGGCTCTTTGTAAGGCAGGGGAATAATAGCCTTAGAGAGATCCATTCCAGTTGCTTCAACCTCCTTGAACTCGCCAGGAGAGATTGGATCGTTATCACCGACCATTCTCAACCCTTTAGCCTTGAAGCCTCCTGGTAAGTTAGCGAACTGTCCTGCGTCTATAAGAGATCGCATGGCAGCAGTTGCACTCATTGTGAGATTACCTAAGAAATGAATCAAGCCTAATCCGTAGAAACCAAACCCAGGAACAAATCTATAATGCACAAAGTGATTGCGCTTTTCTTTGTTCTCGTCATCTTGTTCATAGTTCCTACGAATACTTAACACTTGCCTTGATTGTTCTAGTACTGTAACAATGTAAGGAAGTGATTCATCTGTGCCCTCAATATCAAGATAGCAATGTTGCTCTAATAATAGATACTGAGGATCGTTATCAGAAGAAGGAGACATACCAATAATAGTATCCAGCTTCTGAGTAAATCCTGTAAAATTAATTTCTTCTGGCGTTGGTAGCTCTACGTCATCGTAGACACCAGCTCTGATATCTTTCTCCATATCAATAGGACTACGATAGATTAGGTGAGTATACCTGTCAGCATTACGTAGGTCAGTTGCATAGTAAGATACATAGAACTGATCAATAGGAATGAACTCAGATACAGGACGCTTTAATGTAGCACTATAGTAAACCTTCTTGAAGGCTGAACCTATCAAGGGGAGATGGAACAACATTCTTTCAAACTCATCGAAGTATTCTGGCATCTGCTCAGTTACTTGGAAGTTCATGAAGTTCTGTACTCTGTTAGCTTGCTCTTGTTTATCAGGTGTAGACTTACCCATGATGTTAGCTTTAACAGGACCACTCGCAGGAAAGAGTTCTGCTGATGCTTTAGATTGAAACTTAACTGCTGACTCTATGAGCAGTGGGTGTACGGCTGTACATGCACCATCAAAGGGATCTGTTCCTGGTTCTAACTTAAGACCTAGTAGATCAAAGCCACGTTCAAACATAGACTCCCATTCTGCTCGTGAGTCTTTGTCAGCCGTGAAGCTATCTATGACTTGATTAGCTATCTCATCTAGATCTTCATCTTCTAGAGTATCAGAAAGATTACCATACCATTCTTCTATTTCTTCTGAAGCAGACATACGAGCATCTCCTGCGTCAGATAAATCCACAATAACTCCACCGTCTGTTGGATCTAATTCAAAGGTAGCATTTATTTCTTCATCTACCATAGGAACTACATTACCTACTTCCTCTGGTATCATGTCGTATGGGTTACGTTCAGTTGCCATTATCTATCCTAAATTTAATTCTTTTAATATTTCAGCGGTAGTAAGACTAGAATTAGAAATACCTAAATATCGTATTGCATCTTCTGCGGAATACCCTGCATTTATTAGTGTCCTAACCTGTGGACCTAAAGTTTTTTGCATAGCAGATAAACCTGTAGTTGCTTCTGAACCTTCTCCTGAATCTTCAGGTAAATAAATATTCGATGCTGGAGTAGTAGCCACTCTTGTATTTAATCCATAGCTTGGAATCTCAGAGTTGTTTAAAGGTTTCTCCTCGCCCTCACCACCTCCATCATTAAGATCTGGATCTTGTGCTGGTCCAGATGGCTCAGTAGGACCCTGTCCTGTAAGATTCTGTGATCCAGAAGAAGCCGTTGGATCTGAGACAGTAGATTCATTATATGTAACAGTAGGTGCATTATATGTAACAGTAGGTACATTATCAGATGTAACAACAGATGGGCCAGGAGCTATAGGAGTAGGTGTTGGTTCTAATTCAGGGGCGGTATATCCATCCCATCCTGCTGGGCCTCTAGAGGTAATATTTCCTCCTACGTCAACATTAAAAGTTTCTCCGTACTGATCTGTAAAAGCACCCATAGGAGTAGTATCAGTTAAACTCATAATTCCGCTTAGAAGTGACTGTGCGAACTTACTCATTCCTGCTAATGTTGGTGCACCCTTACCAAAAGCTTTATCCATGTCTGACTGAGCTTGATACGTTCCACCTCGTGACTGCGCCCACTGTTCCGCACCGTAAGGATTGGCAAGACTTCCTGGTTGATGTGTACCACCAGGACCAAAAGCTTCATCTAGATTACTTGGAGTACCAGGATTTAGATTAGTAGAGAAGAAATTTGTCAAAGAGCTAAGGGTCCTTGAATCTGGCGTATACCCTTCAAGCATACCTTCCTGATCACGCTGTTCTTGGTCCTTTTCTAGGTCTACTTGCTCTGCCATAGCAGCTCTAAAACTTCGTTGAGCCGCAGCTCTATATGCATCATTAATACCTCCTAACGTACCTCCTGGCCCACCAAAGGAATAACCATCACTATATCCAGATGATAGTCCTGGACCACCGCCTCTTGAAATAGTAGCAGCTAATGATGCAGCAGCCTGCTCATTAGTCAGACCTTGACTTTTTAAGTTAGTATAATAGACTGAAGCTGGTCTTGGTCCTATCATTCTTACGGCATAGTCATAAGGAGATTCATTTCCTCGCCTTCCATCAGAACGATTACTATCTTGATTAAATACACCGTCATCGCCCCAGTTACCTGGAGTACCTTGACCTCCACCCATTAGACCTTGACCTGTACTTGTAGTCATAGATGGTCCATAAGACTGTGAATAAAACATGTTTTCAGCATAAGAAGCAGCTTCAGCATTAGCTTCATTTGCAGCAGCCGCAGCAGCCGCAGCAGCAGCTTGACCTTCTGGACTTTGATCAGAACCAAAGTATGATAGATCAGGATCATCGCCACCCTCAGGGCCTTCATCACCAGTACTAAAACTAATATCACCTTCCATATCAGCAGCATCCATATCAGCTTCCATATCATAAGCAGGGATACCATCTACCTTACGACCACTACCACCTAAAGCTTTAAGTAGTCCAGATTCTTCTTCATTAATGTAGGAGAGTTGATGTGGTTGATCACCAATCATTCTTTCTCTAGGAATAGATTTAAGACCACCACCTTGTTCACGAGACATCATAGGTAATGCATTCCTACGTTGGCTAAGGGACATATAGGCATCATCAAGACCACCAGAAGAAGGCATAGGCATTCTGTCTATAGGTCTATCGAAAGCACTGTTGGCATCAGGAGCAGCGAAGGCACTATTTCTTTGTTGGCTAAGGGACATATAGGCATCATCAAGACCACCACCATATTCTCTTGATAGAGTAGGATCAATCATCTCGAATAATTTTTCTTTAGCGGTACGCATAAATATTCCCCTTTAAAGTGCTTACTCTATTATACCACACTTTTTTAAGATCCCCAAATAAAATATTATTGGATACATCCTAAAAGGTCCAATAGGTCTTAGAAGGTTGGCGAGGCTCATCCTCAAACTCAGGATCATCAGGATGTTCTAGATGCCATGATTCCTTCATGTAATGTATAGCCATTGTTAGTGCATCTACCTGATCATCGTGAGCCGCATTAGGAAATCGTATTAATTCTTCTATGAGATCTTCTGACCACTTCTTGTTCTGTGGTATCCACACCCTACCTGCTTCCATAATAGGCGAAGCTGCGTAAACTCTGGATACCTTATCTCTATCTGGGCTGTACTCCATCACTGGTATACCTGATCTTCTCATATCTTGTATTAATGATTGTCCACTTGCTTTCTTTTCTATCATACATACGTCAGGCTTGTTAGATTGGTACAATTTCTGTGCAAGCTTTCTAAGTTCTGGATATTCAAACCTACCTTTGACGTTACCTAGCAGGATTAGGTTGGCAGCATAGTTCTCATACCCTTTGCTGTCCTCATCATGCATGTAAAATATGCCCCATGTTTGTATTACGCTGTAATCAGCCGTAGTTCTGGTAGAAAAAGCAGTATCATAGGTTTGAATTATGAAATCACACGAAGGAGGCTCATCTTCTTCCCACTTCTGTAGCCATTTCTTCTTGATTAGACCACCTTCTTCTGGTGTGGGGTCTTGCATGTACAGTGAGTTCCAGTATCGGCTACCATTACTAGCTTTAATCTCATGTTCATCTATTCTTAGTATGTTATCTGGCTTCCATTCGGGGAAGTAGCTACCACCTACAGGTAGTTGTAGCAGTTCTGCTGCTTCTTCGTCTAGCCATGCAGGTATCTTTACGACATCCCAAGGTATAATCTCATAATCACCTGCATTCTCTTGCTGCTTAAGGAGCCAACCACAGAGATCATCGTAGTGGTAGCGAGTATTAATGATTAATATGGCACCATTAGGCATGATACGTGTACGTAGACCAGCAGGATACCACTCTTTGATGTAGCGTCTACCTGCATCTGAGTAGGAATCTTCTTCAGACATCACATCATCAAGGATTGCTATGTGCGCTCCACGGCCCGCAATTTGAGATCGTACTCCAGCAGCATAATACATACCACCTTGGTTGGTTTTCCACTTACCAGCAGCTCTGACATCACTGCGTAAGTGTACTCCTCTGAATATTTTCTGAAATTCTTCTGTACTAACCACATCTCTGACAGACCTACCAAAGTCAGAAGACAGTTGATCACTGTGAGACACAGTAAGTATCTCATGTTCTGGGTGTCTACCTATGTACCATGCAGGAAACAGCTTAGAACACAGCACTGATTTGGAGGACCGTGGTGGTAGGAAGACCATCAACCTTTTAATTTTACCTTCTTCTAGTTCTTTTAACTTATTAGAGATAACCTTTATATGATTACCCATCTTAAAGTCAGACACAATAGAAGGAGCCATTAACTTGACGAAGGTTAGGAAGTCATTCTTAGAATGTTCTTCTACTTTTTGTGAGAGGAGTCCCTTTAAGTTTATAAAGGACTCAAGAGTATTACTATTTAACTTATCCATACTATATAGTATACACTATAATATGTAATATCACAAGTACTAATTAGTATATTAAGTAAATTAATTATAATAGAATATTAAGATATACCATAGTAACTACTATGTAACCTATTGAGTATACTATAAAGCCGCAGATTGAAATACTAACTGTTGTATTTATATCACGTATAATATTTATTTATAACATGACGATTGGTCCATGATATTTTGTGAATATGTCTCATGGGGGTTATATATATATATATGCGGGCACAGTTTTTTCCCCCGCCCCTGCACATCACGAGGAATTAGTCAAAATCTCACAGATTTAGGGAAGTTTATATAGAACTTCTTAGTAGAGTATCTTACGATACTAAGAAGTTCTTATATAGTATTAGGATTTGATGGTTTGATTAGTCCTTGGTAAGTCATCCAAAGGATGTTAGTTATTCAGTAATTTCAGCTATGCTGAGACATACTAAAATGACCTAACCTATTGTAATCCTTTAGGATTAACGTGAAGCCCTCGTGTCATATGACGTAACATAACGTGATGTGTATCACGACATGATGACGAAGGCTTGACAAACAAATTGATGAGGTTTATATAGATCTTCTTGTTAGAGTACTTACGATAACAAGAAGATCTTTATAGATATTAACTTAGGAGCAACCAAATGATAAACGAACTTAACGATCAACTTAATCAAGTTGGGCTACAAGTATTTACTAGTGTAACATCGGGACTAGACCTTCATGATAATGAAGGTAACTGGATCGATACATTCGAAGATAGCTCAGAACTATTGTTCTGGGTTAGCAATAACTAGGGGTTATGGCTATGAGATTAGTTCTAGCGTTATGTATACCAGCAGTGTGGCTATGGGCTAAAGCTTTAGCTTTGGCGATGCATGACTTCTTTAACCAAGAAGTTTACAAAGACTTTACAAGCTTTGCTTTGTTCTCTCAACTATTGTTTCCAACAATAGCTATAGCAATTACAATAGTAATTGTGGGAACAATCAAAACAATATCAAACAAATAACCAGTTTATATAGAACTCTTTAGTAGAGTATCTTACGATACTAAAGAGTTCTTATATAGATTAACTTAGGAGCAACCAAATGAATATCACTAAAACATCACAATCAAGTGGCAACATCTCATCAATGGAAATTGATGTAACTGAAGATCAACTCAGAGCATGGTCCATTGGTGGAAAGATGATCCAAGAGGCTATGTCTAACATTAGCCCAGATGAGCGAGAGTTTATCAAAACAGGAATAACTCCAGCAGAATGGGATGAGCTATTCTTCGACATGGATTAACCAGTTTATATAGTACTTCTTAGTAGAACACTTTGTGATACTAAGAAGTACTTTATAGATTAACTTAGGAGCAAAACGATGAAACTACAGTCAGTATGGCATTGTGCTTGGTCTGATGATCCTTCCAATCAGAAAGATTGGGAATGTATCTCACTAATAAGTGGGAAACGTGAAGAGATTGTGTCTAAATTGATAGAAAGACAAGAGGAACTTTTGCATAACTCTTTCTCTAAAAAGGAGTTGAAAAGTCGTATATGGGAAGACGAAATGTCTTTGAACAGTATCAAAGAAGCAACTTGTGAAGGTCAGAGGATAGGATGGTGGCAGATAATCCCAGTTGAACTAGAATTGAAACCAAAACCCAAGTTTATATAGTACTTAGTAGGTAAGTTCTTACGAACCTACTAAGTTCTTATATAGATTAATTTTAAAGGAGCTACCATGAAAACATTACAATATTTAAGAGCTAACGAAACAATTAAAGGCCTAGTGAAAACTTTATCTTGGAAAGATATAGCCAAGGGTGAATATAAAATTCATAAAGATGCAGGTATCCCAATTAGGATCTTACATGGCAATGGATCATTCAAAGTGATAGCTAATGGTGAGAATATGCCAGAAGGTATTGAAACAAGGTTTAAAGCAGAGCCAAAGATAGTAACATGGCAAACTGCTGAAGAAACAGCAACAGCACTAGCTTAACAGTTGCTCCGACATCCTGAGCATGATGTAAAACTGCTCCATTTACTAAGTAAATGTAAGCACCTTAATGAGATGTTTACACTTACTTAGCAATAAGTAAGATAAGTATGAGAATAATCTTATGCTTTTAATTTAAACTTTCGGAGCTTAATATGAGCAACATCCAAATCTTAGACCAAAACGCTAACTTAGTTTCCATTACTTCTGATAATGCACCAAGCACTCGCAGAAATAAGAACAAGAATAATGGCAACTCAGTTCATGTTACCAAGAACTACGTAGTAGTTTCAGTTGCACCAACGGATGGTGTTGGTGGCTCAACTGTAATGAATTATTACAGGAATAAGTCATCACTTGTTGTTATGAATAACAGCAATAAGAAGGCTAATAAAGCTACTAAGACTGTCTTGAACAGAGCTTTGGTTGCCTAACCTGCTAGTGAGAGGGATGCTATGGTGTCCCTCTCATTACTAACCCATTTAATTATATTATTATATAGTAGGTACTTACGTACTATATAATTATATTATTAGAAAGGAGCAAAGACTATGATAATATTAAGAGGAAGAACTGGTCACGGTAAGAACCGTATCAGAGAACATGGGGACCAATGGGACAGGGTATCACTACTAGAAGTAGGTATACTTGGGATGTCTGATAAACCAAAGGATACAT
>Ga0209830_10002972_pt1 | contig 13258 bp, 13 predicted proteins | sample ArcticOcean_MG_C_12_FD_187439 | JGI IMG/M metagenome (GOLD analysis project Ga0209830, IMG submission 187439) | Marine microbial communities from western Arctic Ocean - ArcticOcean_MG_CB8_130 (SPAdes) (version 2) | ecosystem: Environmental > Aquatic > Marine > Oceanic | place: Arctic Ocean...
CTATTTGAGAGCATTTGAGGAATTGGGCTCTTATTATATTCATTTTTAGATCTTTTTTGTTCACATTTTTTGCATGTGTTAAATCTTTTTCCTCCATTAAGATCTGTCCATCCAATATATTTAACTTTATTTGGACCTTTGGCTAATGGTTTAACTTTTCTAAAATTTTCAAAATAAAGTTCTTTATTACATGTTTTGCAAAGTTTATTTTTTATAAACTTTATTGTATTACCCATAAATTATTTTTATATGCTATTGACATTGTTTTAAAGCTAATATATTATTTCCGATAATTAATGGTTATCGGAATATATGAATGATTTAATAACAGATATAAAAAATCTTGAATTAGAAACTATTAAAAATCTAAGAAACTCTAAATCAGCAAATACACTTAGAGCTTATCAGTCTGACTATAATGACTTTTCATTATTTTGTACAAAAAATGGATTTCAGGCAATGCCTACACAACCGAAAATATTAGCATTATATATAACTCATTTATCGTCTTACTCTAAATACAGCACTTTAAAAAGGCGATTAGCATCAATCAGCATACTTCATAAAACTAAAGGCCATTATATAGATACGAAACATCCCATAATTATGGAAAATTTAATGGGGATTAAAAGAACAAATGGAAGTAATCAAAAAGGAAAAAAACCATTATTAATCAACGATTTAAAAATGTTAATTAATGCAATACATCAATCTAATGAAAAAGATAAAAGAAAAATTAGAGATAAGGCTTTAGTTTTAATTGGATTTTCAGGTGGTTTTAGAAGATCTGAGTTGGTAGATATCGAATATGAAGATTTAGAATTTGTATCAGAGGGGGTTAAGATTTTCGTAAAGAGGTCAAAAACTGATCAATCTGGAGAAGGCATGACTAAAGCTATCCCCTACTTTGATAATGAAAAATTTTGTCCTGTAATTGCATTGAAAAATTGGATTGAAATATTTGATTTAAAAAAAGGTAGAATATTTAATATTTCAGATAAAAGCGTAGCATTAATAATTAAAAAATATGCAAATTATGCTGGCTTAGACAGCCATAGATACGCGGGACATAGCCTAAGATCAGGGTTTGCAACCTCTACAGCAGAGTCTGGCGCTGAGGAAAGAAGTATCATGGCTATGACAGGTCATAAATCTACGGAAATGGTAAGAAGATATATTAAAGAAGCCAATTTATTTAAGAACAATGCATTAAATAAGATTAAAATTTAAATTTTAATCCAATTATCAGGCCAAAAGCTTTTATTATTTGAAGGGTTTAAAAGACTATCCTTGGGTCTAACACATATTTTATTTTGGTTATTATTTAACCAAGCTCCCCACCAATGAAATGTTGATGGACTTACAATGAAATGTTTACTTAAACTAAATAAATAAAAATCTGTTGCTAGATTATTATTGTTAACAAAAGTAAAATCATCATTAAAATGTTTTTCTAAATTAGAAAAATCATTTGACCATATAAAAAATTTAGGTTTATTAATTTTTTGTTGAAAGAAATCAACACTACGATAAATATATTGAATTATAGATTTAGTAAATTCTTCAGACTTAATAACATTCTCAGCGGTATCTTTACCCATTTCATCAGAAAATCTATGTCTTCTTATGTGAATAGAAACAGAATTCGATGATTTAAGAATATCAATTAATTTATTATTTTTATCAATTAAATTTTCACTTATAATTAATGAGGATTTTAGTTCTTTTTCTAAAAAGGAAAAATATTTTTCAGATTCAAAATGTCCCTCAACATAAAGTTTATTATCAAAAGAAAGTTTAGATTTTTCTTTAAATAAAAAATTTTTATTCTTTAAATTTTCAAATAAAAAAACTTTTTTTGATTTAAAAGAATCAAGTATCTTTAAAAGCTTTCTAATAAAATCTTTAGGATATGTGTTAAATTTGTCAATAGAATCACAAATTTGAATGTCGGCTTTAAATAAATTTAGACTATATTCCCTAGAGCGTAATTTATTTTTTTTTTTAAAAAAACCCGATTCATTGTCAATATAAAGAAAGGCATTATTTTTTTTAGCTAACGCTAAACCATTTGCGTACATAAAAAGCTGATTTCCTAAACCTTCAGCCACTCTAACAATAATTTTTTTTTTAATTAGCATTAAATGTTTTATAATAATAAAATTTTAATTTATTAATAAACAAATGACATAACATTAAAAAAGTAAAAGTTGGATTATCTAAGGGCCCCTTATAGTCTTCCCTAAGTTCACCTCTCAAGTAGTATTTTCTAAAAAATTTTGGATTAAAACCCCATTTCAATAAAAATTTTTTTGTACCATTATTTTTAACTATTTTACCTTTTCTGATTGTAACTGACTCAAAGTGATATACTTTAAAATTACCAATACACATAAAAACCCTAACTCCAATATTCCATAATTTTAAGCATAGATCAGGGTCAGAGCCATCACCAGGATTGAATTCTTCACTAAAACCACCAACTCTATTCCATATGTCTTTATGGATTAAATGTGGAGCCCAGTGTGAACCTTGTATATCGAGTGATGTATCTTTATCGCAAAATATTTGAAATAAATTTTCATCAAATTCATTAGCTGTTAAACCACATTTTAAATCTTCATTTATATTATTATTAGAAATAGTTTTTCCAGAAAGATAAAAAAGATTATTTTCTTGTTTTTTAATTTTATCCTCTAATACTAAGTCCCAGTTTTGACAAAAAAACATATCATCATGGGTATACATTATATAATCGGTTGTAGAGAGTGACGCTGCTCTATTTACAGCTGAACATAATCCAATATTATTTTTTGAAAAAGTATGTTTTATATTATTTTTTTTTACATAATCTAAAGATCCATCCACTCCCTCATTTATATGAACAATAACTTCATGACTATACTTTGAATTATTGTTAATAGATTTAAGAATAAGTTTTAAATAATCTAAATTATTAAATGTGGGAATTATTATTGAGACTCTCATTTTAATTATTAAAATAGGTTTGTTTTTAATCCTATTGAGCAGTCAATAATATATTTTGTAACTTTAACTTCATTAAATAGCGAAAAATATTTCTTTTTACCATTCTGGGCAATTTCTCTTCTCGCTTTGTCATTTTTTTTATAAAAATTTACTTTGTCAGCTAAGTCAGAAATATTCTCATAAAAGATTATTTCATTATTTTTAAAAATATCATTAAGCTGAGTTTTTTTATCAATAAAGGTTAGTAAACCGTTTCCTACAATGGAAGCTATTCTATTACTTGAGTAATATTTCGTAGGTAATCCTCTGCTTAAATTAAGACCCATCTTTGAATTAATTAATGCTCTATAAAATTCATTACCCCAAACAGGTTCTTTATTTTTAAAGCCATAAAAATCATGGTTAATGTCTTTCATTTTGAGAATTAAACTATTTAAAAAATGAATTCTACTATCGGTTTTTCCTTTTTTTAAAATTGCCCTGTTAACGCCATGGCTCATAGCATAAAATAAATCATTCCTTGGATTTAAATTATATGCCTCATATGTTTCAATGTTCCGATCTACTGGAACAAATAAAAAATGCAAATTTTTTATTTTTCTTGATTCTTTTCTAAAAACATCAGGATGAGTGGTTATAAAGGTGTGGTCAGTATAGTCTTTATATTTCAATATTTTATTAATATTAGTTTTTGAATCTGTTAAACTGGTCATAATCGGATCTTCATTCCATTGTGATATAATAAGATTATCATTTATATTTTTGAACTTAGCCAATGTACTAACACTAATGTTATTTGTATGACCAAAAAATAAAAAATTAGGATTATAATTTTTAAAAGTTTGAATTAAGTATTCTTGAAATTTATCATGAACACTTTTGAATCCAATTTGTCTATTTTGCTTTATAAAATCTCTGTCACTGACCTCTATTACATCATGACCATTACGTATAAAACCATTTGTAAATTTTTTACCAAGCGAAATATTGTATAATCTATGGTTAAGTTTTTGCCCTAAATTGTAAATATTTAAAATTCTTAATTTATTCTTAATATAATTTATTTTAAACTCATGTATTAAATCTTGTCTTATAAAATCAATTTCTTTTGAATTATTTTTGGTTATATGTTTAACGTTTCTGAAACCATCAATTTGTAATTGTTTTCTTTTTTTATGGTTTTTAATTAAATATTTGATCGAATTATAAAGTTCAGTGCTGTTAAGTTTTTTCAATACAATTCTATGATCAGTGGTTTCTGGCAACCCACCCCTGCCTGAAATAATTGTAGCACACCCACTTGAAGAAGATTCTAGAGCAGTTCTGCCAAATGGCTCTTCCCATCTGGATGGAACAACAGCTATTTCAGAAAATTTTAAGAAATCCAATACATTTTTATGGGTAAGATAGCCCAATTCTTCATGTCTGGCATGTTCAATTGTAGGTTTATTACGACTTTCATCACCTATAGAAAAAGCTTTCCAGTTTTTAAACTCATTTAATATTTTAATAACTGCATCTCTATAAATATCATATCCTTTTGACGGATTTAATTTTCCAACAAAGACAATTCTTTTATTTTTTTTATATAATTTTTTTTGAGGATTAATGCTTGGATAAACTATTTCAGTTTTATTAATAAGTTTTTCATCTAAATCATTAAAAAACCTTTTTTGAACCCAGCTACTAACAAAAATAATTTTATCAACTGAATTTATTAAAGTTTGTCGTTCATTAATTGTTTTTGATCCCTTCATGGACAGTGGATCGTTATGAAAATATAGCACGTATTTACAAGAAATTTTTTTACTTAAATAAGTAAAAACTAATGGTCTGTTATGTATTTCAATAATATCAAAATAAAATTTCTCAGATTTCTTTATAAAATTATTACAATAATCAATTGTTGAACTAGATAATTTAGATTTTAAATTGTTAACTTTTATATTTATATAATTTTTTGAAAGATAATCTTTTGTGTCAGTGTATCCAAAAATATAGTTTGTTTTTTTAAATCTAGAGTATTTGTAAAATTCACTGACCCAAAGTGATGCTGCTGCAGCTTTACTAAATGTGTAATTTTCTTTATATGGTAAAATAGTTGCTATATTAATTTTTTTTATCATCTAGATAATCTTTTAATATAATTGAACGTTTAATTCTATTTTTTTTGAGTCGATATTCAAATGACATTGCTTTTTTTTTATCATCAAACCATCTTTTATATATAACAATCCACTTATAACCTTTTGTAGCTTTAGCGCCTTTATTTGAATTGTGCTTTAAAACCCTTAATTTGATATTATTAGTAAAACCAACGTAAGTTTTAACTTTAATAGAACTTATAGTTTTAAGCATATAAACATAGAATGACATAATGATGGCGGTCCCTGGGGGAATCGAACCCCCCTTTGCAGGATGAAAACCAGCTGTCCTAACCGATAGACGAAGGGACCATGTTGTGATCTTTTATTTTAAAAGTCATTATTTATCAAGCGTAATTAAATTATAGGATAAGGTCTCTGATAGTTAATTGAAGAGTTTTTTTATTATTCCAGATATTTTCATTGATTTGACCTATTACATCGATGCTATTTTTATAGCTCATTAAGTATTCACCTATCCTAGTGTTAATAGAATTAAATGATATTGATTTAATTGAAAATCCTGTTTTTGATTTTAATATTGAGGATATGTGTTTATTATTTAGCACACAGGGCTTAATTATACTTAAATTTTTTAACATGAATGTTGGTACTGAGTTTCCTGACCCGAAAGGTTCCAATTTTTTTATATCATCATAAAATTCATGATTAAAAGCCAATGATGAGACTTCCGATTCATATAAAAAAATATTATTATTCTCAATATTAGACTTTAAAAAATCACCCAATATATAATTTTCAAAACTTTTTAGATTTTTTTTATCTAACGTAAATCCTGCAGCCATATTGTGACCACCACCACCAATAATTATACCTTTATCTAATGAATTTTTAATTACACGACCAATATTATAATTAGAAACTGATCTTGCAGATCCTTTTAGTAATTCATTAGATCTGGTTATAACTATAGACGGTTTATTAAAATAATCTTTTAATCTTGCAGCTATAATTCCAATTAAACCTTCGTTTATATTTGGATTATAGTAGATAATTACTTCTTTATTTTCTTTTTCAATTTTTTCAAAATCAATTTCATTTAATACTAATGTTTCAATTTCTTTTCTTTTATTATTCAATTTAATTAAATGAGTAGATCTATTTATGATAACTTGATCGTTATTAGAAGATAATAATTCTGTGGCATATTGAGACTTACCTAGTCTTCCACCAGCATTTAATATGGGACCAATTAAATAACCTAAATCATTAATATTAATTTTATTTTTTTTTTCATTTAATTTAAACAAAATATTCAAAGGTAAATTTTTTGTTATATCAAAATTTTTAAGAGCATTTAATGCAATTAATCTGTTAAGCTTTCTCAAAGGCATAACATCACACACTGTAGCTAACAAAACATATATCAAATAATCAGCTATATTTATTTCACTTTTAATTTCTTTAATTAGTAAATCTAAAAAAAAATAAGAAAGCGAGGTGGCGCATAAATAGTTATATTCTTTATAACCATTATCTTTTTTTGGGTTTATAATTGCGTTTGCATTTGGAAATGGCTTATTAATTTCATGATGATCAATAATTAAAGATTTTATTTCATTTTCATTTAAAAAATCTATTGCTTCATTTGAGGTAGAGCCGCAATCAACCATTATTATTAATTTAGGCTTTTCTAAGATTAGTTTTTTAAATAGTTTTTTGGTGGCACCATAGCCATCTTCTACCCTGTCAGGTATATAGTAAAAAAATGAGTGATTTATACTTTCTAAAAATTTAACAAATAATGAAGTGGCGGTGGACCCGTCCACATCATAATCACCTAAAATACATATTTTTTCATTATTTTTAATACAATTAACAACAAGATTAATAGATTGATTAAAATCTTTATTATTTAAAAAAACGTTATTTAAATCTAAATCTGTATTTATTGTTGCAATTTCATCATCTTCAAATTTTCTTGAAATAATTAGTCTAGATAAAATATCACTAAAATTAAAATCTTGTTTTAATTTATCAACTAAGTTTTGATTAATTTTTTTTTGTTCCCACTTTTTACCTGAAATAGAAATCATTCTTCAATAAGATTTGTTCTTTTTATCGTTTCTTTAAATTTTAAACTTTTGTGTGTAACAAATGTTTCGGTAATATATTCATTATTATTTATTACTACTCCATTTAACATCTCACTTGAGGTGATACCCGTTGAACAAAATATAGAGTCCCCTCTTATAATTTCATTTAATTCATATTTCTTATTTAAATCACTTATACCCATTTTTTTTGCTTCATTAATATCTTTGTCATTATCAAATATAAATCTCCCTTGAAAATGGCATTCAAAAGCATCAAGAGCTGATGCTGCCAGCACTCCTTCTGGGCCACCGCCTATACCCAAAAATATATCAACATTATATTTTGGATCTGTAACATACAATGCACCAAGGACATCACCATCTGTAATTAATTTAATCTTAATGTTTAATTGCTTAAGCTCACTAATTATTTTTTTGTGTCTTGGCCTATCCATTATACAAGCTGTGAGTGATGAAATATCTTTGTTTAAGAAATCTGCAAGATTTGTGACATTTTTTTTTAATGGAAAATCTAGATCAACTAATCCTTTTTGAATTGGTCCAGTCGCAATTTTATCCATATATGTTTCTGGAGCATTAAAAAGATTTCCCTTTTCAGCAATTGCAATAACAGATGTTGCACCAGGTAAATTATTTGCCGCATAATTTGTTCCCTCTAAAGGATCAACCGCAATATCAAAAAAAGGACCATTTTTATTTCCAAGTTTTTCTCCGGTGTAAAGCATCGGTGCTTCATCAAGTGAACCTTCACCAATAACAACTTCACCATTCATATTTATTTTGTTTAATTCAGACCGCATTGAGTCAACAGCTGCTTGATCAGCTGCAATTTTGTCTTTTTTCCCAACCAAATAAGAGGATGCCAAAGCTGCTTTTTCAGAAACTTTTAAAATCTGATCAACATATTTTTTATCAATAGCCATTAATCTTTTTGAATGATTGATTCAGTTGCATTGATCTTAGATTCAAATTCTTTTAATCTTTTATAAACACTAGCTAACTCTATGATTGTGGGCCACGATCTAAATATATATTGCATAGACCCCTCTACCCTTCCAAATGCTCTTATAATTTGCTGCATTACTCCTAAGGTTATAACACCAGCAACAATTGCTGGAGCTAAAAAAACATACGCTGAGAGAACATTGGCTTGAAGATAAGTTATACGTCCGAGATTAAAATAAAAATATCTTAGGTATGATTTAAAATGAATTTTTCTAACATCATCAAACAATTCATCTAAATTTTTTGGTCTAATCGTTATATCATCTTCTGCGATTACAAGTAATTTTCTATATGATGCTTCATTTTTTTGAAGATCGTATTCAACTCCTACTAGTCTTAAAATTGTACCTAATATAATCAAGAAAAGAGTACCACCAACAGTCCATATAAATGCTCCTGTTACTAAACCATAATTCCAATCACCAAAAAATAAAATAGGTATTCCAATACTTAAACCAAATAATATAGGAGTGAACTCTATAAGCATCATTATTGCCTCTATAAAACTTGTTCCCAGTCCTTCCATAATTCTAGAAAATTTTATTGTATCCTCTTGAACTCTTTGTGAGGCACCCTCAATCGTTCGAGCTTTATCATAAACACTGTGATACCAATTAATCATTGCTGTTCTCCATCGAAATAGATAATGAGAGGTAAAAAAAGCAACAACTGTTGCTAAGGCCACATAAATACCTGCCAATGTAATAAATGATAACAAGCTTGCCCAGTACTCATCAATTGTTATTGAGTTAGGAGCAGCTAGAGCTTTTTGTATCATGTCGTAAAATTGACCAAACCATTCATTAATCTTAACATCAATTTGTACCTGAATCCAAAGTGAAAAAAGAATAATAAATGAACCAATCCACGACCATAACCGCCATTCTTTTTGAGTAAAAAATTTAAACATTATTATTTTAAAAAATTATCTGCATATGATTTTTTGATAGTTTTTCTTTTTTGAGGTTCAATGATCTCAAAGTCAATTTTATTTTTTTTTGCATATTCTATTGCTAATTCCTTAGAAGAAAATTCTAAATTTAACTCAGATAATGTGTCTGTGCTCGACTCCCACCCCATTAAAGGATTAATGTTAGTGTCAACAGTTTCAAATCTAATAAGCCACTTGTCAGATTTTCCCAGGCCAGATTGCATTGAGTTTTTTGTTGGTATATAAATTTTTGCTTTTTTCATAATATGGTCGGGGCGGCAGGATTTGAACCTGCGACCCTCTGGTCCCAAACCAGATGCGCTACCAGGCTGCGCTACGCCCCGAGTAGCGTTTTTATAAAGCAATTGCTTAACTTTACAACTATAATATTAATGTTTTCAAATTTTTTTAAATGAATAATAAGACATTAAATTTTTGCCAAATATCACTAGCTAGAGATATACCAATTATTCTACAAAATTATAAATCCTTAAAAAATTTCTATAAAGACATTAAAATAAATATTATTTGTCCTAAATCAGAATTAAATATTTTTAGGCAAAATCTAAATTTCGATGAATTTATTTTTTTATGTGAGGATGAACTTATTTCTTTTAAAGAATTTACAAATATCTTTGATAAAATAGATTACGATGCTTCATTCAAGATTAAAATGAAAGAAAGATTACGTTGGTATTATCAGCAAATTCTAAAAATATCTTTCTTAACAAGTTTTGTAAATAAAAATAACGATAATATTGTTATGTGGGACTCAGATACGATAATGATAAATAAAATAAAATTTTTCAAAGATGAACATACGATCAAATATGGAACAGTGTTTGAATTTAATAAACCATATTTTCAAACAAATAAATCTATAATTGGGGATTTACCAAATTATTTCATTTGTTCAACAATTCAATTTGTTGGCTTTACGGTAAGAGAGTTCAATTTTTTAAAAAAAAAAATTTCACTAAATTATGATGAAAATTTTTTTCCATCAACTATATCCACTATATTATTTAATAATATTTTTAAAGTACATAAATTTTATAGTGAATCACTTTTTTCAGAACAAGACTTTATTGCTAATTCTAATATGCTGTTACAAAATACAAAGCAAAAAGCTATATTCATAATTAGGTCAGGTTTGAGTGGTCAATTAACAAAAAAACAACTTTTTTTAGCAAAAATATTAAATGTTTATCACGTTACTTATGAGCATGCCCATTCAAATATTAATAGTAAAGGTATGCTTAATCGAGATCAAAGTTGGTTTTTATTTATTAAAATATTAATTAAATTTTATCCAAGATTTGTTCTCAAGAATATTATTCACAATATTAAATATTATTTAAGTAAAAATAATGATTTTATATTAAACAGGTAAATTTTAAAAAAAACTGTTATAAAATAATATGATTATTTCTTGCGATAAATGTAAAAAAAAATTTAATGTTGATGCTAGTCTAATTACTGACACTGGAAGAATGTTAGAATGCGGCACCTGTAAACATCGTTGGTTTTTTAAAAAAGATAAATCTCATGACGATGTTTTAGAAAAAACAATAATTGAAAAACCCATCATTAATGTTGATGAGGGTAAAATTGAAGAACTCACAAATAGCTCTGTAAACAGAAAAATAAATAACTTAAATTTTTTGAATTTAATTCTTGTTTTCATCATTTCATTTATTGCAATTGTTATTGTTATTGACACTTTTAAATCACCACTAGGTAAAATTGTCCCAAACATCGAACTTTTGCTTTATAGTTTATATGAAAGTCTTAAAGATGTAGTTCTATTTTTTAAAGACTTATTTTAATTTATGATTAGAAAACTATCAAAACCGTTTAAGTGGTTCTTTCAACTAGAAGCTGCTAGTGGATTAGTTTTATTAATTGCTGCAATTATTGCTCTTGTAATAAGCAATTCTAGTTTTAGTAATCTATATTTTGATACTTTAAACCAATACCTTTTTCTGGGTATTAATAACTTTGGTTTAAAACTTTCTGTGCATCACTGGATTAATGATTTATTGATGGCAATTTTCTTTTTCTTTGTAACACTAGAAATTAAAAGAGAATTTATTCAAGGTGAACTATCTAATTTAAAAAAAGCATTACTTCCAATTATTGGAGCTGTTGGAGGAATGGTGGTCCCTGCTTTAGTCTATATTTTTATAAACTTTGATAATACTGAAACACTGAATGGCTGGGCAATTCCATCTGCTACAGACATAGCGTTTTCACTAGGAATTTTATCTTTACTTGGTTCAAGAGTTCCAATTTCTTTAAAAATTTTTTTAACAGCTCTAGCTATTATTGATGATCTTGGTGCGATATTAATTATAGCTTTTTTCTATTCTGGTAACTTAAGTATAAGTTATCTAAGTTTAATCTTAATTTCATATATTTTATTACTTACATTAAATAAATTTGGTGTGAAAAAATTTATTCCCTATTTAATAATTGGAGCCTTTATGTGGTTCTTTACATATAAGTCTGGAATTCACGCAACAATAGCAGGTGTTCTTTTGGCCTCCACTATACCTCATAGAATTAAAGACAAAGATTTTTCATTATTAATTAAACTTGAGCATGCAATCAGTCCTTACGTTGCTTTTATGATAATGCCTATGTTTGCATTCGCTAATGCTGGCGTATCTTTGGATGGATTGTCATTATCTTCTTTATTAGAACCTGTTCCATTAGGTATTCTTTTAGGATTGTTTGTGGGTAAACAAGTTGGAGTAATGTTAATTTCATTCTTTGCAGTTAAATTTGGTGTGGCTCAAATGCCAGACAAGTCTAACTGGTTAAGCTTATATGGAGTTTCAATATTAACAGGTGTTGGTTTTACAATGAGCTTGTTTGTTGGAAACTTAGCATTTGCTGATAATATTCAATATATAGACGGTGTAAAAATTGGTGTTCTTGCAGGGTCATTACTGTCTACGGTATTTGGATATTTTATATTATTGTATGCCTCTAAAAAATAATTCATGCTTTTTAAAAACAATTTATTAATTCTAATAATCATATCTATGTTTACATTTTTCGAAAAAGTTGATGCTAAATACGAAAAGCTATTTTTTGATCACTCAATCAAAAATATCAATAATGAAACTATTGATTTAAATCGATACAAAGGAAAAACTATACTTTTAGTAAATGTCGCTAGTAAATGTGGCTTTACTAAGCAATATACAGGCCTTCAAGACCTTTATGAAAAATATAAAGACAAAGGTTTCTATGTAATTGGTGTTCCATCAAATCAATTCGGTGGACAAGAACCAGGGTCCAATTCTGAAATTAAGGATTTTTGTGAAACTAATTTTAATATTACATTTCCAATAACTGATAAAACCGACGTTAAAGGTGATGATGCTCATGACCTATATAAATGGGCAAAAAAAAATTATGGTAACTCAACTATCCCTAAGTGGAATTTTCATAAGATTTTAATTAATAAAGAAGGAAAAATACAGGACACATTCAATTCTTTTATTACACCAATGTCAGATAAAATAACAAAACAAATAGATTTAATTCTTTAAACTAACAGTCATACCATCAAAACTAGGAATAATATTTTTAGGTAATCTTTTTTTAAGTTTTGCATAATCTAAATCAGTATGCATATTTGTTAATATAGTTTTTTTAGGAGTTAAGATTTTAACTAATTCCAAAACTTGATCTAAGTTGAAATGTGCTGAATGATCATGGTACCATAGACAGTCTATGATTAAGTATTCTAAATTTTTTAATTTTTTATAATCTTTTTTAAAAAATAAACTAATATCACTAGCATAGGCTAATTTGTTGTTAATTAGATAGCATATGCTTTTAATCTTACCATGCTGAACTGGTATTGATTCAATTTTAATTTTTTTATTTTTAATTGTAAATCGATGCTCTTTTTTAAGACTGTTAATACTTAAAGTAGATGGGTAATCATAAAATGATTTAAAACAATATTTAAAAGTGGAAAGTAAATATTTCTTAGTATTAGAATCTGCATAGACTGGAATTTGTTTCTTGTTTATTAAAAAAAATGGACGTAGATCGTTAATACCGTGTGTTTGATCTGCGTGTGGATGTGTATA
>Ga0209830_10002985_pt1 | contig 13235 bp, 8 predicted proteins | sample ArcticOcean_MG_C_12_FD_187439 | JGI IMG/M metagenome (GOLD analysis project Ga0209830, IMG submission 187439) | Marine microbial communities from western Arctic Ocean - ArcticOcean_MG_CB8_130 (SPAdes) (version 2) | ecosystem: Environmental > Aquatic > Marine > Oceanic | place: Arctic Ocean...
GAATTTAGTCGTAAAGTTTATAGATTTATTCTAACAGGAGATTGGTTGGAAGGCGCACAACAAAGACGAGACTCAGAACCAATGACTGATGAAGATACTATGGAAGGCATAATGATGGATGCTCCAAATGGATTAATGGAACAATACCAAGATGATGAAAATGGAAAAATGTGGGTAAGCGATTACGCAGATATTGAAACTGATAATCGAGAAGATTATCTAACAGAAGTACTATACAGATTTTATGCTGACGTTTTGTATGATGAAGGGAAATGGGAAAGAGATGGAAATGATACTGACTTACTGTTTCTTCTAACCCAAGAGGTTACTAATTTTATAGAAGACCTAGAAATGAACCAAGAACATAAAACAGCGGATAAGATTGAAAAGATACTTTCACCACTTTGGGATTTTGAAGATGAAAGGAGAGAGTCAAATAGGAAGCATAGAGATATTCTAGTAACTGCAGTCCAAGGGATAAAAGATTTTGTGAAAATATATGGAATCGGAGGGATACCAGACATCAGAAAAAGGTTTTAGAAAATGAGAAGTATAATTAATGAAATATTAACCGAAGGTAGAGTAGAAGACGCTAAGGCACTTATTCGTAAGAGTTTCTTACCAGATGAAGAACATGATTATTCGGAGATGGTTGATTATCTTGTTGATAACGATCCATCAGGTAATAACAAATATCTAATGTGGATGGTTAACAGAATGATTGATGATAATGAAGACACCACAGATAATACAGAAGGTGCCTTAATAGATATGGTTACAGATTTTCATTCCCCCGTAGTACAAGCAAGAGTACCAAGTAAGGATATTAATCATTATAAGAACACCGAAGAGTTGTACGAGGCAATTCGTCTAGCACTTGAAAAGGTAAGAGAAAAGGCTAGTACACAAGAAGTTGCAAAAGGAACAAAGAAAATAGTTGAAGATGACAGATGGTTAATCCTACATCCAGAAACTAAAGAATCTTCTTGTAAGTATGGACAGGGAACAAAGTGGTGTACCGCTATGAGAGATGCTGAACACTATGAAAGTTACACTAAAGATGGTAATCTATATTATATAATAGATAAGTCTAAAGAATTAGGTAAATACTATAAGGTTGCATTATTCTATAACTGGACAAATGAAGAAGAATGGTATGACGCTATGGATAATAAGTTAGGTGATAATATGGTAGAGGTAATAGAAAGTATGTTACCAAAAGGTTATATGAAGTTAATTGATGACTATCACACAAGTTATAAAAAACCAGAACAACAACAACTTAGTTTCGAACAATTTCGAGAAAGATTAGACGAGTTTATGGAACGAAAACCAGATGGGATGAATTGGCAAAGTATTAATACTGATACTGGTATATGGGAATGGGATAGTGATGTTGCAAGTGATGTGTGGACGTGGACGAATAAAATCAATCCAGAAGTATACGTTCAAGCTACCCCTTTTTGGGATGGTAGGGAAGAAATACCTTTTGATTCTTGGTCTGAAGATGGAGAAAGAGAAGAGTTTGGTATTACCGCTGGTCCAGAAAGTATGGAGAACACCTGGGCAAGAAAGGCGGATTATCTAAACCCAAGTCCGATTAACAGAGATCAACAGGTAAAGAATTTTTTAACACAAATTTATCGCCCTTTACTTAAAGCAGTATTAGACAACCAATACTTTAAGGATGTTATTGGGTCTCAATACACAACTTGGGCAAGTGGATCTGGACAATCAGGTTATAGATTTGAAAACAAAAAGACGGCTAAGTTAGCAAACGCTTTTATTGATTATATAAAGAGGTCAGAAGAGAATGGAGTTATGGCAACCAGAAATGAATTTCTGGAATTTATTAATAAACCAGCAACACCAGGGTATTTTTCATCTTTCTTTTCTGCGATTAGTACGGCAGGAATAGTTAAGAAAAATAGAAAGGGTCGTCAGTTTTATTATACATTAGGTCCGAATTACGAAGCTTATATGGATGGTACGTTGAAGAGAACAAACGAGTAGTAAACATTCCAGGTATGGGAAAAAATCAAAAGGTCCAAAATATTAAGAATAACATACACAATTTGGAACTTGAACTTAAAATTATACAAGGAGAGTGTAAACACACTAACCAAACTATAAAGATTATTAAACCTGGGGAGGTAAGATGGGTATGTGATGATTGTGAAATAAAAATAAAATGGCCTAGTCCTTATGAATTAAAGGAATGGTTATAATATTTATAACTATATAATATAAAAAAACGATGAATAAGAGAAAAATATCCCATAAAAGAAAAACCAACTTATTACTTGAACAATCTGGATATAATCCAGGTACTGACGATAATTTTGACCCGTGCTCAATGGCACAGTTTGATCTTAATTGTGTTTATGCTGGTAGGAGGAACGCAAATGGAAGTTTTACATATGTTGGTGGTGGTCCTGGTTTCCCACCTCAAAATCAGGTAAATGGAGCTTGTGGAGTTGCTGGGTATAATGCAGTTGCAAACCCACCCCAACCATGTTTATTCTACGATGTGAATTCTGGTGACTATTTTATATACGACATTAACATATCAGGTACGAATGATTGTGGTACCGGTAGTGGGTGTGCTTGGGGATCCACTGTTACTTATGCTGACGGCTCTACAGAAGAAATAAATTTTATAGGTTATGAGTGTAATACTAACTCATTATGTGAAGAAGATAATTCAGGCTCTGCGACTTACAACACAGAAGCAAACTGTATCTCAAGTGGGTGTGCTGGTAGTGGAGGTCAAATAGGGTGTAATGATATATTTTCTTACGACTATAGTCCTAACTTTGGAGGGTGTGATTCTGCTAATACCGGTTTACCAAATCCTTTAGATGAGTCTTGTTGTGGTTATCTCACTGGGTGTATGGATGATAGAGTTGATAGTACGAGTACTTATTTATCAACCAGTACTGCATGGCCTAACCAAGTTGGTCCACCAAGTTTAGTATCTAATGGAGTGGTTGCTGACTATAATAATATTGTACAATTAGACGACTCAACAAATACACCATGGGGTTTTAACGCAGCAACTATAAGTGCGGAAAGTTTCGGTAGTTGTGTATACCCTCAAAATAATTTACCAGGAGGTAAAATAGGTTGTACAGATGATACAGCAAATAACTATGATGCAGCTTATGAGGCGGGTTGTTCTTCAGTAAGTTTAACAGACGGTAGTACTATACCACCAGTTTTAATTGCTAATGACCCTTATTTTAGTACGGTAGATACTTCTTGTTGTACGTATGATGAAGGGTGTATGGATGAATACGCTTGTAACTATGACCCAGAGGCAACAGTATCCGGAACAACTGTTTGTGACTACATGTCGTGTAGTGGATGTATGGACCCTATCTCTGCTGATTATATTGGAGCTTATCTTTCAGTGCCAAATAACCCAGTTACAGGAACAAACTTAAAGTTAGATTGTGGTGATGTAACTGGTGGATTACCACAACCGGTACTTAATAATAATGACCCAACTAATCCGTTTGGTGCTGATGGATGTTGTAATTATATATCTGGTTGTATGGATTTTGTTGGTTCAATAAACGCAGTCCCTAGCGCCACTTCTGACTGTCAGGGAGATGAAATCATAACTGGATTAGATTTTGTTAATAACCCAACTCTTGTTAATCCTAAATATGGTTGGCCAAGTTTTAATAACACGGACGGGGGTACATCGGTAGGACCAGGAGCGACAGTTATGTCAGATGGTTCACCTTGTTGTAGTGCGGTTATAATACCGATTGAAGGATGTTTAGATTCGGACTCACTTAATCATAATGCAGGCGCTGATGGATGTCCAGGAATGGACCCAACTGACACTGCAAATCCATTAAACTTAGATGGATATGGAAACCTAGACGCAGCTAATAATTCCTGTTGTCTTTATAATACATATTGTCAAGATATCGATGCTAATAATGATTCACCAGATCAAACAGGTGCTTTTCCTTGTAATGATGTAGATTTTGGCCCTGAAGGACTATATTATGGTGAGACAGGATTTCAACCAATTTACGCAGGAGCGGTTCACTTTACTAACGCACCTGGTACGACAACAGCTAGTGATAACGATTGTTGTACATACAATCAAGGATGTACGGATCCAATAGCTTGTAATTATGACTCATTAGCGTATAATGATGATGGGGATTGTTCTTATATCATAGGTTGTACTACTAATGATCAAGATAACTACGACCCTAATGCTGACTTACCATGTCTCGATGACGGAGTAAATACTATACCAAGTTCAAATGGGAGTTGTGTATATTCAGGTGACACTGGATATTCAGGTTTATCAGATCCAGCAGTTATGGCTATTTTAACTGGAGGAGGTACAGGTACAAATAATTGTTGTTGTGTGTATGGGTGTACGGATAACACAACTGCAGCTCCAGGAGGGGCTTGGAACTACGATAGTTCAGCAACTTGTGATGATACCTCTTGTCAATATTATACTTATGGGTGTTCTGATATAACAGCTCTTATTAGTTCTTATGATCCACTAGCTGATGGTTGTCTGGACCCTAATGGGTCACTAGTACCAGGTACTACTGCCGGGGCTTTAGCTACCGGGACAGATGAACACCATTGTTGTATATACGTTGAACCAACGTGGACCTTCAGATGTGTAGGAGAATTTGACGCATCACTTGATGATGCTGGAGACCCACCATCTGATGGGTGGGGTGATTGTCAAGAGATAACGTCAGCAAATGCTGACTACAATACACTACTAGGGTACCAAAACAACTATGGTGTAACATTACTATTTAGTTCTAGTGTTTCATTAGCAGATGCGGCTAGTGCTTGTGCAAACGCAGGTTGTGGTAACTGTGGAAATGGACCTGCATTGCCGGGAGTTAGTTTACCAACAGCAGGGTGTAGTAGTTGTGCCGCTGGAGCCCAAGGGCAATCATGTGGTACCTACGCCAGTGACTTTGATGCGATTGAAGATGCTTTCGACCCTACTTTGGCTGGTGTTTTCCTTTTCTTTGACGATATAGATGATTGTAATAGTTCACCTCTTTGTGGGTTAGAAACATTAGGATGTACAGACTCCAACTATTGTGAATACTGGACCCAAGTACAAGAAGTAAACGATGGTATTGGAGGTACTTACGTGAACGCTGGTGCTATAACAGATGAGTTACCTATAGGGTCAATGATTGGTAACCTAGGACCAACAGTTTTAGCGAATGGATGTATAACTGCAATAAATAAAGGATGTCCGTTAACAGGTTCTACAAATTATGACCCTTCAGCGACAACAGATTGTCTTAATCCATATGTTGGTGATGTTCTAGACCCATGGTACGATGCTTCTACTATGCCAGCACCGTTCTACACCTATATCGATGTACCCATTACATTGATAGATTGGAATACTAATAGTTTTGCTTCTATTATAATGGACGATTGTGAATTCAGTTGTGAGGAACAAGTTGTAAATGGACTTACGGTACCAGGCGCTCCAGATGTGGTAATTGAAAATGGGGGTAGTTGCTTTACTTGTACAGGGACAATAACTTCAGGTCAACAAACTATGGCTCCATGTACTGAAGTGGATACTATTAATCTATATACTTCCTTGATGTCTAACTCAAGTTACACATTACAATGGTTTGACGATGACGGTGATTGTGACTCTGCCACTTTCTGTGGTGGTAGTCTTGGGTGTTCTGACGACGGGTCTGGTAATGTGTCGGTATTTACGGCTGGAAGAAACTTAGCACAAACTAATATCTCTCCAGCTTGGTCAACACCAGGACCGGAGGCTTGTAATTATGATAATGACCCTACTTTAGCCCCTGACCCAAGTGCGTGTGTTTATACATGTGTCGCTTGTATGGATGATGGAGACCCAGATAACACTACTAATCTAAGACCAAGTGGATTCATTGGACCTGCTTTCAACAAGGGTTTCGATTGTAGTGGTAATTTTATAACTGACGCTCAAGTACCGGCGACAGAAAACGGAGAAACTTGTTGTTGTTATATAGAAGGTTGTACAGATAAAACAGCAAACAACTGGGACCCAACCGCGTGTTTTGACGATGGATCATGTAATTATGATATTTTTGGTTGTACTGACTCAAATGCTAGTAATTATGACAGTTCTTCTACAGCGGCGTGTGATGGTAATAATGGATACCCTCCTAATGATTATTCTTCGAGTGGGGGACTACCTTGTGACCCAGCAGATATTGGGACTCCAAACTGTTGTTGTTCGGACGTAGGATTTGACTGTGAAGATAATTTATGTACCCCTCATCTTGCTGGAGGAGTCGCAGATTTTCCAAATCTACAAGCTTGTAAAGATGGTGGTTGTGGAGATGGTAGGTATCGATGTCAACCGTATGTAAAGATAAAAAAAATAAAAGGTGACGTTGTTTTCCAAAATAGTCAACAACTTGCAGAACAGTCATCTTTGGGTGGAGGTAATGTAGGTAATGATTTAGAAATGGAAGTGTTAGATAAAGAAATAAATTTTGTTCTAAATACAGATCCTGACACCCCTGTGGAGTTAGACTGTTGTGTACCAGACCCAATGGGACCACACCTAACTTTACAAGACTGTGTTGACAATAGTGAATGTGGGGATTGTGACCAAGTTAAATGGAAATGTAAGAGAGACGGTTCTACCCAAACACAAAGTAATGATATTTGTGTACAAACAGTACAAGCTGACCCTGATTGTTTAGGTGGTGGGTGTTTTAATGGTATACAAGCTTGTATTGCTAGTGGGTGTGAACACAATCGAGAAACTTGGGTATGTCCCGGTAAAGACCCAACAAAAGTCCCTCAACAGACTATGGGGGAACAAAGTACAGGACTTTCAATAATAGGAGGGCAAGGATGTATACAACAGGGGTATTTTGGTTGGGACACCGAACAAGAGTGTCTTGATAACACAGACTGTTGGAAAACTTCAACAAATGATACAAACCCGTATTGTTTTGTAGGAGAAAGTAAAGTTAAAATGTCCGATGGAACAGAAAAGAGAATTGATGAAATTAAAGAAGGGGATTTAGTTCTTAATGATGAAGGAACCGAATCAAAAGTTGTTGAAGCTCAAAAACACGTTGACTTCCACGATAATATTTACGGATTTAACGGAGAAGAACCTTTCGTTACCGCAGAACATCCATTATTAGTTGAAGGGGATATATGGAAATCCATAGACCCAACTTGGCATCCAGAAGAGTTTAGTCACGATATTGAAAGATTCAAACTTGAAATAGGTGATAAATTAATAATTGGTGAAGACAAAGAAACAAAAGTGGTTACATCAATAGATGAATATAAATTAGAAGTACCAGTGTATAACTTACAACTTGATGTTGTGAACACATACTATGTAAATGAATATGTTTCTCATAACGCATTCTTTAGAGATAAAAGAATCTCAGAAGAAAGAGTAGGGGTAGATTATGTTATGGGTAAAGACCCAATTACTGGAAATCCTGTCGATCCTAATGGAGGTTGTCCGTGTATCAATCCACCGAACACATACCATCCAGACTGTTGTTTGAAAAATCCAAACCCACCATCGCCAGCAACACCAACATTAGCTTGTTGTAAGTCCAAAAACAATCTAGCAGTTGATCATTCAGGTTGTGGTATAATGAATTCACAGACTTACACAATGGACTATTACCCTTATGGGTATCTAGCTTGCTGTGTTCCGGTTTCGGCTCTACCAATTATGACGAATGGGGTTGAAAGTTCTGATTGTACAGCTACCTTTAGTTGTGTATCTGCAGGTGGGGTGTTATCCGGAGACGGATCGGGTAATTCATGTTTTGGTGGTGGAATAAATGAACCTTCTGGATTAAATCCAAAAATGGCTGGTGGAGATGATGATGGAGACGGTAGTTTAGGTGATGAAAAAACTGATAAGAGACAAATAGGTAGTGTTAGTGATAAATCTGTAGAAGTAGAGCCAACACTAGTGGAACCAGAAGTTGACACTAAAGAAGTGGAAGAGTTAACTGAACAAATTAAAAGAATGAAAAAGTTAATGGGAATGTAATCACGATGGGGTATAAAATTAAATTAAACGAAAATCAACTAAAAAAACTTATCTCTGAAGAAACTGTTGAAAGACCGTGTTCTAAATTCGATAGCGGGTCCGATAATTATAAATTTTGTATATTAGTTAATTCACCAACATGGGTGAAAATGACTCGTCCATTAGTTGATAAAGTTTTAGAACATAAGAAAAGAAAGTGGAGAGATGTAACTTCTTCAGAGAAACAAAAATCAGTTGAGTCCGTTTTAGATATTATAGAGGACTCTAGACCACAAGCTAAACAAACAATACAAAAAGTTAGAGAGAAGTTAGATTCTTTAGGGTTTATATATGACGAAGATGATCAATGGGATTATATTAATAAATTAAATACTAACTATTCTGACACGGCTACCTTTATGACAGACTTGGTGGATAAATTCTCCGACTACCCAATTAAAGAATTATACGACGATATCAAAGAGGGTAATAAAACAAATTTACAAGACCTAATAAACCAAGGATTAGACGCTCCACAATCCGTGTACGATAATTTAATAGATGACCCTACTGATAAATTTAAGTATACTAGAATGGCCAAATACTACACTGGAAAAGGGGATTCAGTAGAAGACATTATCCAAACCCTAATGGAAAGTAATGGATGGGTGACCATTCATAGAGGGGGTAATGGTGACCCAATCGACACTCTACTAGGTATTGATTTAATTGTTGAAAAAAATGGTTTTTACAAATTTATCCAGTCAAAGAAAGTATTTGAAATAAGAGTGGTTAAAGGACCACTTAACCCAACAGGTGCTTACCTAGTTAAGGGGAACGTATTTGGTATACGTGAAGATATGATAGATCTTTTAGGGTACGCAACAGAAGACGGTCGGGCCATTGTAACACCAAAACAAAGAAAGACTAAAAAAAATTCAGAGGGTAAGTTTGAATACACTAATTCGTTAGAGTACCCAACACCAACAAGGAACACTCCTGTTATTATCCAAGAACCATTCCAAAATATTACTAATTTAAGTTTGTAGTTAATATTTATTTTCATATCTTTGTGTCATGACAAAGAGAGAACTAAATAAAAAACTAAAGTCCAAAACCCTAGAGATCAGAAACGGTGTTGGTATTAAAGACGGTACCATTCGTGTTATACGAGCTAGGGCCAGTATATTACCTGAGTGGTACCCGGACGGTCTTAAAGAGACTGAAGTAGAAATTAATATCTACGCTGAGGTGGTAAACACAAATGGTAACTATATGCATATTCATCATTATGGACCAAAATCAATAAGGAAATATTTACGTAGAAAAGAAAGTAGAGTTAACCAAACAGTGTCTAATTGGGTAAAGTTATGGGGGTTTGATAATATCGTTAAAGTAAAAACAATTAACTTAATTAACGATAAAAACTTAGTTTAATCTTATTATTATAACACACACCCGTAGCTCAGTTGGATAGAGCAACTGCCTTCTAAGCAGTAGGTCATAGGTTCGAATCCTATCGGGTGTACAAAAGGCTCCACTTTCCACATACATTTCATATTTATAAGTAAACTAAAATAATATGAAAAATATAAAACCAAACAAAGGACTCATTAAGGAGGTAAATGATATGAGGGAAATGATGAGGAAACTTGAAACTAGTAAACATCAACCACAACAATTAAACGAACAAATAGATGGTTGTCAACCAGGAATATGTCCTGATGGTTGTACCTGTGTTGATATTTATGGTAATAATGGAGGAGATGATATGCCTGGTGGTAATGGGGTTATAGGGTTCGATTGTTGTTGTGGTAATGAAACAATAGGAGCATATGGTTGTGAACCAGGACCATGTGTGAGCCATACCGATTGTACTACCGATACAGACCCAACAAACGGACAGGTTTTTCAAGTTAACCCAGGATACGAATGTTGTTATTATGATTCATACATGGCGTCGATAGATTTTCCTTCATGTAACCATTCTGATGACTGTCATTCTTACTCCACAAGTGTGGGGTCTAATCCCACTACGGGACTTATTATGGGTTGTATGTCAACTTCCGCCCTCAACTATAACCCTAACGCTAATTCAGATAATGGACAATGTTGTACCGTTAGTAATAGTGGATGTATAAATGAGGCTTATATAAACGGTGACGAGGACAATGAATGTGATTGTGAAAACAACTGGGTTGACTTTGGTTATGGTAATGTGGGTTGTTGTCTGGTACCACTACAGGGTGGTGGAAGTAATAACCCAAATTCGGGTGGCGGTACTGGTATAACTCCAGGTACACCACCAGGTTATATTACTCTAGATGACCTATCGTCCTTACCACAAAATCCAAATTGTTTTATAGGTGAAACCTTAATCACTATGGAAGATGAAAGTAATAAAAGAATCGATGAAGTGAAAGTGGGGGACATTGTAAAAAGTGAAATAAATACATCAACGATAATTAGTATAGATGTCCATAATGAAAAAGAATATGTTGTATACTCACTAAACAATTCAAAAGCATTTGTAACAGAAGAACACCCATTCAAAACAACTATAGGATGGAAATCAATAAACCCTGTAGAAACATTTAAGAAACATGGTGTTGAGTCTAATGTTTTAGAAATAGGGAACCTTTTAATCACAAAAGAAGGAACAGAAGAGTTAAAAACGATTACGGAATCCTCCACAACAGTAGACACTGTTTATAATCTTCGTTTAGATAATGAACTTGTTTATTACGCTGATGGTTTTCTAGTACACAATGCCAAAAATATTGACGATAGTGGTACCGGTGGTACAGACGTACCAGGTTTTGAACCAGCTGATCCAATTGATGGACCTCTTAAACCAAATAAACCAAATAAACCATTACCAAACGCATCAAAAACAAGAAGAAAATAATATGAAAAATATAAAACCAAACAAAGGACTCATTAATGAGGCGAATGATATGAGGGAAATGATGAGGAAACTTGAAACTAGTAAACATCAACCACAACAATTAAACGAACAACAACCTTGGCAAGCAGGTTGTGGTATGTGTCACCCAGATTGTACCTGTATTGGGATTTGGGCAACAAGCCAAAATTCAGCCCCGGGATACGCGTCGGGAAGTATGATTGCTGATTGTTGTTGTGGTAATGAAGTACCATCAATAAATGGTTGTCAACCAGGACCATGTATGGACCATACCGATTGTACTACCGCTCCAAGCGTTGATACAAACGGTAACCCTATTATTGTTCAAACTAACCCAGGTCACGTATGTTGTTATGCTTCCCAAAATATGATGAATATAGGATTCCCTTCTTGTATGTCTACAACAGAGGCTTGTTATGATTATGTTCCGGGGTTGGGCTCTGACCCAGCGGCTAATATAATTGCGGGATGTATGGATCCCACCGCTCTCAACTTTAATTCATCGGCTAACATGGAGAATGATGAATGTTGTACCGCTAGTAATAGTGGATGTATGAACACACAGTATATAAACGGTGACCCTTCCTATGAATGTGATTGCCTACCTAATCCTAGTTGGGTTGACTTTGGTTATGGGGATATTGCTTGTTGTCTGGTACCAGCTGCTGGACCAGGAACAGGGAGTGGTGCTGGTGGTAACGAAACCAATACAGGTAATTACGTTACCTTAGGTAGTTTCGGGGGTAACCCAAATTGTTTTATAGGTGAAACCTTAATCACTATGGAAGATGAAAGTGATAAAAGAATAGATGAAATTATAATAGGAGATATTGTAAAAAGTGAAATAAATACATCAACGGTAATTAGTGTAGACGTACATAAAGAAAAAGAATACACCACATACTCACTAAACAATTCAAAAGCGTTTGTAACAGAAGAACACCCATTCAAAACAACTACAGGGTGGAAAGCAATTAATCCTGTGGAAACATTTGTAAAACACGGTATCGAATCTAATGTTTTAGAAATAGGGGACGTCCTAATCACAAAAGAAGGGACAGAAGAGTTAAAATCAATTAATAGGTCGTCCACAACAGTAAATGTGGTTTATAATCTTCGTTTAGATAATGAACTTGTTTATTACGCTGATGGTTTTCTAGTACATAACGCCAAAAATACTGATGATGATGGTAGTGCCGGTGGTACAGACGTACCAGGTTTTGAGCCAGATGGGCCTGTTATTCCACCTAAACCAAATAAACCAAATAAACCACTACCAAACGCATCAAAAACAAGAAGAAAATAGTGGAAACTTATAGACCTCTTTCTTCCCTCTTAACAATCAAACCCTCAGAAATTGAGGGTTTGGGTTTATACGCAATAGAAGATATAGAAAGTGGGATTATATTAGGTGTTTCACATATAGAAGATGATAGGTTTGACGATGGTTATATAAGAACTCCTCTTGGTGGTTTTGTTAACCATAGAAACACATCTAATAGTAGAATATCGTACGAGGACGACATAGGTCGACTTGTTACAACACAAAAAATTAAAAAGGGGGAAGAAATAACAACAACATATCATCTATACCCAATAAGAGATGAGTAGTAAAGGCGTAACTAGAGACTCTTGGATAATTCTAAAACAAGCTTGGAACATTAGTAATACACCTTCCCGAACTAGTTTGGAATGTGGAAATTCTAATTTAATTGATTATAAAAATATATTGGTAAAGTATTTCGGGTTTGCCAATGCTAATGAAGAATCGATGGGTATATATTGTCTTATTGCCAGACATAATGCCGATGAAATGGTAGACACAAAGAAAAATCCTTTTGAAGTATTGGGACCCAAAGAAGTGTTAATCCCAAACATCTACCGATATGACGTAGAATTTATAGATGACGAGTATGATTTTGAAAATTATTATGATGCATGTATCTTAACCACTGGTATCTCATCACGGTACGAGATAGAATGTGAGTGTCTATCGGCAATAAAAGAGGGATATGATGAAGAAGGTGAATATTATGAGGAAGACTGTCTAGATGATGTTGATATTGATTCTAATTGTGAGTGTACCGATTACGAGGAACCAGTGGTAGAGTTATATAGATGGAATTATAGTACTGGGACTTATTATAGCACAAATGCAGATATTCAATTAAGGGATAACCAAACCGGTGAAATAGATAATTTTCTAGGTGAGAATGTAATTACACTTTACGAACATGGACAAGGTGAGTATACTGAATG
>Ga0209830_10002987_pt1 | contig 13228 bp, 6 predicted proteins | sample ArcticOcean_MG_C_12_FD_187439 | JGI IMG/M metagenome (GOLD analysis project Ga0209830, IMG submission 187439) | Marine microbial communities from western Arctic Ocean - ArcticOcean_MG_CB8_130 (SPAdes) (version 2) | ecosystem: Environmental > Aquatic > Marine > Oceanic | place: Arctic Ocean...
AAAATGATTACGTTACCGAGCGATTTTACTATCGTTGTTATTGCTATTGCTATTATTATCATTATTATTGTTATTGCTGTTCTGTGACGATTGCTTGTTTTTACGAGAATTCGTGTTATTATTATTATTATTATTATTATTATTATTATTATTATTATTATTATTATTATTATTATTGTTGTTAATACCCGACGACGACGACGAAGAAGTAGGCGTTCTTTTTTGTTGTTTCGGCGTCGTTCCGAACGCTCTCGATTTCGATTGTTGCTCTCGTTGACTGTAATCCTCGGCGAATGAAAACATCTCCTTCTCTAATAAAGCGAAACCGCCTTCTAAAGCTTCAGTTTTGACGAAGATGACGAAATCTATATGGCCGCCGTCTTCGGACATTGGCCATTTCTCCTTATTCGTTCGAAAGATTGCTCGAATTCTTCGTTTGCATAAATTTCTATCGACGGCGCGTTTGATTTGTTTCTTCGGGACGACGATACCGATTCGGTGGCAGCCAGTAGCACCGGCGACGTTTAAATTCGATAGTGCTTTCATCCTAATGCATGAATAGTTTAGAGATCTGCCGTATTTCTTTACGCGATCGAAATCTCTGTCTGATTTTAACCTCTCGCGGCCTCTAAAGACGTTCCCTTCGATCGATTCTAACACTTGCTCCTGCTTGTTCATTCGTTGTCCTTCTTCTTCCTGTTCATCATCATCTTCTTCTTCTTCTGCATTGAGAACGTTCTTGTGATCACTATTCTCTCCTCGCGCTGTCGTCCCGTCTTTGTTCATCAGATTTCGTTTCTGTTGTCCTTTCGAAGGGTTCCAATGTTTCGTTCGATTGAACCCGGCGCGTTTCTCTTCCTCGTCTTCTTCGTCTGCGATCAAATCATCACAATCATCATCGAGTGCTTCTGCATTCGTGGCTTTAGCTGCATACGAACGCATGTTCTGTACTGACTCTCCTACTCTATCAGTAGCAGTACGTCGTAAATACTTACCCAAAATAGTACCGTGCGGAAACCTCTTCGTTCTCTCTTCGCTTAACGCAAAAGTGTTCGAATTATTACTTTCTTCGCTCGTACTAGTGCTACACATACTGCTTCTACTGATAATACAATCTCGCCTACTACTACTACTACTACTAAGACGACTAAGACTACAAAGACGACCGAAACTACTGAAACTACTGAAACTACTACCGAAAACTGGTCGATTATTCACGAACAAGGCGTTCGGACGAGATCTCCCAAACGCCTCGGCGCTGCTTTTCCTGAACCAGGCGATCATCATCGTCGCATCACTCCCTCTCTTTTCCTCTCGTTTCTTTGCAGCGGACGCCCTCAAAGTATTCGCACGGATGTCGATCTTATACTCGTTCTCGTCGTTATTTATATCGAACACTGATGAGGACGAATTCGTGCCGTAGTACGTCCCGTGCTGCTTCCGAGTGATCACTCGAGCGTTCTTAAAAGTGATCGCTCGAGCTTCCTTTTGCTTCTTCTGGAACGCAGATTCGTTCTTTAGGCCTTCTGCTTGGCTCAGATTTCTTTCAGCTCTGACCCGAAGAACGATTCGTGTCATATATTTAAATCACTCGCGTAATAATAGAAAGAGAGGGTTTTTAAAGAGGTTGGATATAAAAAAGAAAACCCTAAACTGAACCCTAAATTGAAACCCTAAACTTTTGAGAAATAAAAAAAGTGTGACACACCCGACGTGATGTGCTTATAATAAATCTGTAACAAAGAGCGGCAATATAAAGAAAGACACACACACACGGACGGACGGACGGACATAGAGAGGATAAAACAATCAATCTCGCGATTAGTTCGGTCATTGGTTCCACTCGAGATCAGCTTCTGCGCGCGTTCGTTTCGTTTCGTGTCCTGTCGCGAGAATGCGAATACGAATCACGAAGCGATACATAGTGTGTTCGTGTTGACAACACGAACTGAAAGAAGTGATGATGATGGATTTGCGCGGGATTTATGTTCGTAACGAGTAACGACCGCGTGCGAAAAGGTATGAGTGAAGGGGAAGATGTGATGGATGGGGCGACGCTGCCTTCGGTTCCGCCTTCGATCGATGTCAGTACTACTACTACGACTACGAACAGTAACGATTCTCCAATAGTATCAGTGAGAGAACGAATCAAGTTAATGCAGGACGCGCAAGATCGAAGGAAACCTTCGAAACCTTTGCCGATGATGCAGCAAGGGCTAAAACAGGAGAAGACGACTGATGATGATGATGATGATGGAGTGATGATGAACAAACGAGAGACGCGAACGGAGACGACGAAGCACGTGCGATCGAAAGTTGGCGCAATGGAGACTACTCCGAGACAACTCACGCCTGAGTTTGATAACGCCTCGAATACAGGAAAATATGTAGATACTGATTTGAAGAGAAGTATGCATAATAGGTATACGCCGTATCTCTTAGAACAAGAGAAACGAAGGGAACGGTTTATGATTGATAATAATAATAATAATAATAATAATAATAATAATAACAATAATAATAATAACGTATCGATATCGGCATCGTTTTTGATGCGTCCGGGTTCATCGTCACTACGTCCTCCTCCTCCTCCTCCTCTTTCTACTACTCATTCTTCGTCTTCGTCTCCCGCAATGAAGCTCGAAGAGAAGCTCGAGTTATTCGAACTCACTTCTACGTCGTATAGAAATACGCAAATGTTGAAAAACTTGCGCTTAAAAATTAAGACGAACGTTGCGAATTCGGAGGACATAAACACGAGAACGATAAAAATGAACACTGCGAGCATGAATCTACGTCGCGTGCGTTCGAAATTAGAGCAGAAAAATCATCACGATATTAACTCGAGATCAACGACTACTACTTTTCGAAGAAAAATTATTTCTAAACTCGTGGAGACCGAATTCGAAGCGGAAACAAAAACGATTATTTTGAACGCGTGGAAAATTGCAGTCGAGAAAGAAAAGGAAAAGAGAGATGTCATCAATAAAAAGCTCGAAGCTATTCGAATAGTGACGTTGAGAAGAAAGTTTGATCATTGGCGCGACGTATCAAAATCGCTCAAGCCGAGGCGCGAAGCGTTAGAAGTTCTCGAATTCAACGCGAAAAGTAGAGCTTTGAAAGATTCATTTCATCGGTGGCGAAAATTCGCGAGACTTTCGCAAAAAGCCATGCACGTTGCGGCAATGAAAACCATAGATTACGATAAGAAGATTCTAACGATAGCTTTTGCTCGATGGGAATTGGCGTTGGCAAAGCAAGCGCGGAGTAAAGTCGCGGAGAAGTTAATATCGACGCTTTCAATGAAAAAAGCCTTCATCGCCTGGAGAACGATAAGAAATGTGGCTGCATTCAAAGTCGAAGTCGCTCGAAGGAAGTTACGGGGAGATAGTGAGCATGACATCGATAAAATGATCTTGGCTTGGAAAACAAAAACCGAAAGAGACCGAATGTCCTTGTATTTTCGAGTAAAAGGTTCCACTGCGAGCATTAAAGTTGAACGCATAAAAGGACAATACGATGCAACGAAAGATTACGTCGAGACTCTTCTGCCTCTAGCACAACTTGATGCGCCGTGGGATTCTTATCAAATCAAAACATGCGATAATGATGATGACGATGATAAAAATGAAAATGGCATAACAACAAAGAAACGAAATAATTTGATAGTCGAAGAAACGAAAGTAGAAATCTTACTCAGAGAAGCCAAAGAAGCGATTCGAATAGCTGCAGAACTTCGCGAAGAGTGCGAATTTGCTAGAAACGTTGCCGAAGATGCAGAACGAGCTTCGGATTTTCTGCTCGCAATGTTTCAAAGAGGAAAAGATGTGAGTCAGACGCATTTATCGAACGCGTTAATACACGCAGAAAATATGTATGGCAAATTTACTCTCTTATCAGCCCAATGTGAAAAAGCATCTGCGGATGCCGTGAAAAGCGTTCGATTAGTGAAAGAGGCTGAGAAATCAGTCAAGAGAATTGAAGAAAAACGATTGTTCGTATCAACATCGAATAATAATAACACGAACAAAGCGTCAAAAGAAATTTCTATGATTACAGCTAAGACTAAGAACGAGTTATCTTCGAGAGAAATCGCAATCGTGTTTGCGAATAGGAATTGCGCGAAACGATTTTTGAAAAAGTGGCAAAGCGCTAATGAGGTATTACAACGCGATAGAGTTGAGAGATTTTTCACTACTTGGCAAGAAGAGACTAGAAAACAGCTCATTCAAAGAGCCGAGCGAGAGATTTGCATCGAAAACTTCATAGACCGTCGAACGGTGACTGTAAAGGCGAAAGTGTTCGCGGCTCTTTATTGGCACGCTCATTGGCGCAAAAATCGCGAAAAAGTTCTCATAAACGCAGTGAAACCAATAGCAAACTCAACTATTTCGCAAACTCTTAAAGTTTGGAAAGCGTTTGTGTATAACAAAAAGCTCCTCTTTCGCGTTTTCGCGAATTGCGAGCGCGCGTGGGAACAAAAAAGAAACGAACCGTACGATTTCGATAACATTCAAACGAAACGAGAAGTCCTCCAAGCGTGGCTCGAAAACGCTCGCGAAGTTCGTCGAATAAGGAACACTTATTCGAAAGCGATTCGTTTCAACGAAGTCAGTTTGAAGCTGAACTATTTTCAAAAGTGGAGAACTCGCGCCGAGCTCGGCGCGAGACGTTCAGCAGAACAGGAGAAGAAATTACTTCGCGATACTCTCGTCGCGAAGACGTTTCACGAAGTCTCCTTGAAATCGAAAGCTATTCAACAGTGGCGTTTGTTTGTTTTCGACAATTGGAGAGAGCGCTTGGCGACTGAATATGGATATCGAAGCGTCGCTCGTAGGTGTTTACGCGAATGGAAGATGAACGCTTTGCTCGTGCGCAAATCATCAAATGTTTATTAGTACGTAAGAATTACTAGAGAGATGTGCAATTTAAGTCAATAGCAGCACATACGTAGCCCTGTATAATACGTAGCGAACACTGTCAAAAGTCCGGAATAGAGAGAGAGAAGAGGAAAGATTTTTCTGATGGCGATTTCGGTGCAAAACTGTAATAGATTTTGATCGTTTATTATTGTTTGATGAGATTTCTCGTCATTCTAAAAAACAAAACTTTTCGCTCTACTTTCCATTTAACTAAACAGTTCGCATCATAGATTAGAAGACAAAGATGGGTGTTCAAGTACCGGAACTGAAACAGTGCGTTCATTCTCTCTCTCTCTTAATCTCTCTTCTTTTTCTGCACAGTGCTAGTCTTTTTAAAATAGTACTTTCCTCTCGTTTCTTTCGTTTTTACGCGCGTTTCAATTCAGAAGAGTAAAGAAGTAAATCGTACTCGACGAGACTACTGTTACGGTCTCTCGCTCTATTAATGCGTGTTATATTATTGATCGAATTCTGAAATAACGAACGCGAAACTGAATCATTACACACGATTATTAACAATTATTAACTTTTGTTGTTACTATTATAGATATATGGATAAGAAACTAAAACTAAAACTGAATGGAAACAGGGGAGTCGTCGGGATTTTAAGAGGGTTCGATCAGTTCTTGAACTTAGTGTTGGACGAATGCGTGAACGATACGACGTCGGAGAAGCAACCGTTAGGCATGGTCGTCGTCAGAGGCGCGAGTGTTTTGTCCATGGAGGCCTTGGAGCACATTCAGCCAGTACAAAGAAAGTCGACTATGTAATTTAATTTGTATGTGGTAGTAGTTAATTATATTTACTTCGTCGCCGGTCGCGGTTTCGCTTTCGATGTCGGTTCGGCTTCGAGGGGGTTATCGGGCCAATAATGTCTCGGATAACGACCTTTAAGTTCTTTTCGTACGTTTTCATATTCACCTTGCCAGAACGATTTCAAATCTTTCGTCACTTGCACTGGCCTCGAAGCCGGCGAGAGTAACGAAATCGTAGCCTTTTTCCCGGCAATGATCGGCGTATCCTCTAAACCGAACAATTCTTGTAATCTACATTCGATCATTGGAGAGTTCTCGCCATTTAAATTATCATAGTTAATTTTTTTTTGCGTTCCACTCGGTAAACGAATACTTTCGGGGCATAAGTTTTCAAGTTTCAATTTATCGTCTCGCGAAAGAAAACTCGTTTCGATAATCGTTCTTAAGTTTATTCGTCTCAAAATCTCTTGCTTCGATGATACACTAGATGGTAGCCATTCAGGTAGCCAATTAACGCACGTTTTCGTTAGAAATTGATCGCTCACGTCTGGGAAACTCGAATCGCAACCGTTCGCAAAACTACATCTTTTTAGCCAAGACGAAATTTTTGAATCACTACCATCCGCTGATGCGTTGAAAAACGCATAAACGCCTACTTTTACTACTCGATCGATTATTGCGTTTGCAGTTTCGACATCAGAAGGTTCGATTATTCTCTCATCTAAAACACAATCGCCTATTCTTGATACTTCTCTAGAAACGACTTTGTTTGAGTTTTCGGCCCATACGATTTCGCGCTTCGTCGTTACGTTTAAACAAAATTTTAAGTTTTCATCAGTCAACGCCTTTGTGAGAATTTCCTTCGTCAAAGGCGATGCGAGCTTGACGATGTCATTTTTACTTTGATTGCTATTGTTGTTGAAGTTGTTTGAGGATGATCCGAAAATGATATTCCCGCGCAATTCGCAAACGACCAAAGCCTCGGCTTTAGCAATCGGGTCGTCTCTGTTCTCCGAAGATATTGAGCACGCGCCACCGCCGGAGAGCTTGAAAGTATTCGCGCCTCGACCTCCGGATTTTATGGCAATTCTATCAGGGAATGCCGCCGCGAGCAACAGCGAGGCTTCAAACTGCTTTGCACCGCAAAATATTTCCTCAAAGACTGGTTCGTTCGTGTTTATATCTGGATCTATATCGGTCGCAACTGAATCGGCAATTCGAAGGATTTTGGCAGTTTGAGCATCTTTCGCGAGATTCACGATATTCCTCGCTAACTGTTGTGATGATTTCCGAGCCTCTGAAACGGCAAATTCATCGATTTCAAAGTCCAAATACGACGACAAAGATGATTGCTCATTTCCGTTTGAACCGTTTGTACCATTACTGCTACTATATGATTTTGAAAGCGCGTCTATTATTGCCGATTTCGCGCTCGTTTTTTTCCCCTTTGGCGCCTGTTTCATATTCTTCGAACGTTTACTCGAGTCTGGTAGTTTTGCATCGACTGGAACGCGAATGACATCGATACCGCGCTCGCCTATTTTTTTACCAAGCTTTTTACGATATTCATCATCATCGTTGTTATTATCAAAGCCGCCACTACTACCAATACTAATACTATCATTAGAAACTATAATATCGCGACCTTGGATTGCTCGCGCATAACTTCTCGCATCTAAAGGAGCGTCTCTTCCTCTCAAAAGGCTCTTATCGCTATCTACGCCGGCGGCGAGTTGGCATGCGAGCCTAGTACTCGCAGCGCCTCGCGTACTCGCGAAGAGCAACATAGATCCTATTCGAGGATGACATGGCAAACCGTTCATTGCTTTACCCTTTTCGGAGACGTAATATGTTACATTTTCTTCATCGTCTTCGGCGACGGCTTCAATCGCACGAAGTTTTTCGAGAAGCTTCAACGCGCTCTTTCTTGGACCTGCGGGAGGCGGATCCAAAAAAGCCAAGCTTTCATTGGTAGTATTAGATGATGATGATAATGATGATGATATTTCACCATCGAGTGCGTTTGCAATCGTTAGCATGCAACTCGTTAAATCAGCCGTGAGTATTTCGGGCGTCGTTTCTTTTTGGAACGTACTCAACATTGAATTTTCGTTCCACATTCGATAACATTTTCCTTCGGCAATTCTCCCAGCTCTCCCACGTCTTTGATCGGCTGATGAAATAGATACTCTTTCCGTTGTTAGTCTCGTCATACCTTTACTATGGTCATACCGTGGAGCTCTTCTGAGGCCGGAGTCGCAGACTATTGTGACTCCGGGTACGGTTAAGCTCGATTCTGCAATTGGAGTCGATACAACGATTCTTCTTCTCTTTGTAGGCGTCTCCGGTGCTGGCGTGAGTGCATAATTTTGCTCGTTAATTGGCATCGCCCCATATAACGGAAGTACTTCATAATTTTTTTCGCCTAATTTATTCTGTAACGACTTCACCACTCTTCTGATTTCAGCCGCTCCTGGAAGAAACAGAAGAACGTTTCCTGCGATGCTTTTATCGGCCAAAGCAAGTTCGACAGTTTTCACCGCGTTGTCTTCTACTCCATCGCTACTACCGCCGACATAAATAGTTTCCACTGGATAACTCTTTCCTTCCGATTGTACGATTTTAGCAGCATTCTCGTTTCGTAACGTTTTCTGCATTAACTCTTGCGTTCTCACGGCGACGTCGCCTAAAGTCGCGGACATTATCACAATCTTCAAATCATGCATTCTCCCATAATTCGTCTTTGCCCTCAAAGTCAACGCCAAGGATAAATCAGAATCTAAATTTCTCTCATGAAACTCGTCGAATATTACGCATTTAACTCCTCTTAACGACGGATCTTTCTGTATTCGATTTTTCAAAACGCCTTCTGTGCAAACCTCCACGCGCGTCATTTTCGATACTTTCCTATCAAATCTCACGTTATATCCAACTGTATCGCCTACGTTTTCGTTTAAGATCTGTGCCATTCTCTGTGCAGCCGCTCTCGCCGCGACTCTCCTAGGCTCTAGAACTAATATCGTACCGCCTCTATCGTCGTCGCAATCGTTAAACCATTCTCTCGAATACGTAGAGAATAAAATGGCTAACGGTATAGTCGTCGTCTTCCCGGCACCGGGCGGCGCCTGTAAAATTAAATCCTGATTGTTACTACTACCACCACCATCTTCATCATCATCATCATCACCATCGAACACTTTCAAGCACTCTTCGATCGTTTCCTTTATAGGTAACCGCGAAACCTCTCGTTGCACTGCTACGTTCGCGATGAAATCAAACTTACTCACCATGCCGCCGCCGCCTGCGTCGTCACGGTGATCACTATCGTTCGTTCGCGAAAGCGCCGAGCTCTTTGAATCTCTTCTCCTTCCTCGCTGCGTCCTCGCGCGCTCGTTCATGCCCCTCACTACTTCACGAGAATATTCACCCGTACTCGTCCTAGTCACAGTACTCATCTTCATCATCATTCGTTCAATAAGGACGACTATACTCGACTATACTCGACTCCTACTCGAGTACTGATATAGCACTACACGGAACAACGCAAAATCTCTCTCTATCTCTAATTAAACATCCCTCGTAATCGTAATCGTAATCGTAATCGTAATCGATCATAATCGATCTCTCCTTTCTCGCGATGAAACGTTTCGGGAAGTGATTTTGACCGCGAAGAAGAATTAATCACGGAGAACTTCTTAGTCGTCGTCGTTGCGCGTGCGCGTGGCCCAAAAAAGGTCATCACGAAGTTCGTTTCAGCGAATCTCTAGCGCGCTCTCGTTTTGAAGATCGTTCACGGCAAGCGCCGATGCGCTCGGACGTCTCTGTTGCGCAGTAGACGGAATGCGGGGGCGACGCAATAGAGTGTTTAGGGTTTCTTTAAGTGTAGTTTAGGGTTTAGGGTTTAGTATTTAGGGTTTAGTATTCCCTTGCACCGTTGAAGCTTTTTATACTTTTAGTTATTCGTTTTGGATTACGACGAAACATTGCGACTATATATATATCATCATATCGCGCGCAAGTTCGTCATAAACGAATACAGGAGGGAATATCTACCTATATCTCTCTCGAACAGTTCTTTCTAGTAAGCTTTCACGCGTTGTTTCTGCTCGCGTGAGCATTAAATCACGCCTTCCTGAGTTTGGCCCCTTGAACGCGAGTCTCCAATCAGTGCCGAGAAGAGAATAGTACTCAGAACATCAATCGAGTGCGTTCGATCGAATTCGTCGCAAATGAAGCAGAAGATTGGGCAATATACGATCGGGCGCACGTTAGGCGAAGGCGCTTACGGGAAAGTGAAGCTAGCGCAAACGGAGCAATCGGAGAAACCGTACGCGATTAAGATCCTGTCGAGACAATCTTTGCAGAGAGTGGACGAGAAGGAGATGTTGTTATCGGAAATAAAGACCATGGCCGAGGTCTTCCATCCATTCGTAGTGAATTTATTCGAAGTCCTTTCGGGCAGTAAAGAGGTCTATTTAGTACTCGAGTTCTTATCCGGTGGCGAGTTATACGACGTAGTGAAGAGTAGCGGGAAGTTAGACGAACAGCGAGCGCGTACGTATTTTCAGCAAATATGTCAAGGCGTGAGGTTTTGTCATTCGCGCGGCGTGTTCCATAGAGATTTGAAACCGGAGAACATTTTCTTGGATTTAGAGAGGAAAACGTGCAAAGTTGGCGATTTCGGATTAGCGGCGCAAAAAGTGAATACGGACGGGTCGTTAAGGACGATTTGCGGGACGCCGAACTACGCCGCGCCCGAAGTCATGGCCGGATCGAGGCGTTTGAAGACCGAAAAAGCGTTCGAAAAGGAATATACGAGAGCGAAACAAACTGGTTACGATGGGAAGATTGCTGATATTTGGAGTTGTGGCTGTATTTTGTATTTCATGTTAACCGGCGATTGTCCATTTCATGGAGCTAACTTCATTGAATTACAGACGCAAATACAAAAAGTGAACCCGTATTACGGACCGGATCTGAACAAAAAAGCCGTTAAAGTTTTAGAGATAATTCTCGTGAAAGAACCGAAAAAACGAGCGACTTGGCAGCAAATTTTTCGAAAATCCTGGTTCAAAATAGATTATAAACCCGCAAAGATTAAACGTTTAGGATCCTCGTCGAGGTCAGTGGTCGATATAAGACTCGAGAGCGACGTTTCATCGTCTGTGAGAGAGAGAGAGTTAAACGGCGGCGATTCGGCTGATGAGTTTTCTGATTTCAGTAACGATGACGACGAAAATTTCAACGACGACGATGAAATATCAGAGATGACTTTATCGAGAGAAAGTTCTGGAGCAGTAACTTCATCTGGGTCGCCGACGTTGTTTCCAACAAGAGGAATACATAAAAATCAAAATTCGATCTTGCAAAGACAAGCATCGCTTAATCCAACGTTCGAACGCGGTAATAATCGAGAAGCTATCCGTAAAATTAACGCGTTTGAGCTCATGAACTTAACCGCGTTTGATTGCACGCACATGTTTGACGATTACGCAAACGTTTCGAACTCAACCACGAGGTTCATTTCTTCATCGAGCGAATCAGATATTGAAAAAGCAGTCGTCGTTGCTGCGCAAAAGTCTGGATGTGAAGTTAAAGCCGTACCAAATAAACCGCTACGCTTACGACACAGCGCTTCAGCCGTTCAAATAGTCGTCGAAAAATATGAAGTCGTTCCTGGAATTTACATGGTTAACTTCAATCGCTTAAGCGGCAACCGCGACGCTTATTACGAATTATTTTACGAAATCAAAAAGAAACCTATGATCAAAAGCTTAATGGTGCAAGGTTCTTCAAAAGAAAAAAATAAGTAATACTAAATTAATGTTTAATATATAATTCACGATGATAGCTTAATTGTTTTAATAATGCGCGCATGTAAAAGCGTGGCGGTGAAATACATAAAAATTTTCATCCTTCTTTTAAGAGCTTACAAAACTCGTCTTTCTTAATCAACGTCATTCGATAATCGTGCTTCGCTACTTGTCGTTCATCTTCCGTGTTATAGCCCCAATCAACGAAAAATAATTCCCATTTCGTTAACCTCTTATCGTTCGCGACTTTAATCAATGTCGATAACTTATCTTCCACGAAAATCATCCTCTTCTCCCCGCTTGCGTTAAATTTCTTCTCCAATCTATAAAGAACATCCGCCTTCGGCTCTCCCGATACAGTCGTACTAATTAAATCCTCCTCCAATATATGAACATCTCCCATTTTATCTAATATCGCATTCGCAAACCTGGCTTGTTTCGTGGTCACTATGGTCACCTTCGCCTCATTCAATCTCTTCTCCGCTAAGAACTTCAACGCCTCCGGTACGTCCTCGTATAACTCGTTCGGTTCTAACCAACCCTCGAAATCGCTCTTTATCCAATCATCTCTTATTCTCCCAAACTCTCGAACCATCTCGTTCCTATCTAACTGCCACCGCTCCATTAACTTTTCGCTCATTTCGGGCCAATTCCTTAAGATCTCTTGAACCGTATACCCTTCGACTCGTTCCAGCAAGGCTCTGCATAAAAGCGTGTTCTCGTATCCAGTCTCGACGACCGGTCTTACCGCGCGCAAGCGCTCGATCACGCTCGTTTTCTCTTCTCTCGCCCTTGCTGCGTTGAACAGTTCTGGCCATAACTGTTCCGAGTGCTTCCATGCAGAGAGCGAGGACTCTGATACGCTATCGCAAATGACTCCATCGAAATCTAAAGCGAACAAAGTAATCTTCCTATTGTTTTCGATGTTTTGGATATTTTCATCATCGACGACAAAATCAAAAACATCGACGACGACGTCAGTAAAGCTCGATTCAGTTTTCGCGAGACGAGATCGCATGCGCAGAGATTTACTCCTCAGGAACAGTTTTGCGAGCTTTCGTTCTGAATCCTTGTTCGATCTCATGAGCGCGTTTATTGTCGTCTTCACTGTTTGTCCCATTCCAGTCCTTGTCATGAGCCCTGCTGAACGAATAAACATTCTTTAGCAGAGAAGTGTGGATGGAGCCCACATACTCGAAAAAGCAACGAGCTGATGATGTAGAAAATATGAAAATTTTTATTTCAGCGATGAACCTAACAACACCTTTTCTTATCGAATACGTTCGAGCGAGATTTTGAGGACTCGATTTCGTTTCGTTTTTTCGGCGCGTGTCTTCTGAGGAGTTCCTCTAAAGGCGTGTTTGGATCGTGTACGCCTGGTTTTGAGACCGGTCCGTCGTCGGCGTGAGAACGCGCTAAAAAGGAAGCGTCCGATGATACCGATTCGGTCGTCGTGGGAAAAGTATCAGAGAACGCGGCGTTCGTGTTATCGCTGTTTTGCTTTTGCGTTTGTTGAGACCAGCTTTTGGCGTAACGTCCATTTAATGCGAGTAAATCATCGTGTGGACCGTATTCGACGATTTTTCCTTCGTGAATGACCGCGATGTTGTCACATCTGCGCGCGGTTGATAATCTATGCGCGACGACGACGGTCGTTTTACCTTTTGTTAAGAAATCAATCTCGCGCACGATTTCACGCTCCGTACTCGCATCTAAAGCGCTCGTGGCTTCATCCAAG
>Ga0209830_10002993_pt1 | contig 13206 bp, 12 predicted proteins | sample ArcticOcean_MG_C_12_FD_187439 | JGI IMG/M metagenome (GOLD analysis project Ga0209830, IMG submission 187439) | Marine microbial communities from western Arctic Ocean - ArcticOcean_MG_CB8_130 (SPAdes) (version 2) | ecosystem: Environmental > Aquatic > Marine > Oceanic | place: Arctic Ocean...
GTTCTTCCTATAGAGCCGTGGTAGACCACCACGTTGATAGGCTGGATGTGGAAGCGCAGTAATGCGTGTAGCTGACCAGTACTAATAGCTCAATTGGCTTGATTTATGCACTGAAAAAAATTTTTAAAGATATGAATTAAATTGTTAAACTTAGACCTGTTTTAATGTCAATTTTAGGTTCCCAATTTAATTTTTTTTTGATATTTGCTATATTTGCTAGTGTCTCTCTTGCTTCACCTTCTCTTTTTTTAGTATGTTTAATATTACTTGATATTAAACTTGCCAAAAAATTGATTGTATAATTTTTACCAAAACCTACATTAAAAACTTCACCAGTTAGGTTAGACAATAGAGCCTTATAATTTGCATTCACTACATCATTTACGTGAACAAAATCTCTACTTTGTTTTCCATCACCGTAAATAATTAAAGGTTTACCCAATTTTTTTTGACTTAAAAATATACCAATTACTAGTGCATATATGCCTTTTGAGGGTTGACCCTTTCCATAAACATTAAAATATCTCATTACATTACAATTCACATATTTTTTTTTATTATAAAAAAGACAAAGTTCTTCACCAAAATATTTAGATAGAGAATAAGGATTAAAAAAATCACCTTTAGTTTTTTCTTTTAAATTACCTTTTTGATTGCCATAAAAAGTTGCTGAACCAGCATAAATAAGTTTTTTAATCTTATTTATTCTAGAAGCTTCTAAAACATTTTTTGTACCAATAGTGTTTTGATTTAAACAAATATCAATTTCTTTATCTGATGGTCCAGATCTTGACATTGCAGCCAAATGTATGACAGCATCATATCCCTTAAATTCTTTAACTAAAAATTTTTTATTTCCAATATTCCCTCTTTTAAAAATAGCTTTTTTGTTAATATTTTTTTTATTTCCATAAATTAAATTATCTATTATTTTTACTTTATAGTTTTTTTTAATTAAGAAATTACTCATGTGAGTTCCTATAAAACCTGCACCACCTGTAATTATAATTTTTTTCATATTAGTTTTATTTATACTTATTTTTAAATTTTTTAATATCCTTTCTATCATTGATTCCATCAGATTGTATTTGATTTTTGAAAATTACTTTTTTTATATCCCAATTTTTTTTTTTTAAAAAAAGAATAAAAGGTAGAAAATTTTGTTCTTTAGTAATATTTCCTAAAAATTTTTTTTTTTTAAAATTTTTTAATTCTTTTATGAAGTTTTTTGAATAAAATAAAAATGTCCCTAAATCAGAAAAACCAAATTTATTACATTTATCTCCCTCTCTAGTTTCGTAAATTTTAATTAATTTATTTTTAGAAAAAACATACTCAACATATGGATTTCTTTTTTTAAGAAGGGGTAAAATCATATTATTTTCTTTTAATTTTATTTTACAAATTCCATGTATAGTCTTTTTTTGTACACCTATATGATCTCCCCAAATTATCATAAACTTTCTATAATTTTTTATAAATTTTGAGGAATTATAAATGGCATCAAACATACCAAGGGGTTTTTTTTGCAAAGCTAGAGAAAAATTTATTTTGTTTTTATAATTTTCTTCTAAATATTTTTTGATTTTATTTTTATGTTTTGGATTAACTATAAATATAATTTTGTCAGAATGTTTTTTTACTTTATCTATTAAAAAATCAATTATTCTTTTTTTTCCTATTTTAATTAAAATTTTTGGAATATTTAAATTTATTCTTGACCCTTTTCCAGCTGCAGGAATTATTGTGACCATATTCATGTTTTAAATAAATTTTTTAGTTAATATTGAAAAATTTTTAAAATAAAAATCTGAACGACCTTTTATTTTAGAGTTATTGATACCTATACATTTTAAACCATTTTTTTTTGCAGATATAATTCCTGAGATAGCATCTTCAACGGCTATTGTTTCAATCAGTTTAAGTTTAAATTGTTTAATACAATTTTGGTACGGCATAATATTAGGTTTTGAAAATTTACAATCTTCTCGAGATATAATCCCATTTACATTAATATTTTCTTTTTTTAATAAATACATAATATTATTTTTACTTGCACCACTAACAATGAATATTTTTTTTCTTTTTTTTTTAAGAATATTAAGTATTTTTTTTACATTTTTGTATAATTTAATTTTATGTATTTGATCATTATAAAAATCTCTTTTAAGTTTAGAAAATTCACTTATGTTTTTTTTGATTCCAATTTTTTTAAAAGCATCTTCAGTTTTTAATCCTTTTAAATCCTCATAATTAAATTTAATTTTTTTTTTTTTATAGAGTAAAGCTCTCTGAAATGAAATACTATGATAACGATTAGAATTCACCAAGGTTCCATCAAAATCAAATATAAAATTTTTGTATTTTTTAATCAAAGTATAAACCTTTTATATTTTTAAATGCCTGAGAAAATCTCAAGATGACTGCAGAGAAATTTCTCTTAACATAATATTTTATAGGAACCTCAAGAACCTCAGTTTTTTCCTTTACTAAATTTTTAAGTATTGATGAGGGTGTCTGTGTAATTTTTTTATTTTTTTTATAATTCATGTTTTGTTTAGAATAGATTCTATATCCACTGTTTGGGTCAGTTAATAAAAAATTAAGTTTTAAGAAATATATAATTATGAAAATAAATTCAGAAATCTTTGACAAAAAATATAAGATTTTACTTTTACCATATATTTTTTTAATATTGTCAAAATGTTGATATCTATTTTGATTTCTTGATCCAATTAATAAACCACAATTCAAATCTTTCATTAAATTAATATGATCAATTATTTTGCTAAGATCGTAGTATCCATCTCCACTTATAGTTACTAAATAATCATAATCTTTTTTTTTTAACCATTTCTTAAATATTAAAGTTTCAGGAAAAATTTCCCTAGAATTTTTAAAAATTATATTTGGTATTTTTGTTTTAAATAAATATGTTTTGCTATTTATAGTCATGGTAATTTTTTTGAAAAGATTTGACCAGCTTTGGCTAAATATCTGATCAATATGATCAATATTTAAATAATTTTCATTCTTTAAATTAAGAAAAATCATTATTTTTTTATCTTTTTGATGATCTGTGTTAATAATTTCATCATAAATCTTCTTACCTGAATGTATTTTCTTAAAAAAATTATTTCTTACATCAATTTCCTTAATATTTGTTTCTTTAAATTTTTTTTTCAAGTTATTAAACTTACAGCTTTTATCTATTAAAACAGTATCTATGACCTCATTTGTTTTTGTTTTATATTTCAAATATTTTAGTGCCTGTTCTAATATTTGTTTTGATTTTAAGTTTTGAATATCATTGTCATATTCTAAATTCATAATCATAATTTTTCTAGCCTTACTTTTTTTTATATATTTGTTTGCTATTAGATAGCTTGGAAATAATGATGAATGTTGTGTACCAGGCCCATAAATAACAAGATCACTTTTTAAAATATCATTTTTGGCTTCAGGATTAATTTTAGGTATTGAATTAATTTTCTTTAAATATGAAAGTGTGTTTTTTTTATTTGAAAAATTGAGGTCATCTTTTGTTTTTATTAAATAAATATTTTTGATTGGAATAAATTGTTTTTTTTTAACTAAGCTTGATTCATCATTAATTATTTTATTATCTTTATTAATTGCAACCAACCAACGATTTTCATTATTTGAAATATTTATAATTTTCACTTTTGTAGTAATAAAATTGGTAAATTTTTTTACAGCTAAATTAAAATTTTTCTTTTCTTTTAAAAATATTCCAGCAAAAATTAGGTTTCCTAAGCTGAAATCTATTAAATTTATTTCTGTTGTCTTTAAATATTTAATGCTAATTAATAAATAATTTAATATATCTTTTTTAATTTTTTTTTCTAAAAAATTAATTTCTTTAGGAATGTATTTTTCTAAATTTTTTGAGTTTTTAATATTAAGGTAAAAGTTGTTGATTGAAATTTTTTTGTTAAATCTAAACTCAAATACTTTTTTTAAATTCCTTTGTTCATCAGAAAATAGATTAATTAGATAAGAAAAATTTTTTCTAAAATCTGATGGTCCTAATAAACCTGGGATATTTTTTCTTAGAGTTCCAGTTGATTTTCCATCATCATAAGCATTTATTAACAATGTTAGTTGAATATTTTTTTGATTTATAAAATATTTGATTATTGATTCACTTCCTGAACCTCCACAAAATAGTGTAATTTTATTTATTTTCATTTAAATATTTTTATTAAAAAATTTTTTCCAAAAAAGATATTTTATAAATAATAAGCGATTTATTGAGTCTTTTAGAATGCGTATAAAACTCTTTTTTTTCTCATTTTTATTATGAAAGATTTTTATGGACGATAATCTTGAATTCATTTCAATCATTTTTGCCGTCATCTCTGTGGAATAGTTTAATCCAGCAGTTTCAAGTTTAATTTTTTTTAAAATTTTTGATCTTGAAAGTTTAAGTGCACAATTAAAATCATCAATATTTGATCTGTAAATCATATTAATAATTTTACCAGAAATATATGATCCTATTGATAAAAAGGTCAGTTCTTTAAGTCTATTTCTTGAACCAATTATAACATCGTATTTTTCCTTATTCATCTCCTTCCACAAATAAGATGTATTCTTTATTGGAAATTGATTATCAGAATCATTCACTAATATAAACTCATATTTACTTTTTTTAATTGAATTATTAAAAGCAATAGATGCTCCCATATTCTTTTTGAATTTATATATTTTAATTTCTGTATTTTTTTTTTTAAGTTTCTTCAAAATATTAAAAGTCTCATCGTGAGATCCATCATCTGTAATTATGATTTCAAATTTTTTAAAAATTAGGTCTTGCTTAAAATACTTAAGCCAGCTATTTATTGTTTTTTTTATTTTTTTCTCTTCATTGAAGCAGGCCGTTACAATACTAATTTTTTTATCAATTTTCATATTTTTTTCTATTATACCTCGATGTTTAATACAACAGTTGAGAAACCTTAATTTATTAATCTAAATTAACAATAAAGATTAAATTATTCCATTAATAAAATTGTGTTAAGAGTTATTTTCTTATATTTATGCCTCAATGAAATTGGATAAAGAATTTTTTCAAAGTACAAGTATTATTAATTTAAAAAACTTATCTAGATTAATTCTAGTCTCCTTTTTTATTACAGGTCTCCTAATATATAAAGACTATGGTATTTCATGGGATGAAATGTTTCAAAGATCAGGTGGAGTCGTAAACTTAAAATATATTTTTGAGTTCTTAAATTTAAAAAGTTTTTTATCTATATTTTTTGATAATATACCAGTTATCCCCAACAGTGTTGAATCTCTAGATGACTGGAAAAATGAAAAACATTTACAGAGATTCTATGGTGTATCATTTGATTTACCTGCAGTAATAATCGAATATTTAATCTATGGCCACACAGACGACGAACAAAAAATTTATCAACTAAGACATTTGTTAACTTTTTTAGTTTTTTTTTCTGGCATTTGTGCTCTTAAAAATCAAGTTGTAAGATTATTTAAATCTCAGATTAATGGAATTATAGCAGTTATATTTTTAATTCTTTCGCCCAGATTTTTTGCTGAGGGATTTTATAATTGTAAAGATATTGTCTTCATGAGTGTTGTTTCAATCGGTATGCTGTTATTGCTCAAAATTATAGAAAAACCAAGTATTAAGAATATAATTTTGTATGCTTTAATTACTGCGATAGCAGTTAATGTTAGAATATTAGGTATCTTTTTTTTCCCTTTAACTTTTTTTGTTATATTTTTTTTATGGCTCTGTAATATTCATAAAGTAAAAGAATTAATAAAAATAATTGTTTTATATCTTTCAATTTCCATCTCATTGATATTTTTATTTTTTCCTTACCTGTGGGACTCACCTATTCAAAATTTCATAGAAGCCCTAGGTGCAATGTCATCTTTTCCAGCTGATATTGATTTTAAACAGCTCTATATGGGTAAGAATATAAGCCTTTATAACCTACCTTGGCATTTTCTACCTGTTTGGATGATCGTTACAACACCTCCATTTATAATTATTTTATTTTTTTTTGGTACTTTGCTTATTTTTATAAAATCAATAAAAAAATTTTTAAAAAAATATAGTAGTAAAGAAATTTTTTTAATTTCTAATTTATTAATTGTTTTTATGCCAGTTTTAACAATAATATTTCTCAATTCAGTAGTTTATAATGGTTGGAGACATGTTTATTTTGTTTATCCATCACTTATAATAATAAGTGTTTATGGTTGGAATGTTCTCTTTAAATATCTAAAATTATATAAAATTGGCTTATATTTAAGTTTATTATTTTTTTTTATATTTATCTTAAATCAAGTTATTTGGATCGTAAAAGCGCACCCATTACAAAATAATTACTTTAACTTTGTAATAGGAAAAAATTGGAAAAATAAATTTGATTTGGATTATTGGGGTGTTGGAAATTATATTGCGATAAAAAAAATCTTAGAATTTGATAATAGAAACAATATTTCTGTGTGTGCTAAAAGCGATACACCGTTAACATTCACGTATAAAATTTTAAAACCAATAGATAAAAATAGGATTAAAATAAATTGTGGAAATAAAACAGACTATTTAATTGATAATTATTTTAGATCTTTCAATGTAAAAAAAGTTGATATGATTGAATTTGAAATTTTTCATGAACTGATTATTCATGATGAGATAATTATTACTATATTTAAAAAAATATAAAAAATAATTATAACAAATTTATTTTTGATTTATTTTAATTGTATAAGTGATGAAACCCATTTTAATAAAGAATAGAAATAAAGGTATTAATTGACTAAAAATTACAATATTTAATATCACTTTGGTAGAGGTTAAATCTAAAAATATATATGCTGACATTTTCCAGAGTGAAAATAAATAATAAGCTACATAAAAAATAGCTATACCACTCACACCTGCTAATAGAAAATATGTATCAGAATTTATCTCGATTAAATTTTTTTGAACTAAGTCACCTTCATTAAATGATATATTATAATTATTTTTAATAGTTTCAGACAAAAATATACTTAAAATAATTAAGTTTAGGCCAATATAGGAAAGAGCATTAAAAAATAGGCTAGTAACTAAACTTAAATTTGTTAAAAAATTGATATCAAACACTTCTCTGGTTAAGAAGAAAAAATGAAAACCCAGATTAGTTAAAAGAAAAGCAATTCCTAAATTTGTAAATATTTTTGATTGAGACATTGCCAGTATAAATTTTAAATGTCGCCATCCATCTTTCCAAGTATTTAAGTGTGGTCTAGTTTTTCTCCTTTTATCAACAAATAATTTTGTAGGCACCTCTGAGATTTTTAATCCTAATTTTGACGCAACAACTACAACTTCAGTTGCAAATTCCATACCTTTGCACAAGAAAACTTCACCATTCTTAAAAGATTTTTTTTTCAATGCTCTTAATCCACAATGAAAATCAGTAACTTTTATTTGAAACATAAATCTTGCAATAAAAGATAGCACGGGATTGCCAAGATATTTATGTAAAAAAGGCATTGCATTTTTTTCCATTTTATAATTTTCAATTTTTGAAAATCTATTGCCCATAACTAAATCAACATTTGTTGACAATAAATCATAGAAATTTTTACTATCTGAAAAATCATAAGAACCATCTGCGTCACCAAATATTATATTATTGTATTTAGAATTTTTTATTCCGTTGATTATATTTGATCCGTATCCTTTGTTTTTTTCAATTACTACATTGCATCCAATTTTTTTTGCAACTAGAACGGTATTGTCTGTACTATTGTTATCACAAATTAAAATTTCACATGGTATCTCAGGGTAGTTAGATGAAAAATTTTTACACAAATTTATAGTATACTCTATGGATTCCTCCTCATTTAATGCAGGTATTAAAAAGGTAACCCCTTTATTGTGCTCTGTATAAGATGGTGGATTATCAACTTTACTCATTTTTTATTTTAAATTTAATAATATTTTGATGATATATTTTTAAATGATCCTTTGTCAAATCTATAATCTTTAAATTAATATTCTGTAGTAATATTTATTTTTTTTAATTTTAAATATTTTTGCCATTGTATTTCATTATATAAAATTTTTTTCTTAAAAATTTATACAAACATGCCCCAATATATCCACTTGATCCAGTAATAAGAATTTTTGTCATTAATTTAAATCTTTATGTTTTAAATTCATTTTCTTAAAATCAATGTAATCTTTTAAAGAATTAAAGGGATAAAGAAACACATTATTTTTTTTAAGAATATAATTCTCGTTTTTAGCTATTAAACAACCATGAAAATAATATTGAACCCTAAAATTTTCACACCTTTGGTTTTTGTTATTTGTATTTTCAAAAAAATTATTATTGGAAAAAGGTATTGGAAATACTGCTAGACAGTTATTTTTATTAACTTTTTTTATATTAAATAAAATTTTATTATCTTTATGAATAACCTTAATATCACAAAAATTTTTAATATGTTTTACTTTATTTAAGATTTCTTTTGATACAAACAATTCAGTATTAAATTTTTCAATATTTGACTTATAGTTAGCATGATTGTTGATGATATTAATTTTTTTTAATTTGTAATTGTTTGATTGTTCTATCCTTTTATAAAGAAAAAAATTGAATTCATTAAACTCATAAGTCCTATCAAATTTAAAACTATTTTTAGTTTGATCGTTTAATTTTATATCTGTCAAAATATAATCAAACTTATAGAAATTTAACAATTTATTACTAATATCAATTTTTGGAACCTGAAGATATCTCAAGACCCTTTCATTTGTGAGGTTCGTTGTATATTTTTTTTTATTATTAGTGTCATAAAATTCTTCAGTCGATGGATTAAAAAAATTAGCTAAAACAGTATTTATATCTAAATTAAAGGAATAACCTTGATCAATCACTATTTTTTGTTCCCAAAAATTTGTATAAATTAAGCTTCCATTAAGATTGTTGTTATATTTCAAAGATAAAAAGTCCATTAATAGGCTATTGTCGTAATCTTTATCAATGTAACTTTTATGAAATTTTGAATTTTTATTTGGTAAAAAAATAAAAAGTCTTTTTTGTTTTAATTCATCCTTAATAAAAAAATTATCTTTTGAATCTGACCAATAAAATTTTTTTGGTAATTGTTTTTTTTTATCATAAAACATGTTTTCAATTTTTTCAGCTTTTAAATTATTAAATGTTTCGATAAAAAAATAAGATTTTTGTAAAAATATCATAAATAAAATTAAAACAATAGGGAACAAAATTTTATTTCCTTTTGATGATTTTATTATTTTGTAAAAAATAAAAATAATTATAAATTGAGCAGAGTATTCGATTTGATATGGTGATGGATATTTCCAATTTTGAGGGTCATAATAAAAAATCAACCCAACAATTGCACTTATTATTGTAAAGATTATAAAAAACATGGAAAAAAAATTATTCTTTTTCAAATTGAATATTGATAAAAAAATAAAAAGTATTGTTAATACAATAAAATTTTTACTCTCAAATAATGCAAAATTATTATGTGGCAAAGCACCTGTAAAAAAATCAGATAAAGCAAACCTGCTATTACCTAGAGAAATTAGAATAAAACAAATGGCAAATGGTAAATTAGCCAATAATGTTAAAAGCAATCTTTTGTATTCTTTTTTATAAAAAAAATAACTATAAAAAAAAATTAAAGGTAAAAAACAAACTAAAAAAAAAACTATAGGGTTAATTAAATATGCCCATAAATTCACAATTAATAGTAGAATAAAAAATAAATAGTCTTTTTTTATTTTTACAGCAAGAGCATGAAAGGCACAAAATACAATAATTGGAAAATTCATGTATGGTTCATGGTCATATCTGTTAAAATTAACAAGGAGAATTACATACAAAAATAATAATATAGAGATATCAAATATTTCTATTTTTTTTGAAAAACTGAATAAGAAAATTAATAATGTTAAAATCTCCAAAGATCTTAATAAAGATAAATAAATTATGTACTCTTGTTTTGATGAGATATTATAAGTAAATTTTGACAGTGGGTTTAAAAATGGCTCTAATATCCAAACTGGTATACCAAATGTATTGTATGAATTTGGAACTACTTCAAATAGATCCTTTAAAAGATTTTGATTATGTGAAAATTGAGCATAAATAAAATCCATCCAAAAATAACTTATTAGAGAATGAAATTGAGTTGAAAAAAAAATTATTAAAAAACTCACAAAAATAAAAATTATATTGAGTAGTGAGGATTGTTTTGCTTTGTTTAAAATATTTAAATTGTAATTTATAATTTTCACTTTATTAAATTTTACTCTTATTAACCAAACTTTAAAAACCTTGAAACCAATTAAAATATATTTAATCAACTTAAAGTTGTTGTATAAATTAATATATAACTTTAATAATTTGATAGTAAATTAATTAAAAATTTTTATAGTAATAATATTTTCTAATAGTATATATCTAGTTCATTTATGAGAATACTCGTTACAGGAGGGTGTGGATATGTTGGTTCCGTTCTAATACCCAAGCTACTTAATGATGGTCATAACATCATTAATATTGATACACAATGGTTTGGTAATTATCTATCAAAACATAAAAAATTAAAATTTAAAATTTAACCTGTCCAACATAAAAAATTTAGACGTTAAAAATATAGACTGCTGCATTCATTTAGCTTCTATAGCTAATGATCCAATGGCTGAATTAGATAAAATTTTAAGTTGGGAAACATCTGCACTTAATACATATAATTTAATGGAGTTTTTAAAAAAAATAAAAACGAAAAGAATAATTTATGCATCCTCAGGATCTGTATACGGAATAAGCAAAAAAAATAAAGTTCCAGAAAATACCCCTCTAAAACCAATATCGTTATACAATAAAGTAAAAATGGTAACGGAAAGAGTTATTTTGTCTTATTCAAAATCAATTGAAACTTTTATAATTAGGCCGGCTACAGTGTGCGGTTATTCTCCAAGGATGAGACTTGATGTAACTGTAAATGCTCTAACCTTTTCTGCACTATCAAAAAAATAAATAAAAGTTTTTGGAGGATAACAATTAATTGATGAGAGCCTTTGAAAAATTTTTAGAAATAAAGTTTCAAATGAAATGATTGATAAGTATGCGAATTTAGTAATTAAAACTCTAGACCCCGCGATGATGAGATTGAGTTCAAATAATACTTAAAAAATTTTTGCAAAATATAAAAATTTGACTTATAGCTTTTTTCAGATATTATTTTTTTATGAAAGCTTCTGATTTTATAGCAAATTTTTTATCTAAACATTCTAATTACGCATTTGGTGGCCAAGGAAGTAGTGTAATTCACATTGTTGATAGTATATATAGACACAAAAGAATTAATTTTATTCCTGGTCAAAGTGAACAAGGATCGTCACTAGCTGCAGATGCTTATTATAGAAGCTCTAAAAAAATTGGAGTTACGATTGCAACAAGTGGTCCAGGAATTTTAAATTTTTTACAAGGCATGGCTTGTTCATATTTTGATTCAGTGCCTGGGTTGTATATTGCAGGAGCACCTGATTTTAACGATTTGAGAAAAAATAAAAAAATTAGACAGGCTGGTTTTCAAGAAATGGAAGTACAAAATATGGTAAAACCTATTTGTAAATATTCTACATTAGTTAAACGAATTGAAGATTTAAACTACGAATTAGAAAAATGTATTCATATCGCCTTTAGTGGAAGAAAAGGGCCGACTCTCATCGAGATACCAGATGATATTTCTAGAATGAGCATGACAAAAAAAATAACTCATTTTATACCGAAAATAAAAAATGATTACAAAAAAGTAAATTACATAAAAATAAAAGATTTATTTAAAAAATCAAAAAGACCAATGGTTGTTGTTGGTAATGGATGTTTGTTAAGTGACTCAATAAAAGATGTTAAGAGATTTATAAAAAAAAATAAGATTCCATATACTTCGAGTTGGGCTGCCTTACATCATTTTTCCTCATCTGATCCTTTAAATATGGGTTCTTTTGGAGTTGCGGCAACAAGATATGGAAATTTTGCAATACAAAATGCTGATTTAATTATTTTTTTAGGAACTAGGTTAAGTGCACAAAAGATAGGTGGAAACGTTTCTGCATTTGCGCCTCTTGCAAAGAAAGTTATTGTGGACATTGATAAGGAAGAATTTTCAAATCACAGACTGCCAAAAATTAATTTAAAAATAAATTGTGATGTTAAGAAATTTTTAGAAGATTTAAATAAAATTAAATTATTTAAGCCAACTAAAATGATTAATAGCTGGATAAGAGAAATGAATATTTTAAAAAAAAATTATCCAATTTTAAATAAAAATAACTTGATAAATGAAAAATTTGTAGATCCCTATTATTTTTTTGATAAATTTTATTTAAATATTAAAAAGAATTCAATAGTTATACCAGATGCAAGTGCAAATTTAATTTGGGCTTATCAAACATTAAAAACAGATAAAAATCCTGAAATGTTCACTGCTTTTAATCATTCTCCAATGGGTTACTCATTGGCTGCAAGTGTTGGAGCCTATTATGGATCTAAAAATAAAAAAGTTTACGCCTTGATAGGAGATGGCTCTGTACCGATGAATGTTCAAGAATTAGAAACTATAAAAAATTACAATATAGACACAATTATAATTGTTTTAAATAATAAAGGATATGGCCTAATAAAACAAACTCAAGAAACTTGGCTAAAGTCTATTTATGCAGGAACTGATAAAAGTAGTGGTTTAAGTCTTCCAGATAATGTTAAGATAGCCTCATCTTATGGAATTGAAAGTTTTATTTTAAGAAATAATACTGATGTTAAAAAAAACCTTAAAAAGATTCTTAACTCCAAGGGTCCAGTTTTGGTTGATGTTCGGATTGATCCAAAATCAAGAGTTAAACCAAAAATAGAATATGGTAAGCCATTACAAGATATGTATCCTTATATAGACAGATCTAAATTAAAAGAAATAATGAAAAAAAGCTATAAGTCATATTTTTAAAAATTCACACACAACAATGCTAAATTCTAAAATGCAAAAATCCAAAGATATAATTGAATTTACAAAATTTTTATTAAAGGGTGAGTTAAATTTACTAAATGGAACTTATGTTTCGCTGGCCAACATGGAGTCAAAATCTATATTTCTTTAAAAATATGCAATATT
>Ga0209830_10002994_pt1 | contig 13199 bp, 11 predicted proteins | sample ArcticOcean_MG_C_12_FD_187439 | JGI IMG/M metagenome (GOLD analysis project Ga0209830, IMG submission 187439) | Marine microbial communities from western Arctic Ocean - ArcticOcean_MG_CB8_130 (SPAdes) (version 2) | ecosystem: Environmental > Aquatic > Marine > Oceanic | place: Arctic Ocean...
GTTTTATCCGCGACGCCTATCAATCGCTCGAGCGCTTTCGTGATCTTTGTGATTAAGGATAGGTGTGCGAGTTTTTGCATCATTGGGTTCGTCATTAGTCGTGTGTGTGTGTGTGTGTGTGTGTGTGTGTGTGTGTGTGTTTCTTCTTTTATTATTTTATTATTTTATTATTATTTTTATTTTTAACGTTAGTGTTGTTTGTTTTCAATGATGCTCTTAAACTGTTAAAACTACCACAAACGCGGGATGAGTAGCAATTATAAAAAAGTTCTTGACGCAGATCTTTGACTCGTGATATGCGACGAGAATGAGAGAGAGAGGTGTTATTATTTGATCACAAAGCGCTATGTGTATCTATATATATATCTATATATCTATATATATGTATAACGCGTCTGAAGAAGAGTGTAGTTTCAAAACTCGTACTCGTCGAAGACGTTGTTCGAGCGAAGCAAGAGTTCGGAGGCTTCGCGGTACCACTTTTGTAATACGCGTTCTTTTTCAGAGTTTTCTTCGTCGAAATCGATATCGACGTCGTGCGTGTGCATGACGCCTTTCGAATACGAGCGAGTGTTTTTGATGGAGTATATGTATACTTTGCGATTGCGTCGTCTGGCGCAGTCGTTGCTTTTGATTATTTCGTCTCCCTTTGACGTTCTTTTCTGTTTCTGTTTCTGTTTTTCTGTTTGTATTTTTCGAGGTTTTGTGATGTAGGCGAGATCAAAATATATGCTCGCTTTTGGGGGGTTAAGCCTGCGTATGTTGTTGTTTAATCGTGCAAAACGTGATCGCTTAAAAGCGTGAGAAGATGAGTCGAATATCAAAATTTAAAGTGAGACGTACCGTTTTTTTGCCATCTCTTGATCGTATAAGAAAGAGTTTTGAATTAACGGTTCCCAAATATCCGATCGCGTGATTATCCCGATTAATTTCCCAGGCTTTTCGTCATCGTCCTTGTTCTCTTCAACGACCGGTAGACGATGTATTTTGTGTTTCAACATCAAACCAGCGGCTGAAGAAACATACGCGCGCGGCGAAACCGTCAACGGCATCGGAGTCATCGCTTCCCTAATCATTCTGATATGTTTCTGATCAGCGAACGAAATGTAAGAAAGTCTCTTCACGTCGTTGCGTGATACGACGCCGACGAGGTTATCGTCATCATCGATCACTGGTCCACCTTATTTAAAATTTAGATACATAAAACCACGAGATATTTATAATTTTTACCGTGATATTTGCCAAGGAACGATATTACTTTTTGACTCGTTAAATGGTCCTTCTCGTGCAAGCACTGCGGTTGAGGAGTCATAAACTCTTCCACGCGACTGTATGGCCAAGATATGGCCGCTTCATCGGAAGTTAAGTGCAATCCTTCGTCGTTCTTCTTCTTCTTCTGTTGTTGTTGTTGTTGTTGTTGTTGTTGTTGTTGCGTTTCCTTGGAAACAGCTCTTTGCTGTCCGATATTTTCTCTAGGATTTTTAGAGCGCGCTCGCGTAAATGCGAGATGAGGATAAAACATTGGCGATATTTGAGCCATTGAACACATTACTTGTGTATGTGTACACTAATATGCGCCGATATTTATTCGTGCGCGTGTTTATTTGTGCGTGTGTGTATTTGTGTTTATTTGTGTGTATTTTTTTCCCGCGATATTCGCTCGTATCGAGATATTTTAAAACAGTAGTATAGAGAAAAAAGTGCGCGTGTGTGTGCGCATGCGTGTAACGTAACGAGTCTTTGGCGATATCTCTAGCGACGAGACTGAGCAATTCCATCGTCGTCGTCGTCGTTGACTTTCTTCATTTCTCTCTCATTCCTTTCCTCGATCGTATGTATTCATCGTTCAATCGATGCAATTGAAGTCTTTGTTCGCCCCAAAACTCGCACGATAAACGACGCTCTCCGAGCTCGAACCAATGTTTATTATATACAGCTATTGCGGCGATCTCCTTGCTTCTATCGTTCAATTCGTCAATCACGCGAAATCTTTCTTCCTTTTCTTCTTCTTCTTCTTCTTCTTCTTCTTCTTCGTTCTTGTTCTCTTCTTTGAGAAAGCGATATAGAAGTACGCCTTTGACCTCTCGCTCTTGATTGTAATCTTCTTCGTACCCATCTTCATCTTCTTCGGCAGTTAATTTTGCGCAGACGTATACATCACATCGCGTTATGTCTGCTTCGTATAATAAGCACTCTCGCCAAAGAAGCACGTCGTTCACAACACCGACGAGAGTTTTCTTGATGTCGATATTTTTCTTCGTATCGTTATTGAGCTCTTTCTGGATATTTCTATTTTTCTTTATATCGCGAATAGTGCGCGCGGCTGATTGCGGGCACGGTACTGCTTTAAAAGAAGACATTGCAAACATTAAATCAATGCACGCGTGTGTACTCGTCCGTTCATTGAGGAGGATTTGATTTTCGAGGCGCGGTATATATTCAAGTGAGCACCGCGCGCGCGCGTTAGTTTTTTTTATAAAGTTTGTTGACAACGGCCAAGAAGCTCGTAATCAGGTCATTACCTAAGTTTCTCTATAAATCGAGCAAGCTATGAGTAGTAGTAGTATTCATTGTTGAATAAGATATGTTTACATCGTTAAACTGCGTCGTTAACGAATCTTGCGCAGTCGAGCGACTTACTGCGACTAACAGAGCTTTCAAAATTACTTTTCGGCGAACTTTCGAGAATTCGTTCGCGGTATTCGAGAACCACGCTTTGGAGAACGCTTCGCAAACGCTTTCGAGTCGAGCGGCTCGATTTTGTGCATTCGCGATGTTCACGTAGTTTGTTAAAAACGCGATGACGTATGACGTTGTTGCGTATGCAGTTCTTTCGAGCGAAGTGCGCAAGATGTTGTCGACGTGTTCTTTCTTGGTGCTCGAGGAATAAGAAGAAGCTTGGCCTTCTGCGCCTTCGTTGTTGTTATTGTTGTTTTGGTGCAAACATTTTTTGAACATCGTTCCGTCGCCAAAGAGCGGTTCTGGCAACGCCTCGAAAAATTCCAACAAAGCGAGTGCGAGTTCGGTAACACTTGCGGCTGAACTCGGCATCGCTTGCGTCGTCGTCGTCATCATCATCGCTCCAGTGATGAAATCATCCAACAACGACGCCGACGAAGACTGTTCTGAATTCAATAATAATTCGTTCGATGCTGAAAATCCGCACGCTATGCGCAAACAGTTCTGGACTGCATTTTTGTGCTCAAATTCGCTTCTCGAAGTGAATAAATCATCTTTTGAAATCGTCCCGAACGCAAATAACGAGTCTACGAGCGTTGAAATCACTAAAGGAACATCGGGCGGAAACATGCTCAATGGCAACAAACGTATGGGTTTCCCAAAAATTGGATTTGGCGCATATACACCGGTAAGCGCAACGTACGCGTCTTGGCAATGTTCAGCGCGAATGACTAAGACAGCCTCTAAAGAAGAAGAAGCCCCGATTGATTTCAGTGTCTCAGAACCACTAACTAATGCGGAAATTTGAACTGAAACAGACGTCTCCGCCGAAACTGTCAATTTTCTTGGACTTATATCGCATACCCATTTCGGCGCGTCGCGTTCGGTATCACTGACGAGATCGTCATAACTACCTCCACGGCCATGAAAACCAACTGAAAACATCACACGATTGCCATAATTATTCCTTGGAAATTTAAACGTGATTGTACGCGTTACTCTTTCGTAATATTGTACGACGCCAAAGTCGCACGTATTACCGCTTTCTAAAATCACCTTTGTGGATTGCACTCTGTTCGTCTCCTCGGCGTCAAGTTTTCTTTGAAAATCAGTCAACATCCGTTTTAATCGTCCGTTATAATCTACAGTTCTGCACTTCAAATTAAACGTCGCCGATACTGGTTTATGATCGGAGTGGTAAATCTCGTCGTGGTCGTTATACGCGAGCAACTCTAAATCGTCTCCTTTCCATAAGATGCGATCGCACCATGCCGGCGCGCGTTTTTTCTTTTCTTCTCTATAATTTTCTTTGCTCACACTACTATTTCCATCGTCATCGTACTCGTCGTATTCGTTATCAAAATCATCGTTCGTTCTTTCTTTTTCTAAATTACCTATGCCAGAGTAGCGAGACGTTCCTGGTTTAAATTTATACGTCATCGGAAATCGAATATCACCTTCTTTAAACCCATTGAAAACGTTCCCCATTCGCATTTCTTGAATTAACTGGTCATGTTTCAAAAAAGGAAGGTAATTATTTGCGTCACTTCGAAACGAGCTCGTATTGTTATTGTTATTATTATTATTACCGCTACCGCTCGCTTCTTTCGACGACCGAAGCCTTACGTGTTCCAAGACATCATCTTTCGGTGCATTTAAACGATAATTCAAATCTCCAAAGAATATGCAAGCAGATGCATCCTGAATCTTCATCGCAGTTGAACCTGCATTATTATAATTTTCCTCGGCGGTATTTACAAACGAGCACTTTTGCAAAATCTCTTCAGCGTTTGCGTTTCGTCTCTTCGCGTCTTCTTCCTTCGATCCAGCCGCAAGATGCGCGCATACGAATGCAACGGTCGTATCACAAATTTTAAACATCGCACAACATCCACCTTTATTGCCTAGCTTTATTCCATTAAAACCTAACGAAAACCCAGTCGCTACCGTTGTCTTTATCGGTTTCTCTATAATACACTCTTCGCGGAACTTTTCTTTCGCGAATACAGTTAAGAACACCCCAACTAATTGCTGCGAGATAACTTTTACATATTTGTGGTGATTATAAAGCTTACCATTTTTCTTCTTCTTGTCTATATCTATATCATTATCGTCGTTCAAACAACTCAAAATCTTCTCCTCCCAGATCTTCGCCTCTCTCTCGACGTCTTGCACTTTCAAAACCTTTTGCACTTGTAAAGGTACAATCTCTTGAAATCCAACGACATAAACATCAACTCCTTCCTCATCATTTAAATCATCACTATCACGCAACCATTTATTAAATAAATCTAAATCTTTCTCAGGTTTCTTCCCGTTCGCGTTGAACGTACACACGCGAATTCTCGTCGTCAGTTCAATTTTCGTGTACAAATCGATCCTCTCTCTTTTGAACATTCCTTGGATTCTTGAGTTCTTAATCGAGAGTTTATTCATTATCTGGACCTTCATTTCTTCGTGATGCTTTTGATAGTCATCGTTGCTATTATACATATCATTCTTCTCATTCTTCTCATTCGTCTCAGTAGTAGTAGTCGTCGTAGTAGTAGTAGTAGTCATCATCTGCGTCATCTCGTTCCTTTCATCGTCGAAGTCGTTCGCTTCGAACGTTTCCCATTTCGAGCAGAGTTCGTTGAAAGCGCTCTGTCGTTCGCCTCTTTCGCTGAAGAAGTCGAAAACGTTCGAAGAAAACCGTTCTTCGTTCATGTCGCTCTCGCTCTCCCTCTTTCTCCGTGTGTGCGCGTGCTCGTGCGAGAAGAAAGACCTCGATGTATGATTAATCAAGTATTGATATGTATGTTCCCATCATCGTATGAAAAGAAAATAATGATAATAAATTGTGAGGCGAAATTCGGGATCCCTAAAATTCCCAATCAGCAGCAGAAAGTTTTTGATTTGACTTCCCTTTCATCAGCACTAAAAACATCCTCATCAGCAGGCACCGAGCTCTCTAGTAAAGAATGAGTAATAATAACGCGGTAGGATTTAATTTAATATCTCAACGCTCTCTCTCTCTCTCTCGCTCTCTCGCGCTCGCTCTCTTTGTCGCGATTAACTGATGTGCCTTTTTCGTGCCATGATTACTAAATAAACGTGCCGCTGCTGAATACTGTACTAATAAATGACACATCAGGTATTGTTCGAGAACTATGAACGAGAGTTCAATAGTCTGAAAGAACAGATTAACGAACTTACGGAAGAGTTAAAGAATAATAACGATAGTAATAGTAACAGTAATAATAATAATTACGAACAAATAGAGGATTTATTGAGTGAAATGGACGCGTTAGTGCGCAGGATGGACTTAGAGGCGAGGTCTATCGACGACACGAACGAGAAGAAGCAAGATTTGATGCAAAAGTTAAGGGCGTTCAAGGCACTGAGCGTCGAACAGAAGAGTAAGTTCAAGGGCGTTAGGGACGATATGGAGAGAGTTAATCAGAGACGGCAATTGTTCCAGAGTACTAGTACTACTGCGAGTGCAAGTTTTGGTGCCGGTGCTACTGGACCATCGATGTTGGCAAGTTCGCAACCTAGTAACAATATGAACGAAGAAAGGAGACGCGAGCAGAACTCTGCGCTCGATTCGATGATGAAGAACACGCATAGAATCGAACAAACTGGAGAAAGGATTCGAGAATCAAAAGGAAGGCTCGTGGAGACTGAAGATCTAGGAGCGGCAATTTTGCAAGATTTACACAGGCAACGAGAGACGATCGTGAATTCGAGAGAGAGTTTACGAGGCGCGGACGATACGTTAAGCGCTTCGAGGAAAATTTTGCAAACGATGAGCAGACGCGCTCAGCAAAATAAGCTCTTGTTTTATTTAGTAGTTTCTGTATTGGTCATTTCGATCATTTTGGTCGCGTACCATAAACTGAATAATTGATTTTATTGACTTCTTTTTCTTTGTTGTAATGTATGGTGTATATATTTGGTTTTGTATTATTTCAAAGTGGAACGACACGATTTGGTTTTCTCTCACACTCACTTACTCTCTCTCTCTCTCTCTCTCTCTCTCTCTTTTCTAACGCTAAATCATTAATTTTATTTTGAATTCTATACTTGGTATTAACAGAACATAAATGACTTCAATCGTCAACAAACGTTTGTTGCTGATCTATGGATGATATATTTTGCACTTTAAGTAATTCATGCTCAAAAAAATGTTTGACGTTGTTCTTCACATTATTATTATTATTATTATTATTATTGTTATTCTCCCTCATGCTCGTTCGATTCGTCTCCAGCAGTAGCAATAGTATTCGTGCTATTGGTATTACTGATATTTTGCATTCCTGTCGCAGTCGCAATCGTAGGAAATTCTTGAGAGTTACCGTTAAAAAAACCGAAACCGTGTTGTCGACCGTTCCCAAACCCGTTGTTACCACCGCCCGTGCCACCGTTTCTATGATGATGATGATGATGATGGTGATGATGACCATCACTTGGAACATCTGCGTCTGATAAAATTTTCGCTTGCTCCGGTTTCATCATGCCGCACCGAAAGCACGATTGTTTCGATGAATAAACGTTCCCGCACCCGTTTGGACAAAGCCAATCACCGACTCTGGGTACGTTGTGGGAATGAGTCGCTTGCTGCTGGTTGTGTATTTGTTGTTGGTATAAATTATTCATTGAATAAGACAAACCATTATTAATAGTAGTATTTGCGGCAACATATTGTCTTCCCATACCGTTTTGTTGATATTGTCTATTACTCGCTGCGTAGATACTCGATTGATCACCTGCGGCGCCGTATTGATTCATCTGTTGCGGCGGTAGCGCAGATGCCTGTATCTCCTATATATTTTATTACGACAACAAAATTGAGTAAATAGGTTAAGAAGAAGAACGCGTATTGGTCAGTAAACAGTGGAATCAGTATAGCGCTTTTATCGAAAGAATTAGTATAAAAGTGATTTACGTGTTGCTCGTGCAAAATTTAAAGAGCCGAAAAATCGAATCTCTCTCTGTCCTTATCCAAGAAAAAGAGGCTAAGAACTCTCTCTCTGTGTCGAAACTTACCGAACCGAAAGGCTTCGCGATCCCACACCTAAAACAATTGGACTTGGACGAAAACACTAAACCACATTGGTTCGGACACATCCAGTCTCCAACTCTCGCCCTGGGTTGATACTGTTGTCGCATTTGATCGTTAGTACTGTGTCTAATGAAACCGTGATTCGCGTGATGGTATCCAATCCTGTCCTGATGATGATGAAGCGTTGTTGGGTAATAGGCGTGCAATTGTTGCATTGGATATTGCTGTTCTCGATTGTATTGGTTATAATACGCGTGTTCGGACATGCCGTTGTCTTCTTCTCGTCGTTGTTCGTTCTCGTTGTTCTCGTTTTGATCGTTCTCTAGACTCATTATTTCGGATATACCTGTCGTTTCGTTGGTGATGGAAAAAGATAAAGTGACTCGTTAGCCATTTTTTTTTTGAAGCAGCTGACTCCTCGGCAACAAAATCTTTTTCTCTCTTTGGCCCTCGTCACAGGCCTGGCATCATCAGGAAAAGAAACCTGATGCTGGCGCTTTTTAATAATACTTTGACCGCTCTCGGTGTCCACACGACGGAGTGTTTATTTATGTATGGAAACATACTCATCAAACGAACGAACGATTGAAAGAACACAAAAACGAACGATTGAAAGAACACAAAAAAGTGAGTGTTATTATTCGTACGCATTTATCGTTGCGATAACGCGATGGCGCGCGCCTTTCATGGTATACATACAGTGTTTTTTAGATTTTTTTAGAACTCGATTTTGGGGGGAGAAGGGACGACCAAGCGAGAGAAGATATTTTTCGCTTTTTAAAGCGTCATTTCGGCTCACAGGAAACGCGCTTTAAAATAAAACAACGAACTAGATTAACAGAAACGAGATCGAAATCGCGCACGACGTTGTTCCGATCACGCGTTCATTTATTTCCAGTTCTTGTAATTAATTCGCAAGATCTCCTATCTTATTCGAATAAGTAGTGCGCGTTGATTATTTTCTTCGTTCGAATCGTTGCCCTTCTCGTATACTCCTTCAAAAGCGTCACACATCAGCGACTCGTTTATTTAGTAAACAATAACGATAAGAGGGAGGAGAATTATGCCTAAAGTGAAAAAGAGACCTCAAAGACGAGCGAGGGATGACGATGAGAACAACGCGACCGCTGTTACTTGCGTTGCCGATGCCACTGAGCTTGATCTCGCTTTAACGAAGACGACTGCGACGAAATGGGGAAAACGAAGCAAAGAAAATATCTCCAGCCCTACATTAAATGACAAAGAAAAGAATAGCGCTGCTGAACAAAAGTTATCGGTCCTGTTAGTCGAAGACGACGTTCCTACGTTGCTTGAAGTACAAGCGATGTTAATCAAGGCTGGCGCAACAAAAGTGTTCACAGCGTCGTCTGGGAAAAAGGCTTTAGAGTTCTTGGGATCCGGCGAAGACGTCGATTTAATATTCGCGGATATCATGATGCCAGAATGCGATATTGAAGAGTTGAAATGTGTTTTGAAGAAGAATGAAAAGTTGAAAAATTGTACGGTCATTGTAATGTCAACCGTAGGATCGCAGCAGCAACATGAATATAACGAAGTGACGGACATTAATAATAATAATAACAATAATACGCGCGCATCAAAGAGACTCAGAGCAACAACGACGACGACGACAACAACAACGGTTAATAATTTTAACATGCCACAAACGAGATCGAATTCGAACGAAGTTCTGTTAAAACCGCTTTCGTTTCGAAGAGTAGAAAATGTCGTTTGCTCGCATCAACGGCTCTTGCGTTCGCATAATTCGTCTTCTTCGGAGAATGAAAAGCAAACAATGATAACGACGACGACGACTCAAACTCCTAAAATTAAAAAAAAACATTCCTCCAATGACTGCTACGACGGAAGAGGAGCAGTGACGAAAGCGCAAACTCTTCTCGTACCAACGACGACAACTGCACAAAACGATTCCAAAGGTTCGGGCGACGGCTCCGGTACTGATAGATCTGGACCAACAACCGTTAAACTCATTCACAACAACAACGAATCATCTGAAGAAGATTTGAGAAAGATAACGATCGAGGACGAACAATGTCCAACCGCAGCAGTCCTCGCTCCAACGACGACGTTATTGACGACGTCTGACGAAAAAGCGAAAAATGTTTCAGAAGACGATGAAATGGCGACGATTGTTGCAGCGATGAATAAAGGAAACGCTATTATTCGTAGGAATAATAGTCCTCCTTTGGATCAAGCGGAATTAGATGTTAGGCGCGTGGCTGCTACTGTCGGAAACGAACGTCGCCGAAAAGATGAGAAGCGTTGGCTCGATAATCGTACGCACACTCGCGACGATGGTGACGGTTCCGATGAAGGATCCGGTGCCGGCGGTAGAAATCGATCAAGAAGTTTTTCTGATGATAAAGTTGAGTCCGATTTGAAACAGCAACAACAACGACAACAAGAACCGACGGTTACTAGAAAGAAACGATCTTTGCGTGGTGGTTCTTCCGTTGCAGAAGTAGCTGTGAATGGTGGCGGGCAGAAAGTCATTATGAATAGAAAGGACGGTGACCAAACTGAGGATTTAGAGGGAAAACAACATCTGAGTTTAGCCGTTCAGCTCATGAATGAGCACGATGGCCCAACTGCGCTTTTGCAACTCGCGCTCGCCGGCTCGGTGATTGATACGAACTCTTCTTTGCGTCGATCGAGGTCTACATCTGCGTTTCACAGCATCATAGAAAAGACGCAACAACAACAGAAAATTGGAAAGTATGCTCAACAGCCAACAACGACGATGGCGATGACGCATTTCGATAAGAAGAAGAACGGTAAAGCTGAAAAGCAGATTAAAGCTTCTACGATGACGCAAAAGAAAAAGAATATGAAATTGCTGCCGCCGACGACATATAATAATAATAATAATAATAATAATAATAATAATAATAATAATAATAATAATATGGCGCAAACGAATTTGAATTTTAATCAACTGCAGCAAATATCTGTTGGAAATGAGGAAATGCGAAAGGCAATATCGATGCAGCAACAACATCAAAACGCTTTGTATTTATATCACGCTCAACAGCAAATTGCCGCTCAGCAACAGAATCTCTTGCGTGTGTTGTCGCAACAACCACATTTACCTGGAGCGACTCAGCAACGACATCAACAATATTCAAAGCATCCCCCTCAGCATAATAACATGGCTTTCGATAATATGAACGCCATTATGCAAATGCAAATGAATGCGTTTGGGTATCAACTGCCGTACATGATGTATCCGATGCAAGATTTTCCGCCTCAAAATGAGTACGTGAACAACTTTTTTCAAGGTTTGGCAAACGCAATGCCCGGCGGTGGCATGATGATGAACAACAACAACAATAATAATAATAATAATAATAATCACTCGATGAACAATATCAGCGGTGGGGGCGATAACGCAAAAGGTCAACAACAGCAACAACAACAACAACCAAGTTTAACTGCTACGAATATGCCAAAGTCTCCTACTCCTACTCCTACTAATGCCATTGCAGCTGCTCATAATAATAATAATAATAATAATAATAACGGCGGAGGTAGTGGCGCCTACGTTTCGACTTGCGCGGAGCGTCGAGCGCACGCAATTGCGAGATTTTTGCAAAAGCGAAAAGAGAGAAAATTTGAAAAGAAAGTTCGTTACGAAAGTCGCAAAAAATTGGCAGAATCGAGACCGAGAGTTCGAGGACAATTCGTGAAACTCGACGATTCGAACAGGAGTCAGCAACAAGAATTGTTAAAGAAATTAAACGCTTCTGGTGGTGACAACAACAACAAGAATACAGACAGCGTAAACAAATCTGACGGTGGCGACGGCGATAATAATTCAACGAAGAATATGAAGAAGAAGAATGAAAAAGCTTCTTCGTCGTTGTTGTTGAAAAAGGCTTCTTCTGATGAAAAAGGTTCGAACGATAAGGAGGAGGTTCAGTTGAATATCATCTCTTCCGATAGCGATGATAACGTTTCTTTAAATCCAACTTCGTCGGATGAAGAAAAAGGTAACTCTAGAGGACGCTCTTCGAACGAATCGCACGAAGACGGTGCTGGTGATGGAGCGGTGTATAATACGTAAATTAATAAAACCATATTATTATTAGTACATTCTTTATTATATATATATGTAATATTATTAAAGCTATTAATTAATTATTAAATTTTAATAAGAACTTCTTTCGATTTTGAGAATCCTACCTACTGCTGCGCGTTTATCGCTCTTACTGCTACTATCTGCGTCGGCTATAAATTTATGTTCTGCTCCACAATTTGAACACTCAACTACTACATCATCGTCATCATACATCATCCTATTATTATTCTTATTATCTTTGTTTGTAAAGAAATAAACATCCTCCTCGCACGTCGAACATTTCGCCTTCAAACCGATTCTTGTTTCATCAATCGCTCTTGAGTATGCCTTATTAGCAACAAATAATCCACTGAAACATCCAATTGAGTTCATGGCAATATCTCGATGTCCATGTAACAACGAGTTCGCGAACACAAACACTCCAATTGCTGATAATCCGATATAAAACCCTCTGAGAGTTCGCGTCTGTTCATCATCTATATAAACATCCGTTTCAACTACTTTTTTGATATCACCATCATCTATCGTTGTTAGCGCCCTCGTCGTGCTTATATCATCGATTCGATTTCTTTCTGCAGAACAAAATCTTCCCCTTCCTCTTGTTCTTCTTCTTTTTCTCTTATTGCTATTTCTTACTATTGCAGTCTTTGTTATACATTTCGTCGATCGATGAGTGCTAATCATTTTTAATTAATTTTCTCTTCATTTAAAAATGGACAACATCACTCGACAGCAGCAGCACTCGTTTTTTTTATTTTTACGAATCAAAAGCTGCGGCGAATTTCGCCATAAATAATAACAAGGTAAACGAACGAATTAAAGACGTACACGCGACCATGAAGCTAGTGAAATTTCTACAAAAGTTAAATAACGAGACCGTAACGATCGAGTTAAAAAACGGAACGACGTGTAGTGGGACTATTTTAGGTACTTTACATATACACACACTTTTGCGATGATTACGAAATTACGCTTAAAATAATTGTATTTGGTTTTTCGAAATCTCTTATTAATATATATATTTATATACTTACCCGACGATCTTCTTTATTATTTTTAACGTAATCGTAATCAATAAACAGGCGTAGATATTAGCATGAACACACACTTAAAGGCCGTTAAATTGACTCTAAAGGGACGTAATCCACAAACTCTGGACCATCTCTCAGTGCGTGGGAACACGATCAGATACTACATTCTCCCCGAATCTTTGAACCTGGATGCTTTATTAGTCGACGATGGCCCATCGAGGGTGAATAAGATGCCGAAAGAGGGTGCCGCAGCCGGTGGACGCGGTGCGCGAGGGCGAGGACGAGGGCGAGGAAGGAAGTAGTCATAGTTTATTATATTTATCGTATACATATTAGCATAGCAGAG
>Ga0209830_10002995_pt1 | contig 13194 bp, 14 predicted proteins | sample ArcticOcean_MG_C_12_FD_187439 | JGI IMG/M metagenome (GOLD analysis project Ga0209830, IMG submission 187439) | Marine microbial communities from western Arctic Ocean - ArcticOcean_MG_CB8_130 (SPAdes) (version 2) | ecosystem: Environmental > Aquatic > Marine > Oceanic | place: Arctic Ocean...
ATTTGTTTTGACCCTTTATAAGCTGCAACTAAAGGACTCTCTCCATTTTCAATTCTTCTATAGATTGCATCTGTCATTATAACTGAGTCATCTGTTATTATTCCAATTGCTAAAATAAAACTTAATAAAACAAAAATATTTATTGATAAACCAAATAAATAAAGACCCAAAAAAGATGCTATCAAACTTACGGGTAATGCAACTGCTGGAACAATCACCGCTTTTATGTTCCCTAAAAATAAATAAATAATTATAACCACTAGTATAAAAGCGATTATTAAAGTTTTATAAACTTCGTTGATAGCAGTACCTACATAGGTTGCTCTATTAAAGGCCACCTCTATATTGAGATCATCAGGTAATGTTTTTTTTACTTCATCTATTTTTTTGTTTATTTCTTTAGAAAGCTCTACTGTTGAAGCACCACTTTTTGCGTAAATACCAATTCCTACAGTTTTTAAATTTAAAGCATCCTTGCTCTGTGCCTTAAAAAGATTTTTTTCTGAAACTGGACCAAACTCAATATGGGCAACATCTGCAAGTCTTACAATGCTGTTTTTGTTTTTTTTTATAGGTAACGCTTTTAATTTTTCTATATCATCATACGATTTATCTAAATTTAGTGTTAAATCAATATTGTTTGCTTCAAGGGTACCTGCTGGCAGACTTACATTTTCTTTTCTTATTGCTATCTCAACTTCTTGGATAGTTAAATTATATGCCGCTAGTTTAATTGGATCTATCCAAACTCTAACACTTAAATCTCTCAAACCACCAGTTCTAATGGTTCCTACATTTTTAACACTTGAAAATTGATCTACCAAATATCTTTCAACATAATCTCCAAGTTCTAAATCACTCCAAGTTGCAGAAGATACAGCAAGCCACATAGTAGTTGAAAAACCTGCTGACTGTTTAAGTATTTGAGGGGCATCAGCTTCACTTGGTAATCTATCAAGAATTCTTGCAACTCTTTCTCTTATATCATTGGCTGCATTATCCAGGTTAATGTCAGTATTAAATTCAACACTAATTGAACTACTTCCATTTTCTGATGTTGAATTGATATTTTTTACTCCTTCTACTCCACCAATCACTTTTTCAATTACTTGAGTTACTTCTTGATCAATTATAGGAGCCGATGCAGACTTGTAGTCTACTTTAATTTGAACCACAGGAGGCTGTAAGCCTTCAGGCAATTCTCTTACAGGCAATTGTGAAAAAACAAATATCCCAAAAACAATTAATATAAGAGACATTACCCACGCAACAACTGGCCTTCTTATACTTACATCAGTTATAAACATTATTTTTTAATAGGTTTTATTTTGCCATTAGGCTTAACTTTTTTTAATCCTTCTGCAACAATAGTATCTCCTTCGGTAAGGCCAGAGATAACCTCAATAAACCCATCTGCTCTTATTCCGATTTTTATCTCTGTTTTATTTGCAATGTTGTCTTTAGAGATTTTATAAACATAAATTTTATTTCCCTCTATCATCATACTAGTATCAGGTATTCCAAGTGAGTTTCGCTCATTATAATTAATAATAACTTCTAGAAGAGAGCCAGGTATTAATTCAGAATTTTTATTTTCAATTATAACTCTTGTAAGTAAACTTCTTGTTTCAGCATTAATCCTGCTTGAAACAGCATAGACTTTTCCACTGTATGTTTTGTTTTTTTTACCTGAGAATTTTGCCTTAATGGGTAAATCTTTTTTTATGAATGCTGCAAAAGTTTCAGGAATCTTTAGGTCAGAATAAATGATTGAATTATCATCTAAAGTTATAATAATTGAGTTATCCGAACCAAGAATATCACCAGTAATACCTCTGTATCCAAGAACACCGTTGAAGGGTGCTATAATATTTCTATCTTTAAGTTTAACAATTAGGCCACCTTTTTTTACAAAATCCTTAAGGACTAGTTCAGATGTTAAATTATCTCTTTTAATTCTAAAAGATTCTGCTCTCTTTGATACTGCTGTACCGAAGCTTTCAATATTTTCTGAAAAGTTTTTGTAAACTACCTCTTTAACAATTACTCCAGGTGGAGGTCTTTTACTGAATTTTTTTTTAAAATGATTACCAATCATTGTTCTTCCAACAATCACTATTGTGATTATTAAAAAAAAAGTAATGATTGCTGTACTAATTTTTGTTGATCTTTTCATGTTTAATTATTTCCGTACTCACTCCATGAGCCATCGTAGATTGTTGGCATATATTTAATGTCTATTAAAGAATAAGCAAGAGCCAAAACTGAAGCGGTAACTCCAGAACCGCATGTAAATACTGCATTTTCATCAGGTTTAATTTTAATCAATTTAAATTTATCAAGAATTTTTTCTTTAGAAATGAATGTGTGATCTTCATTAATAAGTTCAGAAAAAGGGAGACAAAAAGAATTTTTTATAGAGCCACTTTTTAATCCCTGTCTTGGTTCAGGAACCTTGCCCTCAAATCTCTCTCTACTTCTTGCATCCACAACTTTGAACTCATTCTTATCAATATTTTCATCAATTTGTTTTTTGTCTTTTACTAATCCCTTTTTTTCACTGGCTACATAATTAGAGTTAGTAGTTTTTGTTAAATAATTAATAGTTGGTTTTTTTTCATTAGTCCATTTCTTTAACCCACCATCTAGTACATGGACCAAATTTGGATCATGTCCAAAGTAAATAAAATTATACCAACATCTGCAAGAACTGATTACATCAGAATTATCATAAATTATTATTTGGTCCTCATTTCTAATCCCCATATTTGATACGATTTTCTCCCAAGATTTAATGTCAATTAACATATGGGGTAAATCTGTATCTGTTTTAGAGTTTTTATCTAAGTCAAAAAATATTGCATTCTCTATATGTAACTGCTGATGTTCTTCAAAACCATTTCTTTTTGTTTGAGGCATGTGCCACGAACAATCAATAATTTTTACTTTATCTAAATTTTTTTTCAACCAATTTGTATTGACCAATGGCATATTATCTTTTTTCTAAATATCTCTGATGGTATTCTTCTGCTGGGCAGTAATTTGTTAATAAAGAGGATTTTGTTACAGCCTTCTCAGATAAATTTGAATTTATTTTTTTTATTATATTTTCTGAAATTTCTTTTTGTATATCATTTAAATAAAATATTTCACTTCTGTATTGTGTTCCAAAATCTGGTCCTTGTGAATTTAAAGTTGTAGGGTCATGAATTTCAAAAAAGAAGTTTAAAATCTTTTCATAAGAGATAATTTCAGGATCAAAGTATAATTTAACAACTTCAGCATGATTTGTATTACCAGTGCATACTTCTTTATAAGTAGTTTCCTTGCTGTCACCACCACAATAACCAACTTCAGTTTTAATAACCCCTTCGAGTTTACTAAACTTAATTTCTGGCCCCCAAAAACACCCCAAACCTAAAACTGCTATTTCCATTGCTTATCCTTTAATTTAATCTACAAATTATTCTTATGCTTACTAAAAATCAATTAGGTTTTTTGTACATGTTTTTATCTGTATGCACCTTTTCTATTATGGATTTACTTGTAAAATGGTCAAGTGATTATCCTACGGGTGAAGTGTTGTTTTTTAGGGGCTTTTTTGGACTGTTACCAACTTATTTTTTGATACCAAAACATAAGTTAAAAACTTTTTATACAACTGAAAGACCAATAGAGCATTTATTTAGGTGTCTAATGGGATTAATGGCTTTAATAGCAATAGTTGTTGCTTTAAGAGAACTTCCTTTGGCAGTCGTTGTTAGCTTATCATATGCAGCACCATTATTTATTACAGTATTGTCAATTTTTTTACTGAGTGAGAAGGTGGGTATTTTTAGATGGTTGGCAGTCTTGATTGGATTCGTAGGAGTTATTATAATTGCAGAGCCAGGCTTTAAAGGTATGAACTATCTTTATTTTCTTCCATTAATATTTTGTATTGGGATGGCTTTTGTAACTATTACAATTAGGAAACTATCTACGACAGAACCTATATGGCTTATTTCAATTTTTTTTACAATTACAATTTCGATTGCGGGCTTAGCCACAATTCCTATTGGTTGGATAATGCCAAATTTTCAAGATTTTATTCTTTTAGCATTAATTGGAGTAACGGGAGGTTCTGCAAATTTATTTTTAACTCAATCCTATAAGCTTTCAGAAGTATCATTAGTTGCGCCCTTAAAATATTTGGCTTTAATATTTGCTATTATTTTTGGTTATTTAATTTGGAATGAGATACCAACTGTAAAAACATTGATAGGAGCATCCCTTGTAATTCTTGCCTCTCTTATAATTTTCAGAAGAGAGATTTATCACAAACAAACAATACCATCTACTACTAGACATGAATAAAAAACCAAAATATTGGAATACTGCAAAAAAATATTTGTCTAATAAAGATAAAGTGATGTCTTTGTTAATTAATAAATATAAATCTCCATCTGAAGCCGTATTGACTTCTAGAAAAGATATTTTTTTTTCTTTATGTAAAAGCATTATAGGACAGCAAATTAGTGTTGCAGCAGCAAACTCGGTTTTTCTAAAGTTTAAAAAAAGATGTAAAAATAAAATTAATGCAAAAACAATATCTAAACTATCTTCTATACAACTCAAAAGTTGTGGATTAACTAGGCAGAAAGTCAGAGGAATAAAAAGTTTAGCTAAACAAACTTTAGATAAATCATTTAACCCCAGATTAATTCCTAAAATGTCTGATGAAGAGGCGATTATTTATTTATCTAAATTAAGACAAATTGGTAGATGGTCAGCTGAAATGATCTTATTGTTTACCTATAACCGCTCAAATATTTGGCCTTTACAAGATATTGGTCTTCTAAGAGGAATCTCAAAAAATTATAAAAAAAAATATTTACCTCCAGAGTCTTATGTTAAGCTATTAAACAAAAGGTTCAGTCCATATTGTTCAGTTGCAACCTGGTATCTTTGGAGAAGTATAGATCCAGAACCTATTCAGTATTAAAACCACGAATAATCTGCAAATTTCTTTCAGTAGTATTCTTGGCTAGAGCCCATCCTTCTTGGTATTCTTTAGAATTATGACACTCTACAGCGCTTTCATAGCTAGGAAATTCCCAAACTACAGTCCGTGAAAAATCTTCACCTTCTAAACATTGGTATTCTCCCCCCCTAACTAGAGCGATCCCACCAAAATTTTTTATTATAGGAGTTACTTTAACAGAATAATCTTTTAAATTTTTTACATTATCAATCTTTTTATATAAGGCCACCCAATATCCTTTCATATTAATCTATCCATTCTTTAAGTTTATTTTTATTATCTTGAATAAACTCAGGTAATTTTTTTAAATCAAATTTTTCAAGTTTTTTTCTATTATCATCACCATATTTTTTAGATTTTTTATCACCAAACATATTGTAAATTGTTTCATTATTTTTAATTAATTCATTAATTTTATTATATCCTAACTCTTCAACTTCATAATCTCTGTGATGTAAATAAGACTTTAACTTTAATTCTAAATCATTAGCATTTTTAATATTGGAAAAATGCCAGCCTCCATTTTGAATAAAGAGTTTATTTATATATCGATTTTTAGAGAAAAAAGTATCTACTCTCCAAATAGGAAATATCTTATTTTTAATATTTCGTAACCATTGGGGGCTAATTAATTTTTTCTTTTTACATGCCTTAGTTCCATACCAAATAAAATTTGGCAAATACCTATTAAATTTGTAATAAAATATATGCTGTTCAAATATAATAATTTGATTGTTAACTTTTGCTAGATTTATTGATTGTAAATTTGGTATTTCATCGACATCAGAAATTAATATTAAATCATCATTATCAGCCCCACTTAATCCTTTACTTATATGATTTCTCTGATCATTTTCTCTTAAGTGAGCATTAAGAATCAGTTTATATGACTTAATATTTTCATCGTCTAGATCATTTAGCTTGATGATTCCTTCTGGTTCACTTCTATGAACAATATAAATAATCTTATTTTCAAATTTCTTAAATTTACTAATATCAAATTTTAATTGTCTTTTTTTTCCATTATGAAAATATTCACTCTCAACTATGATAAAAAAATCAACATATTTATCTAAAATATTTAACCTAATATCCAGCAAAAGCTCTTCATCATAAAACATGAAGCAATCAAATATTTTCATAATTTTTAATTCTTTTTTATTTTTATTTATATGATAAAAAATTTTATGGCAGATAAATTAATTATTACATTTGATGAGTATACAAAAATTGTTGAAAAATTGGCAGTAGAAATTCATAATAATTACAAACCAACGGTATTAGTTGGTATTATGAGAGGTGCTGCTCCAATATTAGATATTTTATCTAGAATTTTAAAATTACCAATCGCATATATAGTTATTCAAAGTTATTCTGGAGAAAGAATGGAAGATAAGCAAGGCCAATTGATGTTTGCTAGAGAAATCAGCTCTTTGGCTGAAAATAAGGACTTTGACAAGGTGTTATTAGTAGACGATCTTTCTGATACAGGACTAACTTTAAATAAAAGTATTGAATGGTTAAAGAAATATGAACCTACAAAAGACTATATAAAACAAGTTAAAACTGCATGTTTGTGGAAAAAAAAATCATCTACATTTGAACCAGATTTTTGTCCTATAAAGCTAGACTCAGATCCTTGGATTGTTCAGCCAACTGAACATTATGAAGAACTATCTATGGAAGAAATAATTAAAAGAAATAAATAGGGCTAGATATGTCTAGCCCTAAGAATTAATTTTTAAGCAACAGCAAAACTTACTCCACTTAAGATAGCAATTAACCATATCGCCGGTGAAGTATTGCTGAACTTACCAGTAAACAATCTGATTAAAGCATAAGAAATAAATGCCAGCGCAATACCATTACTAATACTATAAGTTAAAGGCATGGCAATCATTGCAAGTATTGCAGGAGCAGACTCACCAATATCATCCCACTCAATATCAACAATATTTCTTACAAACAAAACTGAAACATATAAAAGTGCAGCCCCATCTATTTCTTTTGGTAAGCTTGTTGCTAAAGGTGAAAGAAATAAGCAGGCTAAAAATAAAACTCCAATTGTTAAAGAAGTCATTCCAGTTCTTCCACCAGCTTTTACACCAGCACCAGACTCAACATAACTTGTAACAGTTGTTGTTCCCATTAGTGCACCAGCTACCGTTCCGACACTGTCAGCCATCATTGCTTTTTCAATATCTTGCACTTTACCTTTGCTATCAACTTTTCCAGCAACGTTTGCTACTGATGTTAAAGTTCCCGCAGTATCAAAAAAATCAATAAACAATAAAGTAAATATTACTGTAGACATTCCAGCAGTAAGTGCAGCTGTAAGGTCAAAATCAAACAAATAGGTCATTGGAGGAATAGTACCAACAACACCATTAAATTTAGCAAGTCCAGTTGCCCAAGCGATAATGCTAAAAACAATAATTCCAATAATTATATTTCCTTTAACTTTAAGCTTTTCCATAACTATCATTGAAACAAAAGCTAGACAGGCAAGTAAAATTAAAGGGTTTTTCATGTCACCAATCGTTACTAAAGTAACTGGGTGATCAGCAACAACGCCCATAATTTCTAAACCAATTATTGCTAAAAATAATCCAATGCCAGCACCTATTCCTAATTTTAAACTTTTTGGAATAGAATTAATCAGCCATGCTCTAACTGGTGTTAATGAAATGATTAAGAATAAAACACCTGCTACTAATACCGCACCTAGTGCAGCTTGTGGTGTGTAACCCATTCCACCAACAACTCCAAATGCAACAAAAGCATTGATCCCCATTCCAGGCGCCAGGCCTATTGGCCATGTTTTTCCATAAAATGCCATAATGAAACAAGCGAGTGCAGTCGCAACGATTGTTGCCGTGAATACTGCTCCAAAATCAAAGAAACCTTTTTCTGGTCCAGCAAATTCTCCTGATAATATAAATGGATTCAAAAACATGATATAAGCCATTGTCAAAAATGTTGTTACACCAGCTATTACTTCTGTTTTAAAAGTAGTTTTATGTTTTTTATAATTAAAGTATTTTTCTAACATTTATCCTCCTAAGATTGAGTTTAACCAATATTTGATTATCACAGTAAATGCTTCCAAAAAACTTGTTTTATCAACACAATTCAACTTAAAAGTTTATATTTATGACATATTTTGAGTGTTAGGATCTATGAATGCAACAATTAAAATTTATTTTAATAAATTTATTTATTTTAATTTTGGTCTCTGGTTGTCAGACGATAAAAAAAAAAACAGATGCGATTGTTGAAAAAGAAAATAATGAATTAAGTCAATTCATTGGAAAAACTTCAAGTAATTTGCAAGTGATATTAGGTAAACCTGATGAAGATTTTAAAAATGAAAAAGGTAATTTAGAGTTTGTTTATAATACAAAAAAATACTTGATACCTTGTGAAAGAAGATTTGAAATAGACTCTAATTCTATTGTCATTGGCTTTGTATCAAACGGTTGTTTTTAATATTTATTAAATTTTTTCTGCAATTTTTAATGCAAACGCATAGTCTAAAGCTATTTCTTCTATAGCACCATCTCTTCCAGATTTACCACCATGACCTGCATTCATTTCAGTTTTTAAGAGTAATAAATTATTATCAGTTTTATAATCTCTTAGCTTTGCTGTAAATTTTGCAGGTTCATCGAACAAAACTCTATTATCACTTAAACTTGTTGTTATGAGTATATGTGGATAATCTATTTTTTTTATATTGTTATATGGAGCATAGGAATAAATATACTCAAAATGACCCCTGTTATCTTTTGCATTACCAAATTCATCAAACTCACCTACAGTTAAAGGTAGAGAATGATCCAGGTTAGTTGTTAAAGAATCTACAAATGGTACAGCCATTATTATACCTAAGAATAGCTCAGGTGCTTGGTTTACAACCGCACCCATAAGAAGACCACCAGCAGATCCACCCATTCCTATTATTTTATTTTTTGATGTATAGTTATTTTTAATTAAATATTTTGCAGAAGCGATATAATCTTCAAAAGTATTCTTTTTATTAAGAAGTTTACCTTCTTTCCACCATTTCATTCCTCTTTCCATGCCGCCTCTAATGTGAGCCGTTACCCAAATAATATCTCTGTTTATCAAACTTAATCTAGTAGATGAAAAGCTAGGATTCATTGAGCTACCATAAGAGCCATAACCATAAAGTAATAAATTTGCCGATCCATCTAGCTTAGTTTTCTTATGTCTGGTAATAGTAAGAGGTACCATTCTCCCATCGTGTGATTTACAGTCAACTCTTTCAACGATGTAATCATCAGAATTGTGACCCGAGGGAATCTCCTGTTCCTTAACTAATTTTTTTTCTTTTGTGCTTAAGTTGTAAGAGTAAACTCTTGATTGCGTTTTGGGTGAGGAATAGCTCAAATAAATTTTGTCTGTGTTTTTATCTCTTTGCATTAAAGAAGCACCAGGAACATAAACAATTTCATCAGAAAAAATCAATTCCTCTTCCTGTTCTGTTGTTATATTTTTTACAAATAATTTATCTAAAGCATCTGAAGTTTCCAATCTTATAATCCAGTTATTTAAAAATGTAAGTCCTCCAATTAAAACCTCATTTTTTGCTGCTATAAAAGTTTTCCAATTTGGAACTTGTAAGTTCTCAGCAATATCTATTTTAAAATCTTCTGCATTTTCATTTGTGTGATTATAAAATTTTCCATTCCAAGAATTTACCGAATAAAGTATTCCTTTTTCTCTTTTTTTAATCAATTTGGGTTGTGGTTCTTTTTCGTTAACATCAAAATAATATTGTTCAGAGGTATTATGATCTGAAGTTGTTATGAAAAAAAACTTATCATCTGAACTTAAACCAATGCTAACAGTAAAAGCCTCACTTTTTTCTTCAAAGATTAATTGATCTTCATCAGTGTTTGCTCCTAATTTATGTCTGTAAATTTTTCTGGGTCTATGGTTTTCATCCAATTTTGAATAAAAAATATATTCATCATCTAAACTAAAAGTTATACTTCCAGATGTTTCTTCTATTTTTTTAGTAATTAATTTTTTTGTGTTAATATTTCTAATATATATTGTGTAGTATTCAGAACCCTTAGTGTCTAAAGAATATCCTAAATATTTATCATTAAAACTTACCTCTAAATCTCCAATACCAAAGTACTCAACATTGAGCTTTTCTTTTTCCTCGTCACCATTCCAAATTTCTTCTATGTTATTACTTCCAATTTTTTTTCTTAACTTACTAGAGTAATTTCCTTCTGTAGTAGTTTTTGTCCAATATTCATAATCAAAATCTTTAAAAGGTAATGATTCATCGTCTAACTTAATTCTTCCTTTAATCTCATTAAATAATTCTTTTTGAATATTTTTAGTATCTGATAGGTGAAAATCTGTATAAGAATTCTCTTCCTCTAAGTATTTTCTGACCTCAGGGTTTAATTTTTTACCATCTTTTAAAACCTCCAAGATATCTTCTTGGTGTATCCAGCTATAATCATCTTCCCAACTAAAATTATGGCATGTTTTTATTTCTGATTTTTTTTTAAGTTGTGGTATTTTCATGGGAGAAAAATAAATATATGAATATAATCATTTATACACTAGTTATTTTAGGAATCATTTATTTCCTATTAAAATCACTAGCAAATACGTCATCTACAAAAATATCAAAAAATCTGAGAACATTAATTTTTTTTGGATCAATTGGCCTTGCAATTTTATTAGCTTTTGGTGGAAAATTTCTGCTTAGTTTACCTCTAACGCTGTTAAGTCTAGCCATAGTTAAGTTAAAAGGTTTTTCTATAATTCAGTTATTTAGTTTATTTAGACTTATTCAAACACTAAGAAGGTCTGGAAGATTTTCATTTAATCAGAATCTAAATATGAAAAATTCATCTACATTATCACTAGAAGAAGCTTATAAAATTTTAAACCTTGATATAAATAAAAAAATTACAAAGGAGGAAGTCAGTAAAGCACATATTAATATTCAAAAAAAAATTCATCCAGATATTTCTCCAGAAACTGCAAGGCTATCTACTATTGTAAATGAGGCTAAGGACATTATCTTAAAGGATATTTCTTAGTTTAAAATATCATTTAATTGATAAAAAATTTTGTCTGGATTAATCCTATCTTTTCCAAGTGTATCATGTGTTACTGTATTTTCTCCATCTGGAATAATTGGATACATTCTTGAGTTATAACTTCCATACAGTAATGGAGTATCTGACATTAAAACAATTGTATCAATACCCAACCCTGAAGAGAGGTGACTGAAACTAGAGTCGTTACAAATTGAAATATCACAGTTTTTGATTATAGGTAATATTTCGTTTAAGCTTAAATTGTCTAACGCATAACATTTATTTTTTAACGTAGTATTAAGTATTTCAAATAAGATTTTTTGTTCTTCATTATTTTTTCCAGTTGCTAAAAAAAATCTACAATTATATTTTTGAGAAGCTAACCTCATAAAACTGATAAAAATTTTTGCAGGAATTCTTTTTGTTGGTCCGGATCCTCCTATTCCCAATAAAATATTTGTTTCATTATTGTCTATCTTATATTTTGATTTAGCATTTTCAATTAATTGATCATTTACAAAAATTTTAGGATCACTATGAATGTTTAAGTCCAGTTCTTTTTGTATAAATTTTTTAGCAGCATTAATTATGTGTTGGTTTTTTTTTTGAAATAAGGGGTATTGATAAATATCTTTTATATTAGCTGCTCTAGCAATTAAGTTATACCTTAGAGAAGAATTGAATATAAAAATTTTATCAAAATTAAATTTTTTAATATCTTTTGCAAGATTGTAAGACCCAATAAAGCCATCATGACGACCATTTTTAATTTTATTATTACGATCAAGAATAATGATTTGATCTATGGCTGGATTATTCTGGAGAAATTGTATTGCCTTTGAGTTTTCCTTCACAAGAATGCTGACGGGCCTAGCAAATTTTTTTGAAATGGCCTGTATAAAAGGTAAAAAAATTACCATATCACCAATACCCATTCTATTTTGTACAGTTAAAATTCTCATTTGTTATTTAATCATCTTTACTAAATTTTAATTTTATATAAGTTTTGACCATGAGTAAAATTAAAGGCATTTATGCGGCATCTATGTCCCTATTTAATAAGGACTTAAGCCTAAATATTGAAAAAACGGTTGAGCATGCAGAGAAAATAATCGATCAGGGTTGTCATGGAGTAGCAATTTTTGGAAGCACTGGACAAGCTCAATTAATTTCCATAAGTGAAAAAATTAGCTTATTAAACGAGCTATCTAAAAGTCGTTATAAGAACAAATATTTAATTGGCACTGGACTTAATTCATTGAGTGAAACTATTAATTTAATGAAAGTAGCAACATCCTTAAATTTTAATGACTTTTTAATAATGCCACCAGCATACTATAAATATGGAGACAAAGAGGTAATCGAGTTTTATTCAAGAGTAGTAGATGCTGTACCTAGTAGTAAGATTATTTTATATAACTTTGAAAAATTGTGTGGATATAAATTTAGCGTTGAATGTGTCGTAGAACTTGTAAAGAAATACCCTGAACAAATTGTAGGGGTCAAAGATAGCTCATACAATCTTTACGAGAATTTAAAAATAAATAATTTTTCTGTATTACCAGGATCAGAGTCAAAACTTTTAAAAGGTTTGGAGTTAGGTTGTGCTGGTATTATAACTGCGACCTGTAATGTTACAGGTGGCTTATCAAGAAAAGTTTATGAAGATTTTATTGAAAAGAAACAGCAAACTGTAAATCAAAAGCTATGCGATGTTCGAAGCACCTTTGAAAAATTTAATTTAATATCAGGACTACACTCCCTCATGTCTTTAGAGAATGAAATTTATAATAATGTTTTACCTCCAGTTAGCATTTTAAGTGAAAAGGATAAAATACAATTAATAGATGATCTTAATAAACTTAATTTTAAGTTAGGATCTTTAGAAGCTGCTAAAGCTCAGTAGGTAAGGTTTTTATAATATGAAAAAAAGAAAAAAAAAGCCAGTTAAAAAAAAAATCAAATCAAAAGTTAAAAAAACAATTAAATCAAAAGTTAAAAAAACAATTAAATCAAAAGTTAAAAAAACAATTAAATCAAAAGTTAAAAAAACAAATAAAACAAAAAAAAAAAAAA
>Ga0209830_10003004_pt1 | contig 13166 bp, 13 predicted proteins | sample ArcticOcean_MG_C_12_FD_187439 | JGI IMG/M metagenome (GOLD analysis project Ga0209830, IMG submission 187439) | Marine microbial communities from western Arctic Ocean - ArcticOcean_MG_CB8_130 (SPAdes) (version 2) | ecosystem: Environmental > Aquatic > Marine > Oceanic | place: Arctic Ocean...
CCTCTTCCTTCTGCTGTCTGTGGGAAGAAATAATCTTCATTAGTGCTTAATGGATTATATGTAGTGTCCATGATGCTTGTTCCGCCGCCTGTTTGGCTTGGGATACGTCTTTGATGTATTTCGTTCTTAACACGCTCAACAAATGCCATGGCCATGTGTGCTGGCATGTTACCAACATCTACATAGAATACACGACGTTCTGGCGCACGTTGAATACGATAGATAATAATAGCGTCTTCAAGTAATTCTTTTTGTTTGAAAACTTTAAATATGTTTTCAAGAATACTATTGCCAAAAGGCCAGTTAGCATCAAGACCCTCTGTTAGACTACAATGCACAATGTGATTAGCATCAATAGCTGTTTCGTTAATGCTTCTGTCAAATCTGCCTGAACTAGAACTTTGACTACCATACACAGTGCTTGATTGAATATAACCGCTCTGTTTGTGATCACCAGATCTATGATAATCGTCACCAGATGTTTTCTGAGTAGCTGTTAAGTTTTCAAAATTAGGATTAATGTTCTTAATAACATATTGCTCAGGTTTCTTACCTTCGCTCTCATTAACAATAACCTTGTTGACATCAGTCATCTCAACCCAGGACCATTGGAATGTTTCAGGATCACGCACAAACACCTGATCGCCATACTTTAGTGTATTACGAAAGATCTTAAAAACACGTTTGTTAAATTCGTTTACATTGTTCCAATTAAGTAACTGTTTTTTAATGGTGTCAATTTCACTATCGCTGGGTGCTTCGCTCCAATATATGTCAAACGCTGTGCCGTTTTCAACATTAACTTGTGTGCAGAACTCTGACAGAATATCTAATGCACTGTTGACTTCACTGTCAACATCCATGTTTTCATATTGGCTATAGCGTTCAATACGGTTTGTGTGGCCGGTATAAACTTCTGGTAAGTGACTTGCATAGTTACTATACTTTGCAGAAGCATCGGCTGAATTTGAGCCAGCATTAGTTAGCGGGCTTAAATTTACTGTTTTAAAATGTTTTTTCCAGGACATATCTTATTGTAACACCTTTATGTTATTTACCATAATTTAATTTAACTATGCATGCATTATGGCTTGTTGAACTATTCTTGCATTATCTTCACTTGACCGTCTGACTTGCGCAGTTAGCTCCTGAATTAACATAGGAGTAGATCTCATCGCGTCAGCAACATCATCTGGAATTACCCCTTCCCTAGAGTTGGCTAATTGCAGTGATTCATCTGGAACGTTTGCGCCCATTGCAGCTTCAGCTGAAAACGAGTTACCTCCGGTTATCATCATTTCTTGCAATGCAGCTCTGCTTACTCCAGATGATGGATTAGCAGCAGGGGTGGCAGGTGTTCCTGATGACGAGGATAATGATGACGATCCGCCAAGAAAATCTGGCAAGAGCGATTTAAATCCAGCTTCCATGCCAAATACTATGCTTGTGGTTACTGCAGCAGTTAAATCTACCCCTATTTTCGCAATAGCTGCCGCTACACTCTCAGAAGAGCCACTTCCAGATCCAGGTTTACGGGCAAGTTCGTCGCGTATTTTTTCTATCACTTTGTCACTAGCATTAGCTACTCCGTCACCAAAATTTGCAAGTTGACCAAGGACTGTGTTGACGACTTCAGAGTTTAATATATTTGATGAGATTGTTTCCATGTCTATAGCTATTCGATTCGCTGCTTCACTAAGTGCAAAAACGTTTTTATCTAACTCGGACTTTCCTCTATTGTTCTCAACATCAGCCATTTCGGATGCCGCTTTCTTAAACGTTTCTCCTCTGGCTTTTCTAAACTGACTTTCTGCACCGAGTAAAGCGCCAACAATAGAATTTACTACTGGGCCGCCTGTACCAAATCCCTGCTGGACAGCCATATTAGCCGCAGCATCTAGTTGAACTTGCGTTATACCCGACATCATGTCTTCAAAGCCCTTAGAAACATCTGTCCTGCCGCCTTCAAATTCACGAGCTGCTTTAAAAAGTCCGGCCGATATACTAGGAAAGGCATCTGCCAACGCCACTGCTTCAGCTGAAAACGGTGCACCACCGGTTAATATCATTTCTTTAAACACTTTTTCCATTCCTGGAATCGCTTGTCCTATATTGCCGGCAAATTCTGAGGCTGCGTTACGTGCTTCTGCGGGAAGTCCCAGCATTGCTCCTTGTAACTGAGCATCTTCTTTGTGAGCTTTTGCCAACTGTCTTTGCTGTTCAAGTGTGATACCATTATAGTTAGCTAACGTTTTTTGCTGACTTGTTAATTTCATGAAAGAATCTTGTAACTCTTTCGTGTCAAGTTTGTTTATATCCGCACCGCCTCTAGCAAGATCTCCCATAAATTCTGCTAGATATTGTCCTTGATCTTGAAAATTTATTCCCATCCGCAACAGTTGGCCGCCAGCTTCTTTTCTAATTTGTGCATTGGCTGCCGCAAATTTACGGGCTCCGTCAAGAGTAGTTCCTCCAAACATAGACAAAGACCCAGATGCTTTTTGCACAATTCCAGCCATCTGTCCTAGAGTTAATCCAGCACTGTGTGAGATATCTTGCATTTGTGTAAGACTGTAACCGAACCCGCCGCCTGCTGTTACAATCTTTTCATATGACTCAATATTTTTTGTTAATATTCCAGTTAAAAGTCCGGCCGCTCCTCCAACAGCTGCTCCAAACACAGGTATTGATTTTAGCATACCTGCAGCTGCGTTACCGAAACCAGAAAGCAACCCACTTGCAGAAGTGCTTTGAGTTGCAAGTTGTCCAAAACTAGAGAAAACACGCATCGATGCATTAGCAAATGAGTTTCCTGCTTTTTTAGCTTGAAATCCTGCTTGTTCAAAAGAAGATCCTGTTTGCCTTGAAGTACTACCTAGTGTCCCAACACTCTTTGCGGCAGATGATGCCGCAGAATTAGCCGCTTTCAGTCCAGCAGTGCTAACTGTTTTACCCATTCCAGCTTGTAATTGAGATAAGATAGCGGTAAGAGTTGAATCTTGTGCCGCATTCATAGCAGTAACGTCGCCTATTCCCGGTATGTTAACTGTGACTGCCAAATTTTCGATCTCCATTATATACGCATATAAATACATACGTATAGAAAATTATCTTATACTGTATTTACCTTAGGAGAATAGCCAAAGTGAGCACACAAGATACAAACCCACAGCAAATGCAAGATTTTTTAGAAAATAGCCAACTATCAAAAACAGAGGCTAACCCACTTAGTGGATATATGCGCACTCCGCAGATTTATATCTCACTACCAAGCAAGGGAAAATATTATTCTCTTGGATCTATTGAGATGCCTATCAATGGTGAACTCCCAGTGTTAAGCATGAGCACTAGAGATGAACTTATCTTAAAATCGCCAGACGCACTGATGAACGGCCAAGCGGTTGTTGACGTTATCCAGCATTGCATGCCAAATATTAAAAATGCTTGGGAGATGCCTATTGTTGATTTAGACACTGTATTAATTAGTATTAGAATTGCTAGCTATGGTGAGCAAATGGGGTATTCAAGTACTTGTCCAAAATGTAAGGAATTTAGTGAATATGAGATTGACCTAAAGAACTTCTTAAACTCTGATGTTGATTTAAGCAACTACGAAAAGACTATCGAATATAAAGATCTTAAGATTAAACTAAGGCCACAGTCGTATAGAAGTGCAAACTCTACTAATTTAGAAGTGTTCGAACAACAAAGGTTAGTTTCTCTTGTCGACGACCAGAGTTTAGACTCTGATCAAAAGCAGAATAAATTTAACGAAATCTTTCAAAAGATGACTAACCTAACTGTTAGAAATGTTATTGGCAGTATTGACTATATTTTATTGCCAGATGGAACACAGGTATCTAATATTGGATTTATTGAAGACTTTATCACCAATAGTGACCGTGGTGTTTTTGAACAGATTGAAAAACACCAAGCGTTAATTAACGATCAAATGCCTACAAAGGATGTGACTACAACATGTCCTGACTGCAAACATAGCTACGAAACTCCTTTTACATTTGACCAATCAAATTTTTTCGCATTAGCCTCTTGACCTTGACTAATGCTGAGATTATTAAGAAACTAGAAGGCATGGATCAAGAGGCTAAAACAATAAAAAAGAGGATATTTGAAACGTGCTGGTTCATGCGCGGAGGCATAACCCTCAGTGAGATCATGCAATTAAGTGTTTCAGACATTCCAATAATGAACGATGTAATTGAAGGCAATCTTGAAACTACAAAGAAGACTGGAATGCCGTTCTTTTAAATGCCAGTATCCTTAGTGATATATTCACGAGGATCCAAACTAATGTTATTGTTAACAACACTAGGGGTTTCACTTGTATGATGGCATTGCATCTTACTAGTGTAGTCGAATTGAAAACCAAGGTCATGCGCTACGTTGCAGAATGCTAAGAAAGCACCCTCTAATTCTACTCTTTGTCTTTTATTCATGTTAATGTAAGTCCGGATCTCTTCCCAAGCCTTTTGGCTTTGGCGGATGCATTTCTAGTATGCAATATTTTTCTTGAGGGTTAGATGATTGTAACATCATCATAATTTCATCGGCTTCTTTCTCAGAGCCAGCATGCAATATATCTTTTTCTTTAACTAATACAAAATTTATTGTCACGATGTCACTAACCTCCACAACCATACTTTACGGTATAGTATTTAAAACTTACTATAAACCATTATAATACGTTTAATTTATATGTCAACCAGAACTAAAAGATGAACTACGTTCATCAAACACTCACTGACGTTCGTGTTATTTGTTTCTTAATTGGATTCATTTCCAAGGTGTAATTAATATGCTTTGATATAAACTTATAATGCATCTTAATAAGTCTTCATGTAGATAGTTTCAGTCGAACGGAACCAATTAATGGGTTCCGTCTCTTTTGACTTCATGTGAGTTGTCACAGCCGAGATCTATAGAAATAGGTATTTTACACTACTCATTGGGCTCTGACCTTTCCCAACCTACGTCGACATCAAATGTATTACATATAGTACATATCTCTGTGATATGCCTTGTGTATAATACATTCTATCCCCCGCTTCGTTCCTGTTGCTAAGGGGTTTTTATGAGTAATATGTGTTGTTCGAATGTCAGCAGAGCATTCTACGCCGAACCCAGGGTTCACAGAAACAGCGTGTACGTGTGTAGGGAGCGCCTACGTTTTCCACAATCCGATAATAACTGACGGATCAATCTTTAGTGCTGATGGTAAGGGTTCTGTGTGAGCCTGTTTAGTCTTGATTTGATTCATTGATGACGTGTTGGCTTTGGTGGACTCTAACTCTTATTTGTCCATTGTACCATTCGTCGGATTCTAATACTTTGTGCCTAAACTGTTCTCTTGCTTCTACGTAACTACACTCTGCCTTGCTGTAACAATAGTAGAGTATTTCTCGTGTAAAGCATCTTTTGCCGAGTGCTTCGATGTCTGCCGTTAATTCGTTTGATGATCCATAATATGTTAACCAATCTGAATCTATTTTCTCTTTTATTTTTTTTCTTTTCTTTGTGCCATTCTTTAACTTAACTATACGATACTTGGTTTTTGCAAATTTTGCAAGTTTTTTTCCGATATATCTTTTGCCTGAATCTGTATTGGTAACTATATATACAAACCCTACGCAATCTTCAGGAAGGGTTAATATAAGTTGATTTTTATGTGTCCAGTCTGTCATTGCGTGTCGTTTATATATGCCTTATTAATTTTTAATTGCTTGAATGTGAATCATTTAAGTTGTGTTTCTTTTCTCCATTGATCCTTAAATCTACTAATAGAGTTACTAGTAGAACATGCTCCTTTACATGTAGGATTTGGGTTATCTGTATACCAAGTTTTTTCTACTTCACTAATATCACTAATTAAAACATCTAAACTATTTCCTAGCCAGCAACAAGGATATAATCTGCCCTGTGCGTCAATATATGCACTTTTTTCAGCTAACACATGACACTGTATTGGGCCAGTATTTGGCAATGGATCAGCCCACTCATCAGGTTGTTCTAATCCAGCAATAGGGGTTCTTTTTGATACTTTAGCCCGAAACCATGAGAACCCCATATTACGAGACAACTGCTCTGCAGATTCAACTTGGTGTTGGTTATGCTTGTAAACCAACATATCCCAGTGAGCACTCCCGCCAGCATCAATAAATGTTTTGGCATTGTTCATAACTTTTTCCCATATAACGTTTACACGATATATAGAGTTTGTGTCTGCTAATCCGTCAATGCTAAACACCACATAATCAGTAGGGTTATTAAATAACTTACCTACTTCAGACCACCATGCAGTAGTCTGCAATGCGCCGTTTGTGTTAATACCAAGTGTTATACTAGGATTAATATTACGAACGTATTTAAGAATGTCTAGCGTATTCTTCCCAGCAACTGGGTCACCATAATTGCCACACATAAACACCTTGTCTAATTCAGCAATAGCATTGTCGTTAAAATGCTCTAGTAACTGATCAATACGTAAATGATTCTTTATGTTTTTATTAAAATCTGGATTAGTTTCACGAGCACATAACGGGCATGCCGCTTGGCATACGTCAGTGCTTTCCAAATGTAATACTTTTATTTCTCTGCTCATACCATCTCTACATCAGTGTCGTAGCTAGTAAATCCATTTTCTTTAATAACCTTCATCAAGTTATTAACACGGCCAGCTAGTTCATCCTTGTGACTAACTAGCCATACACTCTTGTTACGATCTCTTGCCATCTTTTTAAGTACTGCAAGGGCACTTTCTACTCCGCTTGCATCCATTCCACTGTCAACAACTTCGTCAATAAACAGCAAGTTAATAGGATGGTATAAACTTTCCCAAACGTCTCGGAATGCCCAGCTTAAACTTAAAATTAAACGATTGCGTTCACCACGTGATAGATTATCAAAGTCCAAGTCCCTGCCTAACTCCTGAATTTCTACAGTTAAATCATTCATAAACTTAACACTGTGTGGTAATCCCATTTTGTTCAAGTAATAAGTGAGTCTAGTATTTAAGAACGCTAAGTTCTGATCAATAATTCGTTTACGTATAAAGCTATCTTTATTTGTCAAGAGTTTCAATAAGAACTCCTGGTGATCCTGCATACTAGTTAAATCATTAATAGTATCCCAGGACACAACTTCAACGCCAGTGTCTGACATCTCTTGAATTTGTTCATCGTATGGATCTTCTTGATTCTCTCGTTGCTCTAGCTCTTTTTTAAGTGCGGCCAAACTAGTACGATGATTATGAGCATCTTGCAACGTATCGTAAAAAACTGTAGGAGCAGACCCAATTGATCCAATTTCTTGTATTACTGAGATATATTCCTGACGCTTTGTGTCATTATCAACTACGTGTGCTTCAGCATCTTGTTTCTGAGATATTTTACTCTCAACAATAGTCTGTTGTTTGTCATCATGGATCTCTTGCCCACAAGTAAAGCACTTATGTTCTTCAAGGAGGTGTAGTTCTTTGTCTAACTTGACAACTAATTTTTGTTGCTTGGAATCATCTTGATCTAAACTAGTAATCCAACGCTCTGCTTCTTGTAATGACTTTTGTTTAGTGTAGAATTCTTCTAGCAAAGTGTGATTAGCTAATTCAGAATCAATGTCAACATGTCCAAGATCTTCAATGCCAGTCTTAAAGTTTGCAACGTCTTCTTGTCGTTTTAATAACCACAGCCGTTGCCTCTTTTTAGCACTTTCAATCTGCTCTTGTATTCTACCATTAGCGTCTTCGACTGCTTTAATACGAAACTCTTCTTGAGTAATGTAGTCTTTAGTTTGTCTTGCAAGATCTTTAAGAGCATCTGCTTTCTCACTAAGCAAAGTAATACCTAACAACTGCTCTATAATAGCACGTTGATCGTTTGCTCCTAAACTTAGGAAAGGCTGGGTGTACGTGTTTAGAGCGACAAGGTGTTTAAACATATCATGGCTCATGCCAAGCATACGCTCAATCTCTTTCTGTGTCTCTCTACTGTCGCCTTGTTGAGATTCAGTGCTTTCCTGTTCGTGATTAGCAATAAAGTATTTTAGGACGTTAGGTTTGCGTCCACGTTCAAGCCTATAATTAATACCACTAACCTCAAAATCAACAGTACACATCATGCCTTTGCTGTTGGTTTTGTTAATTAAGTTATCTTTCTTGATATTAGTTAATGCTTGACCGTAAAGAGCATAACTGAGTGCGTTGATGATTGTGGTTTTACCCGTGCCATTTCTAGCGCCAGAGTCATCACCTCCTTGATCATAGTTAGCACCAAGCACTAACGTTAAGTCCTTACGGTCAAAGTCTACAGCCTGGGTCTGATTGCCCACGCTCATGAAATTCTTTACTGATAACGCATTTATTTTAAAAATTTTACTTTATCCTGTTTATTTTAAACATACGTAATTGTACTTTATTTTACGTAGGAACGCAACAACGAAAACTCTGGGAAAAACTCTTCAAAATTTTGATTTCTAGCACGATCTTTGTCATCATTGAGCCTAAAGAATTCCAGCAACATATAACTATCATCCCTGCTATTCATAAATTCTAATGCTTTAGCCCAGTAGGATACTAAGTGATCTGTGTCATTTAACGATGACAAGAAGGAAATATGATCTTCATACACCAGGTTCAATTCCTGTTTAAATTGTTCTGGAAGAACTGTTAGCTGCAAATGATCGGGGGTTATAACAGTATTAACACTCATGTTAGATGCAGATAACCCTAAGTTTGTTAACCAGTGTTTTTGTAGCACAGGAAGATTATAAGCGTTCATTAAATGCAAGATACTTGTTATTTTAAATTTTATATTTGGAAGGTCTTTTATTTTATGATAGTTTTGTTCTAAAACCTCGTATTCTGCACCGTGTCTGATGTAATTTGCTTGTTTTCCAAATACATCTATGCTGGCTCCAATCTGAACATTAGTAAAGTTACTCCAGTAATCCAGTAAGTCATAATCTTTAAAACGCAACATACTGAAGTTTGTATTATAGGTAACCGCTACATCTAATTTATTATCAATGAAGATATCAAGTATTTTATAATGCTCCTCATTTAAGATTGGCTCTCCGCCTGCAAAATAGACATTTTCTATATGATCTAAGTTGTTCTCTATATAAGTTAACAACGCACTCTTGTCTATAACTTTATTATCCAAATACGTAGTAGATCCGTATAATCTATTCTCTTCATTGGCTATTTTGTTACTAAACTTTCCACTGCACATTCTGCACATAAAATTGCAGATGTTGCTTAATCTAATATCTAAATGCGTTAATTTAAAATTCGTAAACTCTCCGTCTGGGCTAGTTTGCTGATTTGGAATATCCATAAACTTTGCCCATTGACGATTGCCAATTAATCGTTTACTAGTCAGATTACTGTCTTCTTTTGACCAGCAATTATTGCAAATGCCAGGACGCTTTTTATTCAATAAGTCTAATCGTAACTTCTTGTATGGCTCGTTGTTGATAATATTTTCTAAACTGTCGTCGTTAATGTTGCCTAGCTCAAACGTATCGTTAAACTCACAGCATGGACCAACCTGTCCCTGTGGGTTAACATACGTGTGAATCCATGGTAATATGCATAGTGTGTCCTTATCATTTTCACGACTTTCCCAAGTTCCGGGTATTATGTTATATGAAATAGATTCTATTTCATTAGTAAAATGATCAACACAATACAATAATTGTGGATGAATATTAGTATTAGTAGTTGTTATGGTAACAAAAAATAAAGGAAAATCTAGCAGTGTCAATATTTCGTGCAATGCAACAAGAGCTACCCCTGGTTTGGGCAAATCGTTAAATATGTCATATTCATTGTACAAGACTTCTAGTCGAAAATTATCAGGGATATTCTCTTGTTTATGAGGCTTAATAGAGTCATATAACCAGTTTTTTCCGTTGGTATGAAACTCTACTAGGTTAATCTGTGGCATTAAAGATTCCTGTAGATATCTAACATTAACTGTCTGTCATATTGAGCAGTTTCAAGTTGAGTAAGGTGGCTAGTTACTATGCTGTCAACACTCTCAAAGTTTACTTCGCCATCAAATGTTTGTGCATGTTCTTCAAGATCAGTTCTCTGAATTAAACTAAGCTCACGCAAGTTGTATTGTGGGATAAACTGCTCTTTAATAAATGTTGCTTCTTCGTAACTAATGTCAACATCAATTTCAACACGACAATACATGTTAGATAGCAGTAAACGGTCTGTATCTTCGAGTATTTCACTAAGTCGAAACTTCCTATACTTAGGAGCATCTGGCCAAGGAATGTAAACTGGATCTTTCCCCCAATCTAATATCATACAACCCCGGTCATCGTCACCAACGTCAGCGTAGTTGTGTGGGAAAGCATTACCAATATACGTAATGTTCTTGCTAGTTTGACGTTTATGGAAATGGCCAGTAAACACAGTCTCACATTTAAGATCATCACGACGCAGATCACCAACATCAGGCATCTGCACCATAGCATTCATGTAGAAACTAGGAAGTTCAAAGTGCCCAAACATATATTTGGCTTCGACTTTCTTGATCTGTTTATGCTCATCGCCAACTAGCCAGGGTGTAATGCAAACATCATCAACTGTTGTGATCTCATCAAACAGTCTGACGTTCTCATACTTCTTTGCCCAAACAACACTGTTCATCTCACGAGTGTCACGGTAATGTTCGTCGTGGTTGCCTGGTATAAAGATGATCTGATCAAATGCCGCACTGAGTTTATCAATAGCTTGAACACTATAGTTTAATGTTCCAATCTGGAGACTAGCACGATTATTATGCCAATCACCTAAAAACACACAGGTTTCGCAGTTTTGCTCTTTGCCAGTTTTAATAACAAAATCTACAAAGTCTAAGCAATCCTGGTTGTGTGTACGGCTATTTGATTTTAATCCAAAGTGAATATCTGTAAAGAATATCGCTTTTTTAAATAGGTTCATTTTTTCTGTTTTACTTCTATTGTAGTTACTTTAGGAGGAGTTAGTTTATCTAAATCTGCTAGAGCTTTCATCTTATCTTGATTCTCGCTCTGTCTAGTGTAACTTGGATTTAAGCCATTGTGCTCTAAGATATCATCACGAATACGCTGCCCTTTCTTTTCAAGGTTCAATACTCTAGTAAAACTATTAGTTACAGCCGCAGTATAGTAAGCAAACGGATTCTCACTCTTGCTCTCGTCAAACTGTAACCCAATTCGACTTAGTTGAAGCAATCCATCCCCTTGCATTTCGTCGTTATAAGTGTAGCCACGCCAGTTACTTCTGCTTGCATAACGTTCAACTAGTTTTATAAACATCATAGCAAGTTTATCTGTCATTGCGCCATGTGTTTTACTGAAATGCCCGTTTTGCAATCCACCTTCCCAATGACTCTTTCCTACACAAATTAATTCATCGTTCTCGTCAAACTTCCAGTGTTGGAACGGAGGAAAATTGCATTGTGTGTGATGATCAGCAACTGTTTTAGGTGTTTTCTTCCTACCTGGTTGCAACGGAACGTGGTCGAACGTCATAATTCTAAAGATTAAATCTGTTTTTGGAATTTTCTTCCAATCAATTAAAAACTCTGCTTGTTTTACTGACGTATTGCCACTCATATAAGTTTCCTCATAATTGTTCCTGGCAAGCCGATCTGCACGGTTGCGTTTAGCCTGTGCTACAGTTCTAATGTTAATACGTTCAATGTTGGGCAAAATAGTGTCAAATTGGTGATGACTTTCATCAATATAACTGCAATACTTTGTTTTACTCTTGTGAATTTCTGATAGTATGTCTCGATTGCTTAGATATTTGCGCTTTCTCATACCGACTCCTTTAATATGCTACTATTATATAGTCAATAAATACAAATAGCAATTAAGGAATGCAATATTATGGCTTTTAATTTTAATAACATTACAGAAGCAGTTACCAGTGCAACCGGTAGTGTAGTCGAGACAGGGCTTAATAAAATTATTCCAGGCAATGGGTTAATATCTAGGGGAGCAAAAAGTTTTCTTGGCGCACAGGCTAACCGTTTAATTAACAGCCACCTAAACCCAGGAGGTGCGAATAACAGTATTAGAGATGGCTTTGTTGCAACTGCAAGAGTCGGCAGCAATAATGATACTCGCGCAAGACTAGCATTAAGCCCACGAAGCGGACCTATTTTATATAAAGATCCAAAAAATGATTTGTTGAGCCCCCTAACTGAAACTGATGGGATAGTGTGGCCTTATACTCCTAACATAAACGTTTCTTTTAGTGCCGCGTATACAGGCAATCAAACTATACATAACAACTACCAAAGTCAAAGTTATGGTCAAAGCACTGTAGAACAAATAACCTGTGTTGGACAATTTACTGCTAATACTCCACGCGAAGCTGCTTACGTACTAAGTGTGTTGCATTTCTTAAAAAGTGCTACTAAGAGTTTCTTTGGCCAAGATACAAACCGAGGAACACCACCGCCTGTGCTTAGGTTTAGCGCACATGGCCCTTATATGTTCAACAGTGTTCCGGTAGTAATTGCAAATACTAGTCAAGATTTTGAAGGATCCATTGACTATATTAATGCCGACATTGCATCTGGCGGAGGAGGCATTGACTCAACAACTAGAGTTCCTAGCTTAATTAACATAAACGTTACCTTGTTGCCAGTTGTCAGCAGATCTGCACAAACTAGATTTAGCCTCGCAGAATATGCTAGAGGCGAGCTTATTGGCGAAGCAACTCGAGAAGGAGGTATGCCATAATGGCTGTAGAATACAGACAAGATAGTCCATATGCACAGACAAGAATGCAAGGAACATTTTTAGACATTTATGAACACAGGCCTATTCCAAGTCATGCTGATGATGTTCTGTTTACTATTAATACAACATACCAGTATAGACCTGATCTTCTTGCATATGACTTGTACAACAATGAAAGATTATGGTGGGTTTTTGCGGTTAGGAACCCCAATGCAATCGAAGATCCAATTTGGGATTTTGTTATAGGTAAAAAAATCTACATACCTAAGCAGGATACCCTTTCTCAAGCATTAGGAATTTAACATGGCTGTAATAGTAAACGGGCGTCAATTCTTAGATGCAGATGACGTTTTTGGAAACCCAGCTCTTGCATTGGCTGAGGCAAATAAACAACTTGCCTT
>Ga0209830_10003012_pt1 | contig 13154 bp, 10 predicted proteins | sample ArcticOcean_MG_C_12_FD_187439 | JGI IMG/M metagenome (GOLD analysis project Ga0209830, IMG submission 187439) | Marine microbial communities from western Arctic Ocean - ArcticOcean_MG_CB8_130 (SPAdes) (version 2) | ecosystem: Environmental > Aquatic > Marine > Oceanic | place: Arctic Ocean...
TTTTTCCTCTCCTTCTGTTTCATTTTTTACATATAGTTGTACCGCTGTTCGTATGGTTTCGTTATTAAACTCCATTGTAATTATATCATTTATTACTGAATAAAAAACATATAATATAATCAATTTTTTGTTATAAATAACAAGTAATGTATTTACTGATGTCTGGGTTATCAAATAGTTGGTGATATTCGTGTTCTTCTTGATGTTTATTAAGTGGAAGATACTGATTACCAACTAGAAACGTAACATAATCCTTCTTTCTTGGCCAGACAAATAATTCGTGATACACTTTTTTATCGAAGTAATTTTCGTTGGTTAAATTGTGCTTTTTTAGCATTTCGCCAATTGTTGTACTATTAAACATACCCGATATATGAGCATCATTACTAACATTCCAATTATTTAGAGGTTGATTGAATGATGAGGCACCACAAAACACCCAACTCATATTAGTAACATTGCTAACATCCCATTTGTTTAGAGGTTGATTGAATAATAGTCCCCACTCAAACATGCGATACATACTTGTAACATTTCTAACGTTCCAATTGTCTAATGGTTGATTGAATACTTTTGCATGATAAAACATACGGTCTAACTTAGTAACATTACTAACATTCCAAGTATTTAGAGGTTGATTGAATAATCTTGCATAACCAAACATACCATACATATTAGTAACATTACTAACATTCCATTTGTCCAATGGTTGGTTGAATAATCTAGAATCCATAAACATGCGATCCATACTTGTAACATTTCTAACATCCCAATTATTCAATTGTTGGTTGAATATAAACGCTCCATAAAACAATTCACTCATATCAGTAACGCCACTAACGTTCCAGGTATTAATATGTCCGTACTTTTCCTCTCCTTTTGTTTTATTTTTTATATATAGTTTTACCGCTGTTCGTATGGTTTCGTTATTAAACTCCATTGTAATTATATTGTTCTGTATTTGTTACTGAATAAAAAACATAGAATATAATCAATTTTTTACAAATAACAAGCAATGTATTTACTCATGTCTGTATTATCAAATAGAGGGTGATATTCGTGTTCTTCTTGATGTTTATTAAGTGGAAGATACTGATTATTGACTAGAAACGTAACATAATCCTTCTTTCTTGGCCAGACAAATAATTCGTGATACACATTTTTATCGAAGTAATCTGCGTTGGTTAAATTGTGATTTTTTAGCATGTTACCAATTGTGGTGTTCTCAAATATACTATACATATTTTTAACATTACTAACGTTACTAACATTCCGCTCATTACTAACGTATATAATATTCCAATTATTTAGAGGTTGATTGAATGATTTTGCAAAACCAAACATACGATGCATATCAGTAACATTACTAACATCCCATTTATCCAAGGGTTGGTTGAATGTTATGGCCTTCTCAAACATACTATACATATTTGTAACATTACTAACATCCCACTTGTTTAATGGTTGATTAAATGATATGGCATTGCAAAACACACCGCACATATTTTCAACATTACTAACATCCCAATTGTTTAGAGGTCGATTGAATGATTTTGTAAAACTAAACATGCCGTACATATTTTTAACATTACTAACATCCCAATCGTCTAATGGTTGATTAAATGACATGGCATTGCAAAACATGCCGTACATATTTTTAACATTACTAACATCCCAATTGTCTAATGGTCGATTAAATGATCTGGCATCGCAAAACATACTCGTCATATTAGTAACATTACTAACATCCCAATTGTTTAATGGTTGATTGAATGATTTGGCTTCATAAAACAAGCCATGCATATCAGTAACATTACTAACGTTCCAAGTATTAATGTGTCCGTACTTTTCCTCTCCTTCTGTTTCATTTTTTAGATATAGTTTTACCGCTGTTCGTATGGTTTCGTTATTAAACTCCATTGTAATTATATTGTTCTGTATTTGTTACTGAATAAAAAACATATAATATAATCAATTTTTACAAATAACAAGCGATGTGTTTACTCATGTCTGGGTTATCAAATAGAGGGTGATATTCGTGTTCTTCTTGATGTTTATTAAGTGGAAGATAGTGGTTATTGACTAGAAACATGATATACTCTTTCTTTCTTGGCCAGACAAATAATTCGTCATACACATTTTTATTTGCGGGTGATTCGAATAATTGTTCATATTATTTCATAAATGATATAAACATTGTTTTTCTACATGTGGATAACATGTAAATCCGCATTGATTAAAATAATGGCGCACTCCACGTATTTTTATTAAAAGGAGCAACTACTATATCCGATAATTTATTTTTCCAATAATCCACGCGTTTCTCAAACCCGATTTCTTTTTTCGTTTTTGGAAATGGCAATGTATTGCGCATCATTTCTGCCTCCTCGCTATCTATCTCTGGTTTATATCCATAACAGTTGACACCAAACTTCACACTGGGATTAGCTATATATCCACCATTGATTCCAGGACGACCACAATCATGCTCGTGTCCTGGAATACATTGCAGTTTATCATATGTTGATTGCTGGGTAGGATACAACACCATTTGGTCCTCCGACCATCCATAATTACACCATTCAGCACCATCATTATACGCTTTCTCTATTTCTCCATAATTCGCTAAACGTGATCCATATGCAGTACATACTGCTTTGGCATTTTCATAATTGTATTCATTTCCTGGAACATTAAATACTTGTTTCTCATATTTTATTTCTGGAACTGGAACTTCATTTGGAAGTAACGAATCGCCAGTCTCTTCATCTATATCAATATTGATAACCGACTGGTCAGTAAATAACCCTTGAACTGATGCTCCTATATTTACACTGAAAAAATATTCGAATATATTCATCGCTAATAATAATATGACCACTCCTATTATAATCGTAATTAACACTCCTCCTACACTGGTAGCATTACCTTGTGAAGATGAACTTAATATAGAACTATCACTTCCACCTAAAGAAGAGAATAATATAAAATACATTAATACAACTACAACGAGTATAATGACAAATCCGCGATTTAAGACAAAATTATTAATATAATTATATGAAGCTATTGGATTAATGATTGAGTTTGTGCTTATATCCATCTATATATAATAATAACATATTTCATTTTTATTTTTATTTTTTTCTATAAAAAAAACAATAAGCTTTATTTGAAATTATTTCAGCCGGGTTCTTTACTACAGTCACCATTGTATCATTGTATAAATACCACTTTCCATTCGCATTTTTGACATAACATGTATAATGCCCCCCTTGAACTCCTCCACTATGATTACATACACCATATAATTCATATACATAACCATCGTTGTTATATCCTATTACATACATGGATAAATCTAATTCATCTAAAGGAAAGGAAACTAATACTTGATTTTTTCTATTACTATTATTGAATCTTTTGAGGTCGATTGTCAATATATTGGGGAGACTCCAAAAACAAATGCCTTTGGTAACTTCTTGTTTTTTTTTCGTATTTTCATTATACCACGCATTTTCACCTGACAATGTTTCACCTGTTGTATAATGTTCAAAACAATCAATTAATGATGGATTCTTGTTATTGGGAGGAATTGGTAAATTAATCATGAAAAAAGGTTCGGGAGTTTCCGACAAAGGGGTTCCATTTGTATTTTTTATTTGCGATACATGAATACCATAAAATAAGTTCCAGACTTCCGAATATTCTTTTGAATACATATTTTTAATCATCTCAAAGCATTTTAACGCTAATTGGTCTGTTTCATTCTCTACGTTACCGGCAATATTCATTTTTACTTTGCGTGATATAGAATCATGAAAATTATTAATAAGAAATAGAAGAAACTCTGGTAAATCATTTTGCGCAAAACCTGTAAATAGTTCTAAATCATTTCGTTTTGCTTCTATTTGAATGGAACGTATAAAACGTGATGGCGATATCGTACAATTATCTGCCCATAATATTTTTCGTAAACTATTCCACTCACTTAACAAAGATTTTTTATCTTGTACTCGGCTATATTTTGAACTGTCTAAATATTCATTTAATTCATACGTATGTGAAATAATCTGAATACAACTATTAATAAAACAGGTGTTACCTAAATTGGCTAATCCTGATAACCCCTTATTTTTATATTTTGATAGTATTTTTATATCACTCATTATACAAGTATATATCTTGTAATATTTAAACATTTTCGCTTAATTATTTATCTTCACTTATACTAAAATCATTTATGAATAATAATAGACAAATCACAATTGACCAACAATTTACATTAGACAGATATTTCGAACTTTTACGGAATAATAATAGACAAATAGACCATCTTCTCGATATTCAAAATGAAATACATATGGGCATTCACCATATTCTTCAAACAAACTCTAGAACGACTGAACCACACAGACACCCTACGCATAATCATAATACTCCTGAACGTAATCATGTACCGCCACCCAGTAGTAATACAGCGAGAGAACCTCCTATATCTAATATGAATACACAGACATTAAGTACGTTGACACCATTGGAGCGCATATCGGATATTACAAATATGGTTGATACTATTTATTCAAATAGACTTCGATTGTATAATAACTTGTCAAATAGTTATAGAATATTATCGTTTGTTCACTCTAGTAATAATGTAAATGATTTTGATTTTAACTCTAATGTTGTTGTAGCACCGTCTCATGAACAAATATCAGTGGGAACCGAAGAATTGTTGTATGGGGACATTGATAATCCTATTAGCACTGTTTGTCCGATTACATTAGAAGATTTTAATAATACTAGTAATATTACACGTATTATACCTTGTGGTCATATTTTCATGAGGGCTAGTATTGCTAGATGGTTCACTACGAATGTCAAATGTCCTGTTTGTCGTATAGATATTAGAGATTATCAGTCGAATAATCAGATTGATTCTGAATACAATGGAGACAATGAACACAATGGAGACAATGGAGACAATGAAGACAATGAAGACAATGAAGACAATGGAGACAATGAACACAATGGAGACAATGGAGACAATGAAGACAATGAAGACAATGAAGACAATGGAGACAATGATCCTGCTCGAGATGATTTACAAGATATTACTACTAGATTACTTCGTCGCTTATTGAATACGAGTAATACCAGTTCAAGTAATAGTGAGGAAGTTCATTTTACCAATAGCATATTTGATTCGTCTAATAACGAGATTATATTTACAGGATTTGTAGCTGATCCTAATATTTTCAATAATAATAATCAATTATAAAATAATATAAAAATATAGTCTGTATTAATGGTATCTATAAGTATGGGTAGAAAGACAAACAATAGTAAAATTAGTATGTTAGAGGAGGATAATATTAACGTGGTCGTTGATGATGTTACACATTCTGTTAATGAAAATGATGAGAATGAGAATGAGAATGAGAATGAGAATGAGAATGAGAATGAGAATGAGAATGAGAATGAGAATGAGGATGAGGATGAGGATAATAATATAGTTGAAGTGAACCATAATATTAACGAAAATGATGTAGATATGGACTTGGATATGGACTATACTCAGTTTTCGGTTATTCTTCGCAATAAAGCACACGAGATGCTTCCTAAAAGTAAGGAATATATCACGTACGCGTATTCTGTTTCTAGTATTTATCTCTTTTGGATTACAATGCATTATATAGCGGCCAGATTGTATACGTATTACTGTGTCCCTACTAGTGTAACTGGATTTATAGCGAGCCCTTTTCTAGTATCTTCACCACATTGTAAAGCATTACGATGGGTATTTCATCACGGAGGCAATACGATTGATGCCATGTGGGTTATTATTGGAACGTGGTTATGCTCTAAGATTATTTTGAAATGATATTGTCAGCTGTAAAAAACGGAACTAATCCGACATGACAAATTACATAAGTTTTCGAAAACTACCATTTTCATAGTGATGTGAAAGGAAGGCTACTAGACCAATGGATGTATCCAGAGCCAAATATTTCCACGAACTTATGTTTTTAGTAATAGCATTGTATGCAAATAAGAAAAAGAGGACGGAATGTAACGGACGTAAACGGTTCCACCAAATTTTACCCCCTCCTACTTCTAAGCCGGTTTTTCTAGATCCGGTTACATAAATATAGAAAAATCCAAGGGCTGGTAAAAGTGCGATATATCCTAAAACGGGCAGATATTGAATATCAATATTTTTTGCGAGGAGTGTCAATAGGATGCGTGTCCCCATACATCCGACTAGAAACATTAGAAATCTTGTTTGAGTTGGGTTCATCTTATACTATAGATAGCTTAAATCTTCACTAAAATCAATATATAAAATTGATTTTAATATAAACCTAAAATTAAGTGTATAAAACATATACTGCCTTTAAGATGGAACATACCTTTCGTTTATTTGATTTTAACTTTTATAACCACAAAGTGGAACAGAATAATGAAAATGATAGTGATCATAGTGGCAAGGATGACTCTTCGTCCGAGGGAGGATTTCATAAAAACGAAACCATGTCACAATTTATGATTCAGATGTTTGGAATCAACGAACAAGGAGAGTCCTGTTCTATTCTGGTGGACAATTTCAAACCTTTCTTCTACATAAAAGTATCGAATGAATGGACAATACGCGACAAAGAAAACTTCCTAAATAAAATCAAAAAGGATATTGGTGAATATTTTGCCAAAGACATCGTAGATTGTAAGCTCATTAAACGAAAAAAATTATACGGATTTGATGGAGGTTCAGAACACAAGTTCATCGTGTTTCGATTCGAAAATACAACGGCATTCAACAAAGTGAAAAATCTATGGTTTCATAATGGCAAGCTAAAGGAGTTTGGTTATATGTACAAAAAAACTGAAACACGTATTTACGAAAGCAATATCCCTCCCATTTTGCGGTTCTTCCATATCAAAAATATTAGTCCCTCTGGATGGGTCGCATTGCCTAAAAAACGAACACGCGTAATCGATGTATCTAAAAAAACCACCTGCAAATATGAGTTTGAAATAGACCAGAAACATATCATCGCACTGAGTGAAAAGGAAGAACGAGTGCCTTACAAAATATGTAGTTTTGATATAGAGGCGAGCAGTAGTCACGGAGATTTTCCTGTTCCTAAAAAATCCTATAAAAAACTGGCAACAAATATCGTAGAATACTTGGAAAAGCATACAGAACTCACGACCGACACTTGTCGGGGGTATTTACGCGATATTATTTTGACCGCATTTGGATACCCACAGAGACAAGACAATGAATACATATCTATTGATCTGGTATATCCGAAAAAAAAGAACAAACCAACAGGCGAACAACAAGTGTGTGCGTGGATTGATAAATGGTTATCAATGTCATTAGAAGACATCAGCACCTCAGAGTCACCCGAGTTCAGTATTGAAACCATGTTTCAGAATATGGGAAGTCGTGATGGAGGAGAAGGTCATGGCGACTGTGAAGATGATAATACATATAATCAAACAAACAGTTATAAAAAGGCAAATAGTCTTTCTACTGGTACTGGTACTGGTTGTACAAATATTGCTGAGGTATTATGTAATAAAAAAATGAAGCGCGAAGAACGCCTCGAACAACTGAATAATTCCTTGTCTGATACTGATGTGTCGCCTTTTCCTGAACTGGAGGGTGATATTGTAACGTTCATCGGTTCTACATTCATGAAATACGGCGATAAAGACCCGTATATGAGTCATTGCGCGGTATTAAATACATGTGACGTTCCACAAGGAGAAAATATTCAAATAGATACATATAAGAATGAACGGGAGGTTCTCCTTGCGTGGACCGAACTGATACAGAAAGAGAACCCAGATATTATCATCGGATATAACATATTTGGTTTTGACTATACATTCATGTTTCAACGAGCGGAAGAAAACGATTGTGTAGAAGCGTTTTTGAAATTGTCGAGAAACAAGGACGAAGTATGTGGTTCCGTATTGCGTTTCAAAGTAGGGGACCGCATTGTATATAAATCCAATAAAGAAGGAAAAACAGGTAAAGTGATTAGTTGTAATAGAGACTTCACGTTTGATATTCTGGTCAAAGGAGGAACGGAGATTACGAGTGTTCCTGAGCGAGATATTAAGTTGGTTCACGATACAAACAAAAGATATAAACTGGAGGAAAGCGCAATTGTGTTAGCAAGTGGTCAACATGAACTAAAATATATCAAAATGAACGGTCGTATTCAGATAGATTTGTATAATCATTTCCGTCGTGAAGAAAACTTGACATCATACAAACTGGATTATGTTGCGAGTCATTTCATCGGGGACTATGTTACATCTATTGACACTACCGACAATCACACGACATCTGTTATTCATAGTAAAAATCTAACCGGACTTCTAGTGGGTAGCTACGTTCATTTTGAAGAGATTGGACATTCTACAGATTACTATGAAGGAGGCAATAAGTTCAATGTGGTAGAAATAAATAAGGAGGACAAAACATTTACGATTGATGCTTGTATATCTCCCGATATGACCAAAAAGGTTCGGTGGGGATTAGCTAAAGATGATGTTACTCCGAAAGATATATTTACCATGGCGAATGGTTCCTCTAAAGATCGTTCAGTTATTGCGAAATATTGTATTCAGGATTGTAATCTCGTTCATTACCTAATGAATAAGGCAGACATCTTAACGGGTATGATCGAGATGTCTAAGATTTGTAGTGTTCCGATCAGCTTTCTGGTATTGCGTGGCCAAGGTATCAAACTAACGAGTTATGTTGCGAAAAAATGTCGCGAAAAAGGCACCCTCATGCCGGTCATAGAGAAATCGAGTTCCGAAGATGGCTATGAAGGTGCCATTGTATTACCTCCCAAGTGTGATTTATATATGGACAACCCTGTTGCGTGTGTTGATTATGCTTCTCTTTATCCCTCTTCTATGTTAAGCGAGAATCTATCGCACGATAGCAAAGTATGGACCAAGGAATATGACCTTAATGATGTATTATTGACCGAAACTGGCGAAACCGATGACGACGGAACATTTATTTACGATAATTTACCAGATTACGAATATGTCGATGTTACTTATGATACATTCAGATACGTTCGTAAAAGCCCCAGTGCCGCAGCAGAAAAGGTTAGAAGTGGAAAAAAAACATGTCGGTTTGCTCAGTTTCCACAAGGAACTAGAGCAGTTATGCCTTCTATTCTAGAAGAACTATTAAAGGCTAGGAAATCTACACGTAAACTCATTCCACAACAAAATGATCAGTTTATGAAAAATGTATTGGACAAAAGACAACTGGCGTATAAATTAACTGCCAACTCTTTGTATGGACAGTGTGGCGCCAAGACGAGTACATTTTATGAAAAAGATGTTGCAGCATCTACCACTGCCACTGGACGATTGCTATTGACTTATGCGAAACGTATGATTGAAGAAACGTATGGAAATCGTATTTGTGAGACAAGTAAGTATGGTCAGGTTTGCACTAAGGCAGAATACATCTATGGAGATACAGACTCGGTGTTCTTTACGTTTAATCTGGAGACACTTGAAGGTGAACCCATTCGAGGTAAAAAGGCTCTGGAAATTACGATTGAACTGGCCCAAGAGGCAGGGCAACTAGCATCTAGCTTTCTAAAAGGACCTCACGATTTAGAATATGAGAAGACATTCATGCCATTCTGTTTATTATCGAAAAAACGATATGTTGGAATGCTCTATGAAATGGACCCAAATAAAGGAGAACGAAAGGAAATGGGAATTGTATTGAAGAGACGTGATAACGCACCCATAGTGAAAGATATTTACGGAGGTATTATTGATATATTAATGAAACAACAAGATATCAAAAAGGCGATCGAGTTCTTATCCTCGTGTTTACAAGATATTGTAGATGAAAAATATCCGATGGATAAACTTATTATTACGAAATCGTTGAGGTCTGGTTATAAGAATCCAAAGCAGATTGCGCACAAAGTATTGGCAGATAGAATTACTGCGCGAGACCCAGGAAATAAACCTGGCGCTGGTGATAGAATACCATTTGTCTACATACACACACCCAATAAAAAGGCGTTACAAGGAGAAAAAATAGAATTACCATCATATATAATTGAAAATAATCTCAAAGTTGATTATTCATTCTATATTACCAATCAAATCATGAAACCGGTACAACAAGTATTTGCGTTGGTTTTAGAAAAAATATGGAATATGCAAAATAAACGAAGCAAACTACTCAAGTTCAAAACGGAAACAGACAAACTTCGCAAAGAAACGCTGCCAGAGAAGTTTGACGATAAGCTAGAGTCACTGAAAAATAAGGAAATACAAATATTATTATTTGATAAGTTTCTTAGAGTCACGAATAATCAAAAGCAAGGAAATAGTGTATTGACCTCATTCTTTACAAAAAAATAAAAACATGTATACATCTAACATTACCCCGGTATATACGGTTCAATATACATACTTGATACACTTTTACATTGTGAACAATATTGATACTTATTTTTTTTATTAAAATCATTTCCACATTGCACATGTGTATAACTATTACAATTTCGACATATATAACAATGCATATTTTCAAATAATACGTTACATAGTACACACTTTCTCAATTCCTTCTTTTTTCCAAAACAATAACTAATGAACGATCCCATTTAGTTTAATTAATGTGTATATATATTTTTGATAATCAACATAGGTCATATTGAATAATTTCAATTTATTCTTTACGATATTACTGAGAATGCCAACTTCAATTCAAAGATTGGATTTTACCTGATGATTTTACATTTTTTACATCAACATCCCACAAAAAAATTGACATAAACTCACCGTTTTTAAAAGTAATCAATATAAACTTAAATATGCAGTCAAATAAAATCGCCCCAATTCATCCGTCGGATCACAACATGTTGACTGAGATGAAACAGTTGGACAATGAGCTGGACAATTATATAAGATATATTATATTACGCCCAGATTGTCGTGGGTATGTCATAGAAAATGAGTATAACCCTGATCATAATTATTCATTATATTCATATGTATACGAAGACTCTACCCAAGCAACTCACAGACACGAACAACTATGCAATGCGGTTATGTTAATTCCTTTAACACATGAGAGAACGCGTTCTCCAAATACTAATAACCCGATCGAAGGCTGCCGGTACGAGGACACTGTGATGGGAAAAGGTATTTTTGAAAACAGTAAAAACGTAACCGGCGATACGATAGACCATTTTAACCCGAGAAGTAAGAGTCTCGGTCGTCTAATGCCACCTGAATGGAAGGAAGAAGTATTTACACGATATGAGAATTGTGGTATGACACGCAATATAGTCGGTATAGCGTATTTGATTTTGGGGCTACAGTTCAGTCTGGTTCGGGGTCTCTACCCAACGGTTCTTGGTAGCCGAATTGTATACCATACGGATAAGCATTCCCGTATCATTTTCGCGATGAAGAGACGAAAGGGTCTTACTAAGAAGGACTTTGTCGATCATTTCGAGCGAACCGCCGAATTCAAGAATTCGGATTAATAAACGTGTAGTTAGATAGATAGGATTATATGTAAAGTAAATTAAGTTGAAGATACAGTACTTTTTTTTACACGTTCATAAAGACCAAGTAAAGTTTATATTAGATGAAATAAAGAATCTTCCAAATGAAACCATCAAATATAACACGGATACTAAAAAACAACTGCTTTACCAAGTTGAATATTGAAATGTCAATATTCAAGTGTGTAAACAAATAAGTTATTGTCTTCTAATTGGAGAATGCAAAAAAAATGTTTTGGGCAAAGTATTTTCAGCAAATCAAAAATGGACATTTTAAAATGTCCATTTTCTATTTCCCAATTTACTTTTGCGTAAAGAAAAAATGAAAAAAAGGGTTCAGAGCATAATGCTCTCATTTCCATTTTCATATTTTTGAAATGAGAGCATAAGGGAAAAAACGGTTTTTAATAAAAAGTATTTAGGCGTTTTTTTGTGTAAGTATTATATGACTTACAAAAAAAACGCCAAAAGCGCTAATATTTATTCATGTGATTTTTGTATCTTCCAATGCTCTAAAATGTGTGATTATGTACGACATTTAACAACCCGCAAACACAAAATACTTACAAATACTTACAAACAAAACGCCGATAATATTGTATACGATTGTTCGTGTGGAAAATCATACAAACATCGTCAATCGTTAAACAATCATAAAAAAAAATGTATAATCAATATTACTGAAGAAGAAGAACTCAATAATCAATCACCAAATGGTGATTCGAATGTACTATCCATTTTTACTGATATGATTAATCAAAATAAAGAATTACAACACTTATTGATAGTTCAGCAAGAACAACATAAAGAAGAATTACAACAATTTCAAGAAGAAACACATAAACAAATGTTGGAATTGGCTCAAGAAACAAATAAAGTTATTCATTACAATACGAATAACAACAATACTATCAACAATCGTTTCAACATGAACTTCTTCTTGAATGAGCAATGTAAAGATGCGATGAATCTTACAGACTTCTTGAATAATATTCAAGTTAGTTTGGAAGATGTGAGCAACGTTGGACGCCTAGGATACGCAGATGGAATCAGTAGAATTATCATCAATGCGCTCAAAGATATGGATGTATACGAACGCCCGATTCATTGCAGTGATATCAAGCGGGAGATAATGTACATCAAGGATAATGATATTTGGGAGAAAGACGACGAGAGAAAATATAAAATGAAACGTGTGTTGAAACTTATCTCTCACAAGAATGTAAAACGATTATTGGATTGGAGGGAAGCGCATCCTGGATGGCTCGTCTATGATAGCAAAGAGGAAGCCGAATGTTTGCGCATTACAAATGAAAGCATGGGTGGTGCTTCAGATGAAGAGAATGAGAGGTTATACAAGAAAATGATTCGCAAAATAGCACACGAGACACTGATTGACAAGAATTTAGTAGAATAGTTATATCCGAAATCCGATATAGCAAAAATGCAAAAAAAAAATGTTTTGGACAAAGTATTTTCAGCAAATCAAAAATGGACATTTTAAAATGTCCATTTTCTATTTCCCAATTTACTTTTGCGTAAAGAAAAAATGAAAAAAAGGGTTCA
>Ga0209830_10003014_pt1 | contig 13149 bp, 15 predicted proteins | sample ArcticOcean_MG_C_12_FD_187439 | JGI IMG/M metagenome (GOLD analysis project Ga0209830, IMG submission 187439) | Marine microbial communities from western Arctic Ocean - ArcticOcean_MG_CB8_130 (SPAdes) (version 2) | ecosystem: Environmental > Aquatic > Marine > Oceanic | place: Arctic Ocean...
CGCCAACAGCTCGGCGGAGGTTTCGTGGCCGTACGTGATGAAGACCTCGTCGCCGGGTTCGTACGCCCAAATAGAACGCATCTGGAACCAGGAGGTTGCTTGTTTTCCGGATCCTTCTTTTCCGGATTCTTCAGTACCTCCAGTACCTCCAGCACCTTCCTCCCCAGTACCCCAAGCCACGCACCACGGCTCGCTTCCGTTCGAGACGCTCATGCATATTTCCTCGCCGCGCTCGTTCGTCGCGCAGTCTTCGTCGTTGGCCAGGTCGTCGAAGTCGACTTTGGTTTTCTGTCCGACTTTCTCTTTCTTCGTCGTGTCCGCGTGTTTCACCCGCAGCGCGTTTTGCAGAATCCCGTCCGTTTTCCTGGCCTGCGCCGGGGACTCCGGGTTATGGTTGAACAGATCCGCGAACGGCACCAACGCCCTTGCGGTGCCGTTGGGCGTTACCACCGAAAACGACCGGCTGTGCACCAAGCTCAACGCCCACAGGATTTGGTCTTTGGAGTTTTTATCATCCGCGTTTCTGGTGGCATAGCCGTTGAACGCCATCGCCAGCCGCGTGGTTTCCTCCACCGCGTCCGCGTGCTGCAGCTCCTTGATCATGTCCCGGCGCCAAAACGCGGCGGCGCCCGTCGACGACGGCAGCATGGCGCGGTACCTCGCCCAAACCAAAAGCTTTTCGGTAGGGTATTTGTCTTGCTCATTCTGCTCATTCTCATCACGTGCTTTCCCTGCATCTTGCTCACTCTCTTTCCCTGCATCCACGCTCTCAGCAGCTCGGATTACCTTCAGCAGCTCCAGCGCTAGCCTCAAGTCGTCCGGGTCGTCGTACCCGTCTTCAAACACGTGAATCGTGTGCTTCCAGGGAATCTGCATCAAGAGGTCGCCTTCTTTGATTGGCACAAGGGCCACGAGACCGCGGCCGCAGGGCGTTTCTTGTAAAGCAACAGACACGGAGCCTGGCGGGAAGCGCTCGGTGAACATTACCTGCGCGTCAAACGTGGAAACCGCGTATTGCTCCGCGGAAGGGGTCGCGGTCGCGCGTCGTTTGCGGTGGCGGGCAAAACGAGCCACATTGGATGTGGCCAACCTGTTCGCGGAAACACTCGCGACGCGGTCGGAACTACCGAGCCGGTGCCTCGCCCCGAGGTCGCGGCCGGAAACAGACGCCGCGCCAAGGCGCATCGCCGACGTCGGGAACGCGAGCGCCGACATCGGAAGGCGAACGCGCGCGCGCGGCCCGCGCGGGAAGGTGTGATTGTGATACTGGGCACCATCGGGTGCCGAGCCGTTATCACGAGCCGGGAAGCTGAGGCTGGCAGAGCCCACGGAACTGCAGGTGTCCGACTTTTTGGTCGCATCCGAAGACGTTTTCGCGCCGGTTTTTGGAGCCGAGCGAGGGTAGTGGACGGAGTGATCGTAACGGAACGTGTTTGCTACGGTTGATGGCGATTTCTCGATCCGTTACGTACTACGGGTGAAGCGTTACGTATTCGAACCTTTACGTACTACTGTCAATAACACGGTTATTCGTGTGGCAATTCGCGCGGCGACCGGTCGAGGTCGTTTACGCGCGCGAAAACAGTCACCCGCTGCAACTCAAAATGGCTCCAGAATCGCAAAAAGAAAACTCAGCGTTCGTCGCCGTGGTCGTTGGCCATGATGCTCGGCCCCGCGGGGGATCGCGGCGGGAGCAAGGAGACGACACCGGCTTCTTCTCCAGCGGTGCCGTCGAGCTCCATCGCGGCACCCAAAGGCGCGGCAATCGCGTCAATCGCGTCCTCCGCCGCCGCCGCCGCCGGCGTTTCGTCGTCGGGCGCGCGCGCGACGGCGGCTTCGCCCAGTTCAAACGTTCCCTCCGCCTCTTCCTTCGCCGTGACGACATCGGCACCACCTCCCGAACCCGGGACAGAAACGGCTTCTTCCCCAAACGTTTCCCCCGGCTCTTCCTTCGCGCCCGCCTTGTGCTTGTCGCCGTCCGTGTCGCCGTCCGAAAACGCGGTCGCGGCGTGGTCCCGCCGCGACGGCTTGTCGTCCACGTCGCCTTAAGATAAATAAAAGAAAGTGTCAGTCTTGTATGGGCAAACAGTCGTTGGATTTGTGAAATAAAATACGTACCTTCGTCCGGGTAGATCGAATCGGGGTTCGCTCTGCGCGCCGCGTTTGCCTCCGCGCCGCCCCCGACTTCGTCCGGGTCCTCCTTCACCTCCATCTGGTCCTCGGTGAACGCATCCGGGGGCACGTCGTGGAACGGCACCGAGGGTTTGGGCGGGATCTTCGACAGGTTCTCCAGGATGCGGTTCCGCACGCCTTCCAAGTACTCCGGTGTGTTCTGGTTCTCCATGTTGCTTGGTTGGATCTGTAACGTGTGCGTCGGGCCGAAGTACTCGGAGTAGTCGTTCGTTGGCATCTTGGAGTTTTGCCAGAAAAGTGTCAGTATGGTATGGTCAAACAGTCGGCGGGATTTGGGAAATGCAAGACTTACCTTGTCCTCCAGCTCGTGCCCCAACAAACACCCGGTTTCGTACGTCCAGCACCGCGCGACGTTGCGAATGGTGTACCCGCCGCCGCCCAGCACCAGCAGGGGAACCTGGAACGTGGTCATGTACTTCAGGCACTCGGCGTGTCCCCTGATCGATAGGTTGAAACAACCCAACCGGTCCCCAGTCAACGAATCCGCGCCGGATTGAAAAACAACCGCATCCGGGGCGTACATCTCCATCACTTTCGCCATGATTGGTTTGAACAAAAGGTTGTAGCTCTCGTCGTCGATGCCGTCTTTCAGGGGGACGTTGACGCTGTAGTACTTGCCTTTGTGCTGCCCCACGTCCTGATTGTAAAAGCCGAAAGTGTCAGTCCCGTGTGGGCAATCGCGAAGGCGGTGTGTGTTCAGTGGGAAAGCCCCGCACCTGTAGATGCCCGGTACCCGGGAAGTACTCGCCGAACTTGTGAAACGAAACCGTCATCACGCGGTCCGTGGTGTAAAACGCCTCCTCCACCCCGTCGCCGTGGTGGATGTCGATGTCGATGTACAGCACTCGCTGGTGCGCTTTCAACAGCTCAAGAATAGCAAGCACGATGTCGTTGATGTAACAGAACCCGGAGGCTTCGTTTTTCTTGGCGTGGTGCAAACCGCCCGCCCAGTTCACCACCGTGTCGGTTTGCTTGTGGTTTAAACGCACCGCGCCGCCCACCGAGCCGCCGGTGTAGATCTGTTTTTGCGCACAAAAAAGGGTTAAAGTCTTGAGTCGGCGAGTACGGGTGTACTGTACTGGGCGATGTATGGACAAACAGTCACCAGCTGAGAGATAAAACAGGGCACTTGTGCTATATTTGTAACAGCCGCGAGTACGCCGTAAGAGTTACCAGTAGTGCACTTCCTTTGGATGACGGGCAGTATTCGAAGAGGGGCATTAAACAGTGTGACGGATTTGGGAAAGCCCCAAGGCCGTACCTGGCAAAAGTTGAACAGCCCGTCGAACACGGGGCAGTCCTCGGCGCAGTTGAACCGCTTGAGCTGCCGCATGTGTTCGTGCTGGTTGTCGGGGGTTATTAACCGCAAAAACTCCACGTACTCGTCGCTGTGGAACTGGGTCATGTCCTCGGCGGATGCCAGGGCGGGGCGGAACAGCTGATTTTTTAGGAGGGGAGGGTGTACGGTGAGGAGAGGTGAGGGGGATGCCGACGCAGGTTTGATTGACGCGCCCGCGGGATTCTTTAAAAAAAGAAATCGTGCGCACAGGCAAACAGTGCGAAAAACGAAGCATTTCATTTTGGCGGTCGAGAAGACTGTCCAGAAACCAGGGTTATCACGGCGTCGCGACGCACCTCCATCTCCTTGTAGATGCCGTAGTGCAGCAGCAGGTTATGGGTCATGCGCACGCGGTGCGGCTTCATCGGGTGTCCCTGGCCGTAGTAGAAGTTGCCCACGTCGGGGTCGTAGAAGTACGAGATCTTCTGCTTGCCCGCCATGGTGTGTGTGCGAACGGTGGACCACGCGGCGCCAGGCGCAGTTGTTCTGTTGACGCGGAAAACGAGATTACAGCAGGTGGTGGTGAGCGGAGGTTGCGCGGTGGCGATGGAAAAAGAGACGCGTGACCGCGGTGCGAACGCGATGTCCGCGGTGCGGCGTCGACACGATCACCACGGGGGATACGCGCGACCGGGGTGGACACGCGAAGCGCGAGGTTCGCCCGATCCGCGACGCGATCCTGTGTGCCAACTGCAGGCAGCGGTAGGATCAAATTTAACCCGATTGCACGAAAGAGGAGGGCAGCCGACGGACGGGATCGGTGTTTCGATCGGTCGGGTTGCGTGACTGGGAACGCACCTATCGCGTCGGCGATTCCCTTCGCGCCTCGGGGACAGAGACGAACAAGGCCGTGGTCGCGTGCGTGCCGCGCGCAAGCCTCGTGTGGCGCGTGCCCGACTCGCACGTGCTAACTCAAAGCGCACTCTCGACGAGTTGTTTCGCGCCTAGCTCGTGACAGCCAATGCTTGAAAGAGGACAAAAAGGCAGAACCGCTTTCAAATCCACGTTGTAAATAAATCGACCGAGCTTGTCCCGGTGCTTTGCAAGGGTGAACGCGACAGCAAAATATGGCGTGGAAAGGAAAGTCTTGCTTTTTTTTGCAAAAAGTAGTTTTCTCGGAACAAGTTTCGTTTCTCCGAGGGCGGTCTTGGAAGCACCGACACTCGGGTACCTTCGCGTCGTCCTAGATGATACTCCGTTTCGATTGGGACACGTCATTTCTTTCTTTCTCCACGATTGCGCCGCCTCCACGTGGTTGGCACACGCCATTTCTTTGTTGCCGTCTCCGAGACTCCGCCGCCACTTCTCACCGCACGTCGCTTCCCCCGACGCTTCTCTTCCCAACCATGCCCCGCTTCTTCCGCCCCACGCTCACGCTGCTCCTCGTCGCCGCGCTCGCCTCCTGCGCCCTCGGCGCCTGCGCCGAGGAGACCGGCATGGATGCGCGCAGTCTTGAGCAGCCCACCGACCCCGTGGTTCCGGGCGTCGCGACGGACGTCGACGCCTCTGCCGAGGAAAAGCCCAAGTTGCCCAGCGTCCTCGCGGAGAACGACCTTGAGTTCGCCACGCTTCTGGCCGCGGTGCAAGCGGCGGAGAGTGGCGTGATCGCTGAGGATTTGAACAGCGCCGGCCCCTTCACCGTGTTCGCCCCGAACAACGAGGCGTTCAAGACGTTCTTCGAGACTTCCGAGATCACGGTTGCTGAGCTTCTGGCGAACCCCGAGCTCGGGGACATTTTGCGCCGGCACGTGATTAAAGGCAGGTACACCGCCGCGGACGCGCTCGCGTTAGACCTGCCAATCGAAGTCCCCACCCTGGACGGCGAGAACTCGGTGCGGATCGACAAGACCGTGGATGGAGAGCTGCTCGTGGGAGGCGTCAAGGTCATCGCCCCCGACATCGAAGCCGCGAACGGAATCATTCACGGAATGGAAGGTGTCATCGTCGACGTCGTGCCCAACGCCGAAGGCGCGGAAGGCCGGACGCCGGAAGGCGAAGAAACGCCGGAAGAACCCGTGGAAGGCGAAAAAAAGCCGGAAGAACCCGTGGAAGGTGAATCCGCTGAACGCGACATGCCGGGAAAAATGCCGGAAGTCCCCGTAGTGCCGGAAGTGCCCGAAGCGACGGATCCCGAAACGCGCTAAGTTCCAAAAGAACCGCCACCTGCCTGAATTGTTTTGTTTTCCCTGTTTACCCCCGACGCGACGCGCGCTCGGTCACAGAAAATCCGTACTAGACGTACAAACTAGAGATACGCTTGTGATACACAATAAAGACCTTTGCTTGATTCATGAAACCCTTTTGCTTGCGATTGACAAAACTGTACTTGTTTAAGCGCCCGCAGGTCACCTCGGTTTTTCCGCGTGCGTCTTTGTGTCCATCCGGAACTCGTAGTTCCCCGATCGCGTGATGTACCGCACCCACGGCAGGGCCTGGTACCCGCTCTTCTCAATGACCTTCAGGTACCGGACTTGCACTCCTGATACGGTGTAGTACGGAATTTCGTACTTCACCGTGATTGGCGGTTTTTTCCGCCCGGTGTCGTCGTCGAGCGCCGCCGCGACGGACGGCAGGTTGAACTTTGCGCGCATTGAAACCTCCTTCCCGCCTGGGACGGTTTTTATTTTCCAAAGCATGGCTTCTTGTTCGGGGGCGTACGTGACGTTGCCTATTGCTGCTTTCACTTCCGGCGCCACCGCGTCCGGGGGTACCGGGAGCTTGATTTCCACTTGCGTCGCGTTTAGCCGGGGTTTGAACTGTGTTTTCAGGGTCACGGTGTACTCCACCCGCGACCGCGACGGGCAATGCACGTGGCACGTTATCCACAACAGCGGCTTGGTGGGCGCCGTTATGCGGTACGTCATGAGGTCGAAGGTTCCGTCGGGGGGGATGAAGGAAATGGTTCTGTCTGTTTCGAACCGCGCCAGCCGAACGCACTGGTGAAACTTTATATCCTCAAGCTCCACGGATTTCCCCCTCCCCTGTTTCCGCTGGTGCTGAAGCATCACCTTGTCGTTGAGGCCTAGTTTGCATTCGGGCATGCCTGATAGGTGCGTGCGGAGGTTCAGCGCCCCCGCGACTTCGGACACGACAACCTTCCCGTCCGCGTTGACCACCAGGTTGACGTTTTCCAAGACATCAAGAAACACCTCGTTTTTCGGGTACCGAACACCCTCCGAGCGCCAGCTCACCGCGTTCGTGACGGCCATCGGGGCGGTCGGCGCGATCGCCAGCCGGTGCGCGTCTGAGATAAATAAAAGAAAGTGTCAGTCTTGTATGGGCAAATGTGGAGGCGGGATTTGGAGTTGGGAAATACTTACCTGTTTTAATGAACTCGCTCAAAATCTTCGCCTCGGTGAACTGCGGGTACCCGTTGTCGCACACCTCGTCCAGGAGTTCGTAAATGATCACGAAGTTATCCCGAACTGATTCCTCCTCAAGGGTCTGGAAGTAGTGCGTAAGCACTTTAATAAGGGCGTGCAGGAAGCACAGCAAAGCGGTCGCGTTGGCGTTTTGTTTGCTGACGGCGAGGAAGTATAAGTCGGCATGACGAATCCACACAAACGTCACCCCGAGATCGGGATCATGGAAAACCGGCTTCAGCTCTGACTCGGTTTCCGTGTCGTTCAAGTGCGCGGCGAACGCGTCGACGTGCGCGGGGACGCTGTCGCCCCTCCAGTCGCGGTGCAACAGCCGCTTGAAGTTCGCATCCAGAACGTAAAGCGCGCTGCACACCGCGGGGGAGGAGGAACGCGGGCGGTGGGCCATCGTGCCCTTTTTTTTTGTCAATGCGCCCCGGCAGGCCGTGCTCGTCGCGTCGTAGGCCAAGCCAAGAAGCTCTGTGGTCACAACCCGGTGACCTTGCCTACGACAATGCGCGTCTACGCAGACGCCCGACCCAGGGGGGCGCGCGGCGGCGAGCGCGTCGATCGTTGTGCTGAGGTGTGGTAGGAGATCGCAAAATTGCGTAAAAACACGGTAAACCTGCCCGGGTCAAAAACTCGCGCCGAGAAAAAGGTGCTGACGCAGCCAAGCAACGAGAAAAGATTTGGCGCGACCATCTCGTCAATAGCTCTGCACGCGGAGCACGTCTTCCCCGTCACCAACAGCATCGAAACCGGCGGCATCAAGTTCAAACGCACACAACTTCCACTCCAACCCGCTCGCGCTTCGACAATACACAAGGCGCAGGGACGCATCTCGGGAAGCGAGAACATTATGCACTGCAACCTGCAGAAAAAGAGGGAATAAAAACATGCCGGCCGCGGTGGCGCCGGACGCACGGGGCGTGCGCGTCGCCGGAGAGGTTCTTGTTGTGCCTCCATTCGAGTGCGCTTGGCTGACCAGTTCCTCGGGAACGGAGGGTGGCGGGGGTGAGCTCATCTTCGAAGCAGTCGCGCGAAGCGACATAACGTGCATCCTTGAAAGAAACCACAGGACTCCCACGAGACGCTTGGACCACTGGTCAGGGAGGCTCGCCGCGAACGACCGCCACTCGCAAAGTGAAACGCAAAACGAAACCTACGTCATCATCATCGGCTCGCACCGTAACTCGCGTTTGTGCATCGAACGCAACGGGTGTGTCGCGCACACGCAGCGAGGCGCGTTCATCGTACCAGGCGCGGATGAAAAATTCGCGCGGTACTGGGTAACCTGGACCGACGACGGGTTGATTTCCGTGGGCATCGGCGGACACGGAGTCCGGCCGAAACGGGTGCACCGCTGGAAAGACCCAAACCCGATACGGAACCTAACTTGCGTGGGTTTAAGCACGTGGGACGACTGGACCCGGTTTCGTAACATCGAGTTGCACCCGCCGCCCGTTTCGTGTGACGTGGACGTGGACGCTCCCTTTGTTGAAGCCGTATCCGACGCCGCGCGAACAACCCCGTCGGGCCAAATGCAAATCAACGGAAACGCAGGAATCCGAAGAGTCGCACCCGCAGAAAAAATCGCCGCGGTTACCGCGACCAGGGAAGACGAGTCCCGAACGAACCTTTGTGACCTGGCGGACGTTTTCGTGTTTCGCCGAAGAGTCGGCGTCGGAAACGAAAAAGGCGTCGCTGAAAAATCGCGCGTCCACGTCACCGCAGCGTTCCACGACGCCGACTTGGATGCAACATGCGTCGGGCCCGTGAAAGCGCACGCCGCGATACTCGCCGCGGCGTGCCCGAAGCTTCGCCAAAAACTGGAACAAGCACGGCGGGTGTTGGAGTTTCGAAACGCAACAACAACGAACGGCGCGACGGCGGACATCGCCGCCGCGCTCGGCATGACTCGTGGCGGATATGAGCCGAGCGACACTACGTCTGGGTCACTGCAGTTCGTAGTCACCGTGAGTGTTGATGAAGATGAGTCATCTGGTCCCGGGCTGGATGGTGACGAGCGCGAAATCGTGCAAACCCTGGATCGGTTCGCCTCCCTCGACGCCGCAAAAAACGAAACAAAACTCAAGAACCTTCTTTCCAAAAATGAGAGTCTCAACGAAGTTGTCGACGATACCTTCACAGACGTGGTGCTCGTGGTGCGTTGCGCGGACGTTTCGGAAGCGCAGGCGTGTGCAAGAACGAGCGGCATTCCAACAACAGTAATTGTATCAGATAACAGGAGTTCTGTTGCTACCTGTAGATCCGATGACAACGACACGACCGAAACCGAAAAAGAACTGGGCGCCGCCGTCGTCGAGTTCCATGCGCACAGACTGGTTCTCGCCGCGCGCGCGTGTTTCTTCCGTGACTTGTTCGGAAGCGGCATGAGGGAAAGTATTGACCGGCGGGTTAGTTTCCGGTTGACTGGTGGATCCACTGTTGACGCTTCGATTGACCCCGCCGCGCTCGCCGCGTTTTTGCGATTCACGTACCACGGATCCTTCCCACCAAACGCGCCGGCGGCGGAAACGCTTTCGCTTTGCCTTCGGTTCCGCGCAAACTCGGCGACGAAGGAAGTGGTCGCCGCGCTTATCGCGGCGGCGGAAAGAGACCCTGTTGATGCGGCGCGGCTTTTAGGGTTAGCACCAGAGTTCGGCGTGGAGCGATACGACGAAACGGATGATGACGAGGAGAATGAAGATGTTGACGAACCTGATGAAACTACGGACGCTCGCCGACGGGTATCGCGTTTGTTTGGAAAGTGCGTGGCTTCCCTGGCGCTTGACGGGTTTAAAAGCGTGGAGTTATCACACGATGCGTTCGCGCAAATCCCCGCACAAGCCCTCGCCGCCGTGATGGCCCGGGATGACCTCAACGTACGGAATGAAGACGCCACCGTTCGTGTCGCCGCCGAATGGGTGCGAGCCGGCGTCCGGACTTTGGAGGACCGGGAACGGGTGGCGCGAGAAATACGGTGGCCTTTTGTTTCCGCTTTAGTGGCGAGCCAAGCGTCCGGCGCTTTCGGGATAGAAAACGTCGCCACGATTGTTTCTCCTGATCGAGACGGCCAAAACCTCGCGGTATCCACGGACGGCGACTCCGTGTGCCTTTCCTTTCCAACACCCAATGGATTTGAATTCTCAGGAGTTGATAACTCATCAAACGAACTACGCCGTACCTTTCGTACACAAAAAAACAGGAGTCACATGAAACAAAGCACCCCGCGTTTGAGTTTCGGCGCGTGCCTCGTTTTCGTGCGCTGCGGCGACCAGAACGGCGTGTTCCGGCACATTGGGTCGAACGGTGGGGCGCGTCATTTTCGGAATCCCGCAGCGACGTTTGATTGCGGCATCAAAGTAACCGCGTCGTCGCCAATCTGTGGCCACACTGACCCAGCCGCGGCGGTGAGCGACGCGTTCACGAGCGTGAACTTCGCGGGACCGCCAAGGGGTTTGAGGTTGACGTTTCCAAGCTGTTTCAGCGGCGGGTGGTGGGTCTTCGACCTCGGCAAATACCGAGGGCTTCGGTGCGACTACTACGCCGTGCGGCACGACGGCACGAACAACTTTCCGCGAAACTGGGAATTGCAAGGGAGGGTTGATTGCGAGGGCGAAGACGCCGCGGATGCTCCAAGTGGTGGTATAACCGACCAGTTCGAGGAATCAGTGCGATGGATTTCTTTGAGCAAACACGTCAACGACAATGCCATTCACGAGCCAGGCGCGTGGGGGTCGTGGTCGGTTCCTACTGATTTGTCAACGCCGCCGGTGCGGTGGTTGCGGTTAGTCTCGACGGGCGCCAACGCGGGAACGGAGGGCCAAGGGAGGTTCCACCTGTGCTCCGTGGAGTTTTACGGACTGCTGACGGGAGGGTAGGTGTACTGATGTAATAATATAACAAAGAGAACGTAACTCGAGTTCCGTACTGAAGTCACGACGTGTGTGTTTCGAGGGGAGGAGAGTAGCGGGGGACCCTGTGACAGGCGAACTTCGGACTTTTCTTGGAATGAAAATTCGTCGAAAAAAACGTCCTCTTCGTCGTCGTGCCCGCCCCCTCCAAGTGTGTGTCATCCCCCCTCCAAGTGTGTGCCACCCCCGCTCCAAGTTGAATCTGAAAGCAGAGTTTGAAAGCGGTTCATCACATTTTTGCTTCGAGCGCTGATTGCAGACACCAGGCGCGCTTTCAACTCGCGACCGTGGCCTACTTCTCCTCCTCGCCGTCGCGGTTCACCGCCTGCATGGCCACACCCGCCGGCCTCAACTTCTCCGCCACGTACTCTGTTTTCATCGTCCGACCTTTCAGTTTGGCGAACTCGAAGTACGGCACGGGGAGGACCACGCGGTGGCGCCTCGCGAAAAACATGTCGCGCAACTCCGTGCTCATCGTCTTCCTCGTCGAGGCGCGAGACGCGTCGCCTACGCCGCCTGGTGCAGCCCCCTCGCCGCCGTCACAGATCTCGATGAAATGGGACGGCCCGTCAAACTCCAGCAAGACGTCGTCGTTGGGCAGGTAAACGTCGACCGAGAAGTAGCCGTCGTCCGTGAGGCGCTCCACCTCGTTACGAATGCCGAGGTCGCCGAGGATTGACGCGATCTCTTTGACCGCACTGGAAACCGACTCGTCGTCCCGAGCCTGATACATCCATGCATCGCGCGCCTGGTGCATGATCCACGGCGGGAAAGTCACCTCACCCCGCGCAACTCCGCCGACCAGCTCGGTGTGTATCAGGTGCGCGTGAAACAGCATTGAAATTTCGACACGATTGAACGAACGCTCTTTGAACCCACAGGCTGCCTGCCACAGAGAGGGATAGCACGCGGGGAGGGGAACAGCTCGCGTGGCGGCCAGCGAAAGGACACTCCAAAGCGTGTTCGACACCTCCTGAGGAGTCATGTCCGGACCCACCCGCACCACCGCAGCCTCCAGCGCCGCCCGCGCCTCAGCCCCTGGCTCCCACCCGAGCGTCGCGAACGCCCAGATTGCGTTTGCCACCTCATGGGGCTTCATGTCCGGACCCACCCGCACCACCGCAGCCTCCAGCGCCGCCCGCGCCTCAGCCCCCGTCTCCCACCCGAGCGTCTCGAAACTCCACGCAACGTTCGCCGCGGCTTGGGGAGTCATGCCCGGACCCACCCGCTCCACCGCAGCCTCCAGCGCCGCCCGCGCCTCAGCCCCCGTCTCCCACCCGAGCGTCTCGAAACTCCACGCAACGTTCACCGCGGCTTGGGGAGTCATGTCCGGACCCACCCGCTCCACCGCAACCTCCAGCGCCGCCCGCGCCTCAGCCCCCGGCTCCCACCTGAGCGTCGCAAAACTCCACACAGTGTTTGACACCTCCTGAGGCTTCGTGTCCGGACCCACCCGCACCACCACAGCCTCCAGCGCCACCCGCGCCTCAGCCCCCGGCTCCCACCCGAGCGTCGCGAACGCCCAGATTACGTTCGACACCGCCTGGGGCTTCACGTCCGGGTCCGGAGCCACCCGCACCACTGCAGCTTCCAGCGCCGCCCGCGCCGTCGCCCCCGGCATCAGCCCGAGTGTCGCGAACGCCCATATTGCGTTCGCCGTTTCCTGGGGGTTCATGTGCGAAGCCACGAGCACAACCCGCCCTTCCAGCGCCGCCAGCGTGTCCTAGACATCCGCGTCGTCGGCGGCGAGCTTCCCCGCCGCGCTCATCTTCCCCACGGCGTGCGTGATGTTTGCCACGTTTCGCGCCTGGAGCCGGCCGTCGGCGCACATTGCGCGCGCTAACACCGTCAACCCGCGAAACCTGTCGTCCGCCGCGACGTTGCGTGGAAACGACCTGAAGCTGCAGAGCTTGCCGAGCTTGCTGAACGCGGTGGACACGTTCACGTCACTGAGGTTACCAAGCTCTTCCGCCACCAGGCAAAGCACACCCTCCGGGGTTTCCTCCTGAGTGATGAGGCGGTTCAGCGCAACGCCGGCGGTTCGCCCCCCGCCCCCCCCCGCGCCTTGCGCCGCCGCCTCCCCTCGCATCACGCGTCCCGATGCCAGCCGCCCGCCCTCCCTCGCCGCCCCCCTGCGTCGGCTTCATTGCGCGAGCGGCGCGGGCTGCCGCGAGTTTGTCGTCGTACGAAGAGCCATCGCGGGCATCGCCGGAGCCCAGGGCGCGGGTCGCGGCGGCGGCGCGGCACGCGTCAACGCCGCCGCCGAGCCGGGCGACCCCGCGGACGGAGCAGGCCAGCCCACCCACCGACGCGCCGCGCCCCCCGACCGCGGCGCCCCCCG
>Ga0209830_10003020_pt1 | contig 13136 bp, 8 predicted proteins | sample ArcticOcean_MG_C_12_FD_187439 | JGI IMG/M metagenome (GOLD analysis project Ga0209830, IMG submission 187439) | Marine microbial communities from western Arctic Ocean - ArcticOcean_MG_CB8_130 (SPAdes) (version 2) | ecosystem: Environmental > Aquatic > Marine > Oceanic | place: Arctic Ocean...
AATCGATAAAACGCGAAAGGAAAACGAGTAGTAGTAGTAGTAGTAGTAGTAGTAGTAGCGAGCAACGGCGGAACGGCGACGATTTAATGTTTTAATGCTCTGTTTTCATCATCTATCGCGCGGTGTCGTGCTCTAAATGAAAGGCAACATTAAAAAGAAACACTGGAACTTGGACGCGTACATCTATACTAAGTAATAATAATTATAATTACTTAGCAACAGTAGTGATAGTAATAGTAGTAGTAGTAGAGAGAGATTGAGCTCTGAATCGTTTCTTTGTGAAGCAGAAGGTTTCAACGCGTGATGGCAGAGAGGAGTATCGTTCAATGAAGGCGCAGATTTTGCAAAAGACGAAATCAAGTTCTGTGCTTTTGCGTGTTTTCTTTGGTTTTGATTGAATTGATTTTAGATCGATGAAGGATATCAACGACGACGACGATGATTGCGATGAAAAGAGTGGGACTGATCGAACGCGTGTCGAGAGAGTATTCCCGACCGTGCTCGAGGGCGAACAAAGAGCGATTTCTTTGAGAGAATTCGAGGAAGACGCGCGTGAGGTCGAGCTCGAGTTAAGCGAGACGATCGAGAAAGCGCTGCTTTGTCGTCGTCGTCGTCGGAAGGAGAGTGTTCGAACGAACGAGCACGCGCGAGAGGAGGAAGTGATTGAGAGAATTCGTGAAGCGGTTAAGTTCGAGAAGACGATAGGCGATGATGATGATCGAGAGGAGTACGTTTATCCGCTCTCGATGGAGGAGGATTTTTCGACGCAAAACAGAAAAGGTTCAAAGGATGGCGTTCAGACGACTGTCTCGATCGTGAAGCAGTTGAAGGTTATGCGACCGAGGGTGAGGAGGGAGTGTGATTTGAAGGATGTGGATTCGATTCGAAGGCCGAAGTTTGTTGCGTTGAAGAGAGAGGGCGACGTTGAGGATATTTTAGCGACGAAGAAGAAGAAGAAGAATGATGGTGGTGATGGTGACTTTTTAAGAAACAAAAGCAGCAGTAGGAATAGTAGTCTCCTGTTACACGTCGAAGTGTACGATTATCATAATAACGGGAAAGACCAGAAATTGAATTGCGAGGTTTTAGTACACGCGGATAATTTTCTCTCGCAATTGAAAGATGAAATTGATTGCGTGCAGGATTATAAAAAAGCGGGAAAGAACGCGGTCGCGTATCGAGAAGCGCAATTGGCGAACGAGAGCGGATTTTTTTTCATCGAGAGCGTGTTTTATGACGATATGAGAAGTGCAAACGCGGTGAGTTATTCTGAGGATATCATCGAGATTTCAAAGACGCAAAAGATTCCATGTCCCGGGATGAAAGAAGAAGAAGAAGAAATAGGCGCCGCCTCAAAAGGATCGAATTTTACTTCCAAAATCATGCACGAAACGACGTTTAATGATTTACGAATCGTTCTAGGGAAACCTTATTTGTATAGGCATCAAGGCTCGTGCGACCACATCGTACAATTTCGCGATATTCGCAAAGCGCACGTTGTAAAACGTATAGCCGAAAACAGCGATAATTATCCAATCGTGATTTCAGAGCGAAAAAAATACAAAAAAACGTGTTTGTGTTGTTGCATACACGACGCGACTGTTGTTGCGTATAAGGATGAAATGGCCGATCGTTCTCCGTTTTTCTGGTGCGATAGTTGTTTCGATTTAGCGCATCCGACGCAAGAAGAAAAGGACGACACGAAATCGGAATTATACTTCTTCGAATAGTAGTGCGCATTTGTAGTTTATTTAGGAGTTTGCATGGACAAATAGTATATTAGAAGATTAGAAGAAACAATTGTGTATAACAAACGATGTACTATAGCACCACGTCGTATGTTCAATATTTACATATCTGGGATGTCATAATTACCGCTATTATCGATTAAACAAGGCGTAGCTCTCGGCTTATGCGGCTTAATACCTTCATCTGCCGCAGCGGCAGTCAATCCAACGCCTTCGGTGATACCGCAGTTTCCATGCGAAACGCCGCTCTTCGAGCACATCGATTTCGAAGACGCTCCGAACTGTACCGCGGATACAAACTGAACCTTAATATCGTTCGGGTGTAAGTTCGTTACGGCGCCAATTTTACGTTTTATAGTATTCTTCGAATCGCCTTCTTCGACGTTGATTTGGACGAGCGTGCCCATGTCACCCCACGGTCCTTTATGAATCATCTGTTCATTAAAAGTAAAAAGAAAACGTACACACGCGTCGTCGCGTAAGCGAAAGCAGAGAACAGAGAGAGAGAGAGAGAATAGGGAGAGAGAAAGCAGAGGAAAATCCGCCTCGAAGTCGTAATAAGTTCTCGGTCAAACATATACTTTTCGTATAAATCCGGCTCGTTCTAAATCAATTAACTCGATCTGCTACTCATAAATCGCTCGTTGAATAATCAAAGCGAACACTTCATTGCAATCGTGATATAAACAATTTCTTTTCGACTTCACGCGCGGACACAAAAACATCGACCGCGACGCGCCTCTAAATATTCCCCCTCTCATTGTCTACAGTTTTATGAGCGTTACGAACTTTAAAATCACTCGTTGAAAACAAAATCCATCATCTCCGCTCTGTCACACACCACGCGCGCGCGATCGATCGAACGAAAACTAAACTAAAACACGAAAACACTCGCGCGCTATTCGCTCGCACCTTCACATCGGTCACGCCCATTTTCTTATTAGTTATAAAGCGCGCGCGGAATAAGAGAGAGCGAGAGATCTGTGGTGATCTGCTTTTTAATCCCAAGCATGTAGTTCGAGTGAAAAAAAACTTCTGCTGATCAGCTGATTGGGGAAACAAAAAGAAGAAAACGGACCAGATAATGCAGTAAAGTAAAGTAAAGCGAGAGTATTACTAAACACGCCGCTAAAGAATAAGAACATGATCACGCGGAAGAACACGGAAGAACGTACTGACGAATAGTATTAGTTCTATAGACTTTCTTATTAGTCATAAAGCGCGCGCGGAATAAGAGTGAGAGAGATCTGTGGTGATCTGCTTTTTAATTCCAGCATGTGTTCGAGTGGGAAAAAAACTGCTGCTGGATGGGGAAAACAAAAAGAAATTACGCGGCAGAAAATGCAGCGCAGCAAAGCGAGAGTATATTTACTAAACACGCTGCTAAAGAATAAGAACATAATCACGCGGAAGAACGTACTGACGACCACGGCTCTAAGCACCGTTTTCTCGAGAAAATTCTGTACGATGCGAACGATGCGAACGAACGAAGTGCGGTCAACGGCGCGAGCGCGCCAGATCACTGAATTAAAATCAGATTCAGATCGTGGAACGGGATGGACGTTGTTAGTTTCCGAGAGAGAGGAGTTATCGTTAATGAGGACTTTACCGACCGGTCAATCGTTTCGATGGAAAGAGGTTAAAGAGGTTACTGATGATGTAATTGATGAGGAGTACGTGACGTTTGTTGGGGTTATCGGTGAAAGAATAGTTAAGATCCGTGAAAGAGGCGGAGTAGGTGATGATGATGATTTCGTGATTGAATATCGCGTGATGAACGAATCGGATGATCGCGAGAGCTGTAATGAGGAAATACGAACGTATTTTAACTTGGATAATGAAGACTTAAAGCTGAAGGAGTTATTCGATCGGTTTTCAAAGGCGGACCCGAAACGGTTCGGCGTCTTAAGGAAGTTTGTGATCGGCGCGAGGACGTTGAGACAATCGCCAGTCGAGTGTTTGATCTCTTTCGTGTGTTCGAGTAATAATAACATTGCGAGAATTAGGAAAATGGTTGATAGTTTATGTGAAAAGTATGGAGAAAAATTAGAGTGTAGTGATAGTGGAGATTTATATTACGCGTTTCCCACCGTGGACGCTTTAGCTGAGAAGTGCGAAGAGCGAGCGCTTCGCGAGTTAGGCTTTGGCTATCGCGCAAAGTTCATTCCAGCAATAGCGCAAGAGTTACAGAAGAGAGGCGGTGAGAAATATTTGCTCGATTTGCGTAAAAGTTCTGTGGATGATGATGAATGGGAAACGGCTTTGACTACTTTACCCGGTGTCGGACCAAAAGTCGCGAGCTGCGCGGCTTTGTTTTCGTTAGATAAGAACAACGTGATTCCTGTTGATACGCACGTGTGGCAACTCGCGAGAGAACATTACGACGACGCAGGCGAGCTCTCAAAAATGGAATCTACGAAAACAAAACCAAAAAAAGCGACAGATACGACGCCGACTTCGACGCCAACGAAAACGAAACAGCTCTCGATAACTCCAAAAATGATGGCAAAATGTTCCTCGGTTCTACAAGAAATCTACGGCGACAACGCCGGTTGGGCGCAAACAGCCTTATTCGTCGCCGAGCTCCCTCAAATACGCGAAACGCTCCCTCAAAACATGCAAACGCCAACGAAAGCTCAAAAACGAAAATTAGACAAAACAGTAGTACTAGATTCCGCCGACGCGCTACTTACCGCCGACTACGCGGTCGCCGAATAATAGATAATCATACCTACGAGCGATATACTCATTTTCATTCGATTTCAACCCGAATCGATGCAGGATTTCCCCTACTTTCCCACTCTGTTCCTTTCACGCGAGATTCGTTTCTTACACATCCACGCGTACTCCTACACATTTTAAGACCTAACTACTACCGCTCTACCACGTCGCCTTTCCTGTTCCAGCAAATCCCTTGCTCTACTCTTTTTTCCTGCTAAGAAACGTTCACGTCACTCAAAAAGTGCGCACGTTTTCAGAAAAGCTTAATACTAATTTATTCTTTTAAAGGCTAATCGAGCCTTGGAACAAGAGAGATCATGCCTAACGCACAAAAGATTCACGCAATACGAGCGGTTTTGGTGTCTAAAAAAGCACATGCTGGAACAGTACGTACTACTGATTTGAGACGTAATCGTGGAAGAAATAGTCTTCAGAGAATGGATGCGCGGTTGAACGAATTCGAAACACGAACGATTTCGTACGAAAAGAAAAAGAAATTCGATGAACGAGAAGATGATGATGATTCGCTAGCGCTGGATATGATCGTGCTCGATTATGACTTGGGCTATACCGAAAAATTGATCAAAATTAACGATTTTTTCAGGAAAAGACCGATTGAATTAGTCCAAAGGTCAATAGAGGTCTCGATGAGCGCGTTGAGCGTTTACGCGTTGTGGAAGTACGAGGAAGCGAGCGAGGTGAAGCAGGAAAACAGACGAAGGGCGGGAAAGTTACGCGATACGATCGCGAAATTAGGACCGGTGTTTGTGAAATTAGCGCAGACGTTATCGACGAGGCCGGATATAATCGGCGAAGAGTGCGCGGATGCTTTGATGACTTTACAACAGGACGTGGAGAAGTTCGATTCCGATATCGCGTTTCGGACTATAAAGGAAGAGCTTTGTTGCGATAGCGGTGTAGTAGATATCGTAGGGAAGACGGGGAAGACGAGTTTGTATTCAGAGTTTAATTCGAAGCCGATTGCGGCTGCGAGTATTGGGCAAGTATACGAAGCCAGATTGCACGACGAGACGAGGACGAAAGTAGCCGTGAAAGTACAGAGACCTGGTATGGTTAAAAGAATAGCTTTGGATTGTACGGTCATTCGATTGTTGTTGACTTGGTTAGAAGAATCTGGAGCGAATGGGTCTGAGGATTTACCGTTCATTATCGACGAAGTCGGCGCTGGGATCTTTCGCGAACTCGATTATCGATTAGAAGCGAAAAACGCGAAAGCGTTCGCGAAATCTTTGAAATTTTTACCGTACGTTAAAATTCCTCGCTCGTGGGTTGATTTAACGAGCACGAGAGTTTTAACGCAAGAGTTCATTAGTGGTCGTCCAATGAAGAAATTAACATTGGACGAACAACGAAAAATGGTAAGAATGGGCGTCGAGTGCTCATCCGCGCAATTATTTCGAACCGGATTAATACACGCGGATCCTCACGAAGGCAATATGCTTTTCACGGATGATGGTCAATTAGCTTTGATTGATTTCGGTTTGATTTGTGAAGTCGATAACGCGCAACAAGAAGCCATGGCATCGTGCATATTAAATATCTTAAACCAGCAATGGGATGATTTAATAGATAACTTGAGAATTATGCAAATGCTCCCGAAACAAGCGCAAATTTGGAGAGATGAAAATGGAAACGTTGCCGATTATACGTCCGACCCAGGGAAATGGTACGCTATTTCGGATAACGAGTTTCGAAAAGCGTTCAGAGAGGCAATGGACGGTCCAGAAAATAACAATGATGATTTATTACTACAAAAGAAACAACGAAACAACTTCACGGAGTTAGTCATCGATTTAACGAAAATATCGACGCAGTATAGATTTAACTTGCCACCGTATATGGTTTTCGTGATTAGATCTTTAACGACGCTCGATTTTTGCGCGGTGAGAACCGGCGCAAATATGTACGAAGTAGCCGCGCCGACGGCTTTATTTCGAGCGCTTTCTCCAAGAACGGCTTATGGTAAACAAGTATTAGAGAGAACTTTAATAGACGAAAGAACCGGCGACGTCGACTGGCAAAAGTTTCTCAATCTATCTAGACAGGCTAGTGGTAAATCGGCCGAATCCACTGCGAGCGCTTCAGAGCGTTCGGATGCGCAAGAATCAGTCGAGCAATTAGGGCAAGAACTTTTACAGTCCTCGGCCGGAAGCTCTTTGAGACAAATTCTTTACTCGCGCTCGCCACGAAACTTGACGCCTCCGAAAGAAATCCAAACGCAGCTCGTTCAAATCATGATCGAACATTACGCCAAAGTCATCGCAGAGTTCTCTTTAAGAACCGCATTCTCAAACGCAATCGCGTTCATCTTTAATGGAAACACGGCTGCACAATCAAAAGCAGAAGACGCGTGCGAAATCGATTTCGACAGCGCTTCAGAAATAACGTCCTGTAAACAAAAACTCGTCAAACGAAGACAAAGAATAGGGTTCATGTTGCTCAGGAAACAACTCGTCCAACCGGGCGGTTTCCTGGCGTTCACGAAAATCGTCTGCGCAATCTCTTGGGCGCTCGTTAACGGTTTCTTCCTAGGCTTGCGCAGGAAATTATTCCAAAGAACCAAAAGAAACGAGCTAGACTTCACAGCAGTAGCTAAAATCGTAGTACTATGAGTAGATCCAAATACAGGTGTACGTCGAAACTATTTCGCGCGTATTCTTTTTAAGACATTTTCGTTCACTTTTGCTTCAAAAAAACATTCAAGTTTGCTTTTCAAAAAAAAATGGCCTCGCTTGCTGATACACTAAAAGACCCTGATCGACCATCGTTTCTCTTCGGTACGCACACATCATCATCATCATCATCATCATCTCTCTCTCTCAATACATACATACTCGCGATTCTTTTCAATCGAACGCGCAATTTAATCTCGTTCGTTTTCGGAACCGAATTACGTGTTTGATTATTTTTGTATCTGTTTTTCGATGGATACAGAAAACACGACGAATTCAGGAAAATCAAACTCGCGCGAGATTTCGATTGTAAGGGCATGCGAGTGAACGAGCATAGCCGCGTCTGATTTTTTCTTCCGCGCGATTAAGGTTTAAGATCGGATCATCGTCGATCAAAATAATTTCATGGATTAACGTTTTATTTTCCAAATCCTCTCTCTTTCCTCTTGTGAAACGAAAAATGTGGTAACAAACAATTGGGAACAAAAAAGGTTTAACGCCGCCGTTGTTCGGCGCGACGAAAGCAGAGCATTACGAATACGCCGAAAAGTTCGTGAATAAAACGAGATCTTTAGCAGTGGATGGATACATAGTGTACGACATACAGGACGAGGATGGACGAACGAAGATGGAGAGACCGTTTCAGTTCAGGAAGCTTGGAGATCCGGCTTTATTCGCGACGGAGTTAGAGAGGGCGAGCGGGGGGAGGAGTTCGGTGGTGTATAAGTGCGTCGCGGAGAGCGATAAGGAGAGTTTTAATAAATGGTTGGAAGATGCGCGAGAGAGGTCGAAGAATATGTGTTTTAATTTCGTTGGAGGGGCTACGAGTGGGAAAGAGTATAAAGGGCCGACGATTTCGGAAGCCGCGGAGTTTTTGACGAAGAAGTTAAAAGGCCATTTCGGAGGCGTAACGATCGCAGAAAGACATGAGAAGAAAGGGAACGAACACGAGACTTTGTTGAATAAACAACTGTTAGGCGCGGAATGGTTCATCACGCAAGCGATTTATGACGCTCAACCGACTATTAAATTAATCAACGATTACGGCGCTTTATGTAAAGAAAAAAACGTAAAGCCGATGAAGATAATTTTAACTTTCGCGCCGTGCGGGAGAGAAAAAACGATGAATTTCATTAAATGGCTCGGCGTCAAAGTCCCAGAATCGGTCGAGCAACGCATATTTAGCGAAGACGCGACGCCTGCGAAAACGCCCTTGAACAAGTCCCCAGTCGAGCGCTCGGTCGATATCTTATGCGATATGTGCGAGGACATACTCGAACAAACAAAAACGGCCGGCGTCCCGATCGGGGTCTCAGTTGAATCCGTCTCGATCTTCAAAAACGAAGTCGAAGCCGCACATGAGTTATTTCGTCGATGTCAACACATCGCGCTCGATTTCTTTAAGAAACCTTGGAGAGTAAACGTAGAACTCATCAACGTCGTTCCAGACAACGACAAGAACGCGAACGATGCGACGACAAACAAATCATCATCAGTAGAAGAAAAAGGAGCACTTCAAGCTCGAGAGAAGATTGACACAAATGACAAGCAAAACCCAGTTCTGATCATAGCTTCCGCCTGTATCGGTCTCTTCATCGGTCGCGTCCTCAAACGATAGATTGATATACATATTAGATTGATATACGTATTAGATTGATATATATATTATTTTAACACGCTAGAGAAAGATTAGAGAACTTAAATAAACGAAAGTCATACGTTATCGCTAATAGCAATCGCTCATTAATTTTTCGCAACTACAGGATCTCGACATGAAAGTTTGACCGCATCATCATCATCGGCCAATACTCTCCACACGAACTCGAATACATAAAAAAAAAACGCTACCGCACACTCCCTCTCTCCCTCGCCTTCAATTCAATCATACGCACGCGTCGTATCTCTCTCAATCGTTGACGTTATCACCAATTGATTTTTCGCGACTCGAGATCACGAATTGTTTTTAATTCTTTTTTTATTAAAAAAATTTGTGCGTTTTTTTTGGTTTTGAACCGCATTTCTTTCCCCAGCAGCCGCCGAAGAAAGAAAAGAAAAGAAAAAAAAGAATGCCGTCGTTCTTCGGCATAGAGATCCCTTTCGGGAAACAAATAAAGTTCAGACCGGACTCGAAGACGACTTTGGTCGTTAACCAATGCGCTTTACTCTGCTCTGAAGCCGAAGCAGGATCGAGTAAGCCAAAAAAAGCTTGCACGGTCCTGATCTCTACGATGGACGAACCTATGAAGAAGGTCGCGATTGGGACTCTGAGGTACTTGAAGTGCGAACAAATACAGTTCGGAACCGGGTTGACGTTCGCGAGTGGGGAAACCGTGTGCTGCGAACACACCGGTGAAGAAGGCTGCGTCGTTTATTTGAGTGGTAGGATCGAGGAAGATGATGATTTTGATGATTTTGATAGCGACGATGAAGATGAAGAGGAGGAGGAGGACGAAGAGGATGAAGACGAAGATGAGGATTTTGATAGTGACGATGATGATGAAGAGGATGAAGACGAAGATGAGGATTTCATGGAGCAAGCGAGGAAATTAGCGAAAGCAGCAGCGAAAGCGAGAGAGGATGAGGATGGCGAGAACGAAGAGGACGATATGCCCGCGATTCGTGCAGTAGGGGAGAAGAAGAAATCGAAAGAAGAGGAGGAAAGTGAGAGCGATGATGATGATGATGACGATGAATTTGCTGGGTTGGTAAATGACGATGATGATGATGACGATGATGATGATGACGATGATGATGATGAACCGAGTTCTTCGTCTTCGTCGTCTGAAGACGATGTAGACAAAGAAAGCGAGTCGGAATCAGATTCGAGCGACGATGACGATGATGAAGACGATCATTCAGAATCTGATGATTCGGGAGATGAAAAGAAGAGAAAAAGGGGAGGCGGTAACGATCAAAAATCAGTAGGAGCCAAGGCGGCTAAACATTTTGATCAGAAATCTGGTGGTAGAGGAGGAAGAGGTGGCCGCGATGGTGGGAGAGGAGGAAGAGGTGGCCGCGATGGTGGAAGAGGAGGAAGAGGAAGAGGCGGCGGTGGCAGAGGTAGGTCGAATGCCGCACGAGGTAGAGGAGGAAGAAGATAAAAGCGCGTTTGTTGAGTTTTATTCAAAATTTGTTGTTAAAATATACTGTTGTGTACTACCTTTACACAATTAAACCGCTTCGCCGATTTGTTCCTCGCGATCTCTCACACGCACGTTCTTAAACTCCCAATTTTCTGGAAGCTGATCTAAGTGTTCCTTAATGCATTTACCAAACACTTCATATCCTCGCGGTTTATCTGGATGTAAAGCGTCTTTAATGATTTCAAACTTCATATTCCCGTCGTCCTCGTTTAAGAATACGTCGTTACACTCTTTATAATACACTCTACTGCCTCCGACTTTAGCTACTTCAATACCTCTCTTCACTGCGTCGTTAATGAAATCAATCGCTTTGGAAAACACGTTCGGTTGCGAGAATTGTCCCATAAAAGCTCTCGATTCGAGCACTTCTCTGGTAGGTAAATTCTCGGAAGTTTCCATATCAGGCATACTCTGCTGCGAAACCGTCTTCCACGCTTTCGGATTCCTAAAACCTCTAGGTAATATTCCTAACACGACGATCCTCGAATTCGGTGACATCAATCGCATATCTTCAACAATGCTCAGTATACCTTGCACAACCTTTGGCGTTTCGTCCCTAATCGCTCTAACCATCTCCTCGCTCAAACACTCGGGAACTTTCTCAGAGCTTCTCTTAAACGCCGACCGAAACGCTCTCCCGAGATCGTTCGTCCCGATCAACAACACTATATCATTCACGGTCGCAGTCGGGAACGCGCCGTGATGTATCCTATATAACCCGTGCGAGGTCTCATCCCCCGATATCCCGTTCACGAATATCTCTCTCTCGTTATCCACGTCGCGCCCAAAACTCTCCATCAACGCATCCTTGTTCACTTCATAGGACCAATACTCCGTTATCGAATCCCCGTATAACATCACCTTTATCGACTTCTTCCTCTTATTTAACACCATCGATTTCGTCCTCGCGTCGGCCTGTAAATTTCTATGCTTCGTTCGCCAAAACTGCCCGCGATCATCCAAAACCTTCTTCGCAGTAGTTTCCTCCCCATGTCCCATTCTTCGCTCGGCCATTAAATCCATGCTTAAGACCGGCTCGAACGGTTTCGCATAGAGCGCCTTGGATCCATCGCTTGCACAGAAATCGATCCATGAATTCAATCGATCATCGTCTGCTGCGCTTGTTTCTTCGGCAGTCATCGCGAGCAGGAAGAAGACTGAGATTATCATCGTAAACATTTAGCCCTTTTTATTCGTTTTTATTCGTAAGACGCTTTTTTGTGCTAAACGACTTGTGAGGCACAAAAGTGAAAAACAAACGTATTTCTGAAAAGATTCTCTGCGCCGATAGACGCGCTCCTCGAAAAGCGGTCGTTTGTTTTCACTGGCCTGCGATCCAGTGCTCTTAGCGCGCTTCGATTTCGCGTTTCTTCGAAGCATATCGCGCGCGATAAACTTTGAAAACTTTTCAAAATCAGATCTCGCTTTTTAATTTCAAAAGAGTGGGTACGATTTTATGCGTTTTCGAGTTATCGCTCTCTGGACTTTTGCGTGCGGTTGAACGACGACGGAACGGACAAACGCGAAACGATGGACTTCTTCGCATCGTCGTCCGTCGATTCGTTGTTTCGTGTTCTGAGAGCGAGAGAAAGGGCGCAGATCTCGATTACGTAATGGTCAAACTTTTTGTAGGATTAATCATGATCATAACGATACGTGTTGAAACGAGATGAGAGAAATGCATAAAACGGAAACAAAAGGAAACCGCGCGAGATAAAAGTGTTCAAAACAATCGTCTGATCGATAAATGCGCAATGAAACACGAAAGAAACCGGAGCGACCGAAATATGCAGACGAATTTAATCAATCGCATGGACTCGCGCAAAAGAAGAACTTAAGCAAAGAACGCTCAAAATCAATTGGGGAAAATCCATTGAAACAAAGGAATAAGCTACACGCGTGTTTAATAGTCCTCGGTGATTTCATGCACTCGCCACGAATGCAAAACCACGCCTTAGAGTTGATTAAGTGTGGGTTTTATGTGACCGTTATTTCGTATACATCTCGCGATAGGGATCGAAACGATCATCAAAACTCTTCTTCCGAAGCGATTTCGAGCACTTCTTCAAAGAAAGCCAAAAGGGAAAAAAAGCTCCTCTCAGAGAACTTAAGATTCGTAAGGGTACAAAAAATGGAGCGAATGAGATTTGTACCGAACGTTTTGTATTTCATGGTGCGAATAATCGCACAGTTCTGGCAATGTTTAGTGTGTTTAGTGTTCGAGCAAGGCGGTAGGGGGAGATATTCGTACGTGATGACGCAGTGCCCGCCAGGGATGCCTACGTTTATGGCGTGCGCCGTTTATAAGCGATTTTTCAACGAAGAGTGTACGTTTGTGATTGATTGGCATAATTTAGGGTATTCTTTGTTCGCGCTCGGGAGAAAGAGAGGGGAGAAGGATTTCCTCGTGCGAGTGATGAAAGTATACGAGAGAGTGTTCCTGAAGCATGCAGATGAGCACATCGCGGTGACTGCGAAGATGAAGGAATTTTTGTGTACTGAGTGGGCGGTGGACGAGAGGAAATGTTTAGTTCTGAGAGATGCGCCTTCGGCACAGTTTTTGAAGTTGAACAAGGAGCAGACGAGGGAGAAGAAGCGCGGGTTTAGGAGGAAAACACCGAACGTCGTGAACGTCGTAAGTAGTACGTCGTGGACGCCCGATGAAGATTTCGACGTCTTGCTCGCCGCGGTCGTTCTTTACGATGAACTAGCAACATCGAATAAGAAAACGAATAAGAAGGAGAAACTTCCGTTTTTGAATATTTTAATAACCGGAAAAGGCGCACTTCGCGAATCTTTCGAAAGAAGAGCCGAAGAAGCAAAGTTGAAAT
>Ga0209830_10003032_pt1 | contig 13102 bp, 3 predicted proteins | sample ArcticOcean_MG_C_12_FD_187439 | JGI IMG/M metagenome (GOLD analysis project Ga0209830, IMG submission 187439) | Marine microbial communities from western Arctic Ocean - ArcticOcean_MG_CB8_130 (SPAdes) (version 2) | ecosystem: Environmental > Aquatic > Marine > Oceanic | place: Arctic Ocean...
CGGCTGCACCAACGAATCACAGCACAAGGTCTCGATATGTTCGCAGACCCAGCTGTGACGCTCGAACTACGAATGCGCTCATATCATGCCATCATAGAAGCCATCGAACGGACATGCACCTCACCTACACGGGGAAGGGCGCTGTGCAACCTACTATATCACCCTGGAGGTCACGGCTGGCCGGATGGAGGTTACGAATACCTACCCGCTGAGTCTTTTCAAGCAATGACCATGCTGGAGGGCTACGCCATTCCTCTTGACCAAGCAGCACTGAAAACGTTCCTGGAAAGCATTGCAGTACACTACCAATGTATTGCCCTACATATTTTGGGGCCAAGTCCAGAGTCGTCGGTGCCAGGCCAAGAATACCCATGCCACCTATGCAATGAACACTACACCACCGTCCCCGATGCCGGAGCAGACGCTAGTCCAAATATGTTCAGGATGGCATGCCAGCAGTGCATTATGCCCACTGACATCGTGCCGAGCGTGGATTATATCCTCAAAATTTGCCGTGGTGAACACGCCCCCGCAAATATATATACTGCCACGAATCAAGGCCCGACCTCCATGGACATCAGCAGCATCTCAGACAGTGACTGTGACAGCCTCGCCAGCTGCCACCCTGAAGAGCTAGCAGCTACTACCACAACCACGAGCAGTGCCGAGGCACCATTGATCAGCAGTGCCCCCCAAGAAAACATACAAGGGCCTCAAACTGATGCTGAGAAGGAAGAACTCGCACTACAACAACCGTTGCCAGAAACGCCAATGGAATCTAGACCGACTCGAAGCAGGCAAGAACCTGAACGTTTCACGCCGTCACCAAACGCAGTGCGGCAAGAGTCTATATCCACACCGTCGTTGGTTTGGTTACAAACCACTGTCAGCTCGACTAATAGCTCACAGCAACCACACTCCGATGGTGAAAGTACACCAGTCGATGTGGAAGCAAACAGGGCAGATCCCAATGCACACATGCTGACAGAACAAGACTCGAGTTTCAAGTCGCCACCGACAGATGTCGATGACTCTAGCGAGGACTCTATCTCGCTAAGCGATGACTCGAGCGTCCCCAGTCAGCCAAGCACTGGCAGCTCTAACAACTCTACCCCAATGCGGCAGAGCAAGATCACTGAATTCCTGGCAGTAACACCACCCTCCCGCGATCCCGCGGCCAAAAAGAGGCTGGCCACACTGCAGAATCCAGACGGGTCCCCAATATATTTGGACTCACAGCGGCTGAGTGCCAAAGGACACGATGACACGGTGAACGGCGAAGAGGATGCCACTAGTGACCAGACAGGACCAAAACCAGCAGTGATAGACCTCGAACAGGAAATCACGCCTAAATTCAAATTTGAAAAAACTGCTGTAGTGGATCTCACCGATGGTGATCACAAGGACTCCGGCCCAACAGCCGCAGCCGCGAATGACGTCGCGAAGGACAGCAATGTCCAGGAGGAGACGCCCTCCCAAGGCCTGCAAGAACTGCACCAACACCTGCAGGGCCTCGGATTCACGGAAATCGATAGTGATGATGAAATTATACAGCATGGTGGTGTACATTACAGAAGGCTGCCCACACCGCGACAATCCAAGCCGCCCTGTGGACTCCACGGGTGTGACAAGGACTGCCAGGGCGAATTGGTGAATGGTGCCAATGTGTTATACTCATTCTGCAGTGCGGAACATGAGATCAACCACAAGCGTGACATGGAAAAAGAACCCTTGTCACAGCCAAAATGGCAGCCAAAGCGTCACCGGCCACACACAAATAGACCCAAATCAGTGATCAATTGGAACGAAAATCACGCTATGGATTGGCTAGTGGAAAACCTCGAGATGCCGGCACTCATTGACGCAGCCATCCAGCTCAAACCAACGGGCTGTGATCTGCTGACGGCTAGCACCTGGCAGACTCTAGGCAGGCTAGCGATCCCAGGTGATAATCAGTCCATCACCGATGCTACCAGTATGCAGATGCACAAAGAGTGCATAAAACTGTTGGAGATGCACATGCACTGCACCAAAGAGAATGCAGACTCGGCAGAGGATACAGCCGATGGGCCAGAGCCGGAACCAGAGCCATATACGATGGCAGAGGCACCGCCGGCGACGCCAACCGAAGTGGGAACCGACAGGGATGTCGAAGGCACCGATAGCGACGCCGACGACCATGCAGATGCAGACGAAGCACAATCACAGGGTGAACCCCACCAAGATGACCCAGAATCAGATGACCCTGAAGGAGCAGACCACGATCAAGGAGCAGTGAAAATGTACTGTCACCTCATCGTGCCACTCAATTCTGAAGGGCTAGAATTGATATCGTCATCGATGGAGTCACACGGCCAGACAGACCAGTGGATACAGCTACTAGCTCGAGAACCTGATGAAATCGTCAGCGCAGATCCGACACAAGGAATAGTGCTGGTGAACAGGACAGAGCCATCAACAGATGGGGGACGGCTACACGAGACAGCCGCACTGTTGGTACACAAAGATACCCCCGGCGACTGGATCGGAAATTCAACTGGTGTAACAACAATCAGTCCGATCCAAGGACCACGTGGCCCTTCACAGCAGGGATCCAAAAAGCGATACCCTCCGACCTATGATTGGGAATGGCAACTACCGAAAGGTACCTGCCCCACCGATGAACGAAGTCGACGAATTTTTTTTACGTCAACCGAATTCGAAGAGTTCCTGAACAATGGCAAACGAAACCGTTGGGGTAGCCGCTGCCAAGTACTGCACTATGACAGCCAAAGCCGATCAGTCCACGTAGCAGTCATACTGACGGCGCCACAGGCAGCAGCGATAGCTGACATCGAGGAGTTTGGACCATATTTGTCCGAGCCCAAGTTGATCAGTTTCCAGAACTACTTCGGCGCACTGCAGCACTCACCCGATTACCAGTTCACAGCAGCACACAATCGAGCTGAGCGCAGCAGTGGACGATACTTGGGACACCAAGTCAAACAGCTGATACGGTCAATGTCAACGCACATGGACGCCACACAGCAGATTGAAATCTCACGCAGTACCATGCGTATGAATGAGGAGCAAAGCACAGTGGTACAGCCGTACACACAACGCAACCTGTTCGAGAATGAGAAAGCACTCATCGATCGAATGGTGACACGGCTGAAACAATTGCTGGAGCACGTACGACCGTGGGAACCAGATGACAAGGACTACGTGCCATTTGATAAATTCAATGGCTACGACGACATCCTATATGATGTCTATTATCAAGGCATTTTCGAGATCATGCGAGACGATGCCATCACGTCGAGAAACACGTCTGATCAGCGCAGGATCATGCATGCCATCATACTGGCCACACTGTCCAAGCACAAACTCATCGCTTCGGACCCACAGTCGTCACCATGGTTTTATTGGACTAGCTGCCAACAGCGTTACGCTAGCCAAAAGCGCATGCACAGCACCAAGAGCTTCAGCAGCGAAGCGTGGATGCCGATCGAAACACTTACATCGACGGATACCAGCTTTACAACGCCGGAGACCGGCGAAATCGATGTCAACAAAGGGGGAGTGACTCTACTCAAAGAGCGTTTCCCGTTGAAGTCAGTGCCGACATATATGTTCAACGCCGTGGAGAAGTTCAGGATCACTCAATTCCTCGATATCGACGAGATAAAGAACCGATTCAACAAACAACTGCAAATCTTGGAGGCCACTCAACAAAAATTTCCGCTGGTGCAACAAGAGGACGTTACGGAGGAGGACCGAGCCTGCAACAGCAGCACCTGGAGTGGTGCCAATCCTGAAGCCCACAAGATGAAAATCGCAGACATTGCACACCAAGTGACGGCAATGTACGAACGCGAGGTGGCCCTCTTCAACCAATCCAAACTCACCAAACTCGAACGCCGTGCAGCAATTCCAGAAAGGACACCTTTCTGGAAACGAATGCTACTGAGCTTGGGCAACACGTTGAAAGGAGAAAGGGTGACACCAGCCAATATGTGGAAGTACCTGAAGTATCATGTCGAAGAAGCCAGCTTCGTGAGGCTCGGCGAGAAGGGCGAACACATGTCACACACAGACGAGAAGATTAAACTGGTAGATTACCTGCACAAACACAAAGTCGCGATCCCCGGACGGCATTTCTCACCCGTGCCGTTGAGCGCGAAGTGGCTGACGCACTTAGGCGGACAAGATCGTTTCGACACCGGCTCTGGAGCCCCCACTGAGTACAGCTACGTCACCACACTGGGGTCCAACATCAGACGGCCGCGATCATTTCCGCCGAGTACCGGGAAGAAACACGGCCCGAGGAACAGTCGGAATCAGGTCATGCGAATTGGGTTTGACACAGAGCCAGCACTGCAAACGCGTTTGCCTGACCCAGAACCGGAACGGCAACCACCTACTCCAGTTGACATGCGGACCCATCGACAATCCATCAAATTCATCGAGAGCACACCATTGCCGGCATCGATGAACGAATACCAATGCACCGAGCCGGGCATCCAGAGCTCAGCAATGCACTCATATGCAATGGCACTCTATACCCGTGAACAAGAAGCGCCCGCACGCATCCGGTCACTAATCGGACAAGCCATCGGCTCCGACGCAGTTCTAGTCAATGACAAACTGCTAGTCGAACACAAGGCGCGAACCGATGCGAGCCGTAAAAAGGATTACGACGCTGGGCCACAGAGAGATGAAGATGGCAGAGTCAAATGGTCTGCAAACAGCACCAGCATGATGAGAGCACTACGGATTCGCACTCTATTTATGATGGGCGAAATCGACCTCAAAGCACTCAGCCCGATCGAAAAGAAATGGGCATTCACTGAATATGACCATATCAACCGATGCCCCCACTGCACTCTGTGCGGCAGCAAGGAACACGTCATGCCCACCTGCCCAGATTTCCACACCAAAACAACGCCGTGGAGGAAAGGTGGTGAATTGCACACGGCATACAAGCAAAAGTGGCGCAAGGCAGAGGAGACTGCTCAGCTGCGTTCTAGATCGGAGGGCGCAAAGACCGTCGACAAAAACAACTCGCGCTCCCAAGGGCGGAGTAAGAAGTTCGAACCAACCAAACGGAATCAATCTTTTCGCTAAGCGGGCATGGCCGCTACAAACAAACCATGCAAAAACACCAGGACGAAGCTGAGGGCAACAGCTGTAAATCAACTGCACTCACCACTGAGAGAAGGATCAGTCATCGAGCCACCGAGACCAACTTGCCCAAGTTCGTCACGGCTCCCAATAAGACACCGCTCGGCCGTCCTACCTGGCCGAGCACCATAGACCACACTAAGCCCAGCGCCGAATGGACACGCACGGCACTGAAATTACCTCCACCATGGCCTGTTGAAGATGCACGCTGGTGCGAAGTCACAGCCAGTGGAAGCGTATCACGATTCTATGCATCAGACAGATTGACGCCGCCACAAATTGCCACACTGGAAGGCAAGCGCCGTCAAGCTGCTATACTGAGCCGTAAACCCGGGGCTACAATCCTCAACAGTGCCATTAGCCCAGCCAGTCGTGCCCTAGTTTTCGAAGCGAGAAAGAAAAAACTGGGCATCAACACCGTTGACCAGCGAAACAAGGCTAACACCTTGGGATTCAACCCATGGGGCATGCCAGGAAACTGGACAGATACATCTGATCCTCGCAACAAGCTGTGCCAGTGCAAGGTACTATGCCCACCTCGAGGGTCAGACACTCCCAGTGGCTCTCATTACTATCACTGCCGCCGTCATTACGTTGAAGAATCAACCAGAGTGAACCAGCAGCCCATGTCAATCATTACCATGATCAATGACGATTGGGCTAGCCTCAAGTGGAGCCGAACCGACAATCCTCACAAAGGGATTCCCAACGAGGCGGATGCTGTCAATGCAACAGCGTCCGAATCAAATACAATCATCGACACTGTGTTTGACTCCGTCACGGGCCGTGCAATCACGTGCCTAGCGGACACAGGTTGTGGACCACCCGCTGTGGTTGAGCTCCAACTCATCAAGGATACTCAACCAGAACTATTGAACAGTGACAGATTGGTCACGCCCCCCGCCGACACATTCGGCGTGGGCGGCAGCAAATTACCTGTCAGTGGTCTCGCTCGCGATTTCCGTTTCGTACACAACAATCGAGAAATTGTCACTGATGCACTAGTCGTCGACACTTCACTCGGCTGCTGCCAACTTATACTGGGCATGCCATGCCTGGCATCTATGCAAGCACAAATCTTTTGCGACCAAGGAATCATGAGCTATAAAGCACTCAATGATAATGGTAATCTGGAGACAAGAATGTTTGGAAGGGGTACGGTGACCCGAACCCTCGATTCAACACCACAGACACCACCGTCGGCAAAACCAAGCGTCACCATCGCGTCGACACGCTGGCAACTTGAGACAGAATACCCTGTCCAAGAACAAACAGTTTTGTGTCAACGATTAACTGAAAATCGACCATCTACGGCTGAATACTGGGCCAAAGATGCAGACTACCGACGATGGGCGTGCCGCATACACGCAACCGATACCTCAACACGGTCACTCTCAATATCCGAGAGCTCTAAACAACAAGAACGTCTCGAACACTGTGCCATGCAAAGCCAATTACTGTTCATTCAAGCTAAAAGTGCAAACCAATCGGGCGGAATCAAGGGTGATTCAACTCTCAACCTCAGAGGGGGGAAGGAGCAAATATTACAGTTTCAAAAATCTGCTTCAAGCCAGAAGCGACCTTCTGCTTTAAATTGGCAACGATCAAATACCAAGAATGTACATTGGACTCGTCAACGCGAAGACAAACACCGCATAGCCGAGTACCCTTTGTCAAATCCACAGTACCAAACGTACCGACACGAACACGGCGACCTTACCATGACGCCAGACGAAGAAAAACAGTCAATTACTTCTTGTGCAGTAGGACACGTCGGCCATACCAGATACCCTAAATCACAGGAATCATACCGATCTGGCCGCAGCGCCAACATGGTCGATGAAGGAGGAAACTATGTACAAACTACTACGATCAGACGAGCGTTGGAAGACGCTATCCGAGATTTCGTACTACACAGTCGAGCTGTAGGAAGTGGTCAGCCCAAAGGATATGAAGACCCCGATCGTACAGGCAACCACCTCCAACGTTCAGCTACCAACACGGACTATTCACACTTCCGACAATTCGTAATGAAGGAGGCGCGTAAACCTCTGTACCAAGAAATGTACCGCACGGTGCACGGACGCCGCATCAAGTGGTTACACGACGTTGAGAAGGCAACTCCCATTGATTTCAGAGCTGTCTATGACGACAGCCAGTTGGGAGATGTCAAAAACGGCGTAGACCGCACACCACAATTAGTCGAACATGATCAACGATGTCGCACTCCGTGTAAATGTGGTTTCCCAGCAGATGAATGCCAATGTCACAATCCTCGACAGTGCCGCCAACAAGCGTTGAAAAAGTGGCCGGACAAACCACCACCACTGATAACGGGTATGGACGAAGATTGGGAAAAGGTCTCCAACCAAGTAGGCCAGGACCCAAGTACGTCGGTTCTACAAGACTACGTGGATGTGCCCGGACCAGCAAGCACACCCACAGACACCCTAGTCGATCAAGCCATACTGGCCGTGTTTCAACAACACCCCACAAAAGCTCAAGCCGCCCTCAACCGGCAGCCAAATCTCAGTACCCAACTACTCACCGAGGTCAGACCTCCCGACGTGATCATGACTCTGAGTGAACCGGCAGAATTCGAAGCTGAAAGGCTACGAATGGACACCGTTGGCGCTAGCTTAGGAATAGAGGACGAAGTAAATTACCCCGGACTCATTGCTAGAGTCGCCGATGACGGCCAAAGCATGGTGTTGTATCTGGAACCTAGAGCAAACGAATGGTTGGACCCATCAGCGGAGGAAGGGACTCCACCAACGACAACGGGGTCAACCACGACACCAGTGTCACCAAAGACCACAACATCCAGTTTTCCCATTGCAACAACAGCTATCCAAGAAACTATCTCCAAGGACTATGAAGGCACATCCAAAAGATACGGAAATGACCCTACGTCTTACATGAAGAAGCTCGTGGAAGAGGCTGGGATAGCACGAGCCACCTTCGTACATGAACCATCGAAGTGGGACCTCGAGAATGCAATGAAAATTGAACTAGAAGAAGGCGAAAACGTACCACCGCCTGAATATAGACGAATGGGTCCCAACATGTTAGCCATCTGCGCCGAACAACTCAAGGAGTTCTTGAAAGCGGGATGGATCTATAAGGGAGCAGCACGCACGGCTGCGCCGGTACTCATGGTTAAAAAACCAAATGCAGACCTCAAAGCAGAAATCAAATGGAGAGTCTGCATCGATTATCGGAAGATCAACGCAGTAATTCGCAAACGTGCAATGGATTTGCCGGACGTACCGGGCACTATTCACACCATTCGCGAACAAGCATGCGAATCGTATCGACAAGTAATTGCGAACCAGAATGGCTCTCGCACATCAATACACACCGACCTTCCGCAACGAGCTGCAAAATCCAAGGACCCAGGAAAAAGCTATCTCACCGTCACCGACATCGTCAAAGCATTTCACAGAGTGTGCGTGGCCCCAGAGTCACAAGACCTCACGGCATTCTGCGTACCCGGCCTTGGAGTGTTCAAGTGGCAAGTAGCTCCTATGGGACTAGCCACCTCTCCAGCCGAATATGTCGAATGGTTTACTAAGAAAATGAAACGCTATGGAGTCCTCTATCGACCTGGAGATCACGATCCCCGCACGGTATTGGACATCCCCGAACTCAACATGACTGACGGCGAACCAAGTCCACAACAATACTGTCAAGTCTACATTGACGATATAATACTAGTGGCTTGTGACATCGACGAAGCCGTTCGACAGGTCAAACACCTGGTCCAAATCCTGAAACGAGAAAAGTTGTTCATCAGCCTTGCCAAAACGGTGTTTGCCACCGAATGGTTACGATTCTTGGGATACATCATTGGACACACCGCGACTTTCGCCGACCCAAAGAAAGTAGCTGTGATCAAGGACATTTTACCATGCTCTAAAACGAACCCATGGAGCAAGACAGCTGTCAAAAGCTTCGCTGGGATGACAGTGTACTACCGCATGTTCATTATGGGCTACGCCCGTTACATGAGGCCGTTGCACAATCTAGTGAAGGACGACATCAAACCCGACTCGGACATCTCAGCCCATTGGACTCGTCGCCTCAACCCTACAGACCCAGCCTATGAAACACACGTGGAGAATGTGTTTGGCCAACGACGAGTGCGGGAACTCGAAACGGACACCAAGAGCAAGAAAATACACGCCTTGACAGCACAAGAAGGCTTCGAAGGAGCTATTAAGATGTTATGTCTGTTTATTATGGGACAACAACCCGACCCCAACAAGGCCTACATAATTGCTACCGATGCCAGCCAATATGCTTGCGCCGGCGCACTCTGCCAAGAACACAAAGGAAAAATAGTGCCAATCGAATTCTTTTCGAAAGTTTTCAACAAACAAGCTCAAAGATACACCGCGACTGAACGTGAATGTTTGGGACTCAAACATGCACTGGAAAATTGGTCATGGTATCTACTTGGCTCGAAATTCAACGTCGTCTTGTACAGCGACCACCAAGCTCTACAAGCTCTGGCCAAAAGCAAGATTAACAATACTCGAATCAGCAATTGGCAACTCGCCATCTCACCTTATCGATTCACCGTGCAATACAAGCCAGGACGCAGTGCAATTATGGCAGGCCCAGATTGTTTGAGCCGCCTGTTACAGGAAAGCTGGAAGCACTATCGAAATAACGACAACGAGTGGACTACGGTCGATTTCTATGATGAAGTACCAGCTTTTAAACAGCTGTTCGAGAAATTGGAAAGCGATGACCGTGATTTCTTAACACCTAAAGTGGACACGGAGACCGTATCAATATATCAAAAAGGGGGAGGAAAGAAAGTATCATCGGAAACTTCGGCTATTTTTGAAATTCAGCAAGATCGGAGCGCCAAAGAACAACAGTCTTTCTTAGACGAAGGTCACGAACGCCCACAGTTGGTAGAATCGCTGTGGGATCCAGTTCGCCAAGAGGACTCACCACCAGGCACTCCATATGATCACGCTGCAGAACGTCAAAACGCTTACAAATATCAACAAGCAATCGAGTATGGCGTACATACCATAGCTCTGGATCCTTACGGAACCACAGCCAACGACGTCATGTACATGGCTGAAGGGTTGCCTCTCGATTTCGACGACTCGACACCGGACAAGGGCGCCATACACGGAGCCCAAGGCCGCCTAAAAGGAGATATGTACAATGCATCTAACAATGACATGCCAGTCTCCATCGCGAAACGTTTCAACATCAATTTGAAGAAACTATTGCACAACAATTCAATGCAACACCCCGGACTTAAAGCGAAATCCAAGCTGAAAGCAAACACACCAATCATCCTCCAAAATCGTGTGATAGGAGAAAGAACGATGCAAGGCGCCACCATGATTGAGCTACCCAGACTCAACATCGCCGACATCAAAATTAAACCAACAGATTATGAAGGAACTTGTTACGAATCTGCCTACCATGACGAGAAGGTAGCCGAGCAGAGCAACATGCTTAAGGTGGGCAAAATATTATACTACCACCATGCAGCGACGGGCAAATGGCGGATTGTCCTACCTACAAAAGAACAACAACACGCGGTGGTCCAAGAAGTACACGGATACGCCGAAGGGCACCTCAAGCCTTGGCGCATGCGAGAAATCATCAGCCCCAAATATTACTGGCGCGGCCTGAAGGACACCCTGAAGCAGTACCAACAGGAATGCGAACATTGCAATCGTCACGACAACAGAAACCAAGTGCCCGCGCTAGGTTACTACTCTGTGTGGGAAACTCCGTTGGCACCGGCAATGGCGTATGCCATGGACCTGATCACCGACCTGCCACCAGCTGGACCTCAGTTCGATTGTGTCTTGGTCATCACTGACCGATATTCAAGATATACTATCGCCATACCGACCTACAAATCGCTCACGGGCGAGGGAGCGGCACGACTATTCTTCGAACATGTAGTACTGATACACGGGAGAGGACTTCCAATCAGTATCTTCTCCGATCGAGACCCCAGATTCATCAGTGCTTTCTTCACTGAGTTTTTCGTCCTGTGTGGAGTCAAATTATCAACTACGTCTGGATACCGATCTACGTCGAACGGTCTAGTCGAGAGACGCAATCAAGATTTAGAAGGCCGCCTCCGAGGACACGCTTTCGAACCACAGAAATGGCTGGACAAGCTACCGCTAGCAGTCTACCATATCAACTCAACTACGTGCCGGACATTAGGAGTATGTCCCATCGAAGCTGAACGAGGGTATAAACCACGGAACCCTCTGGACCTACTCCCTGGAATCTTAGCCGATTTGAAAGTACATCCAACACTCAAGGAACGTCTAGATGCTCTGCAACAATTACAACAAGAAGTAGAGGAGAACATCGACGTTGGAACGAATAAGAGCCTTCAACGAGTCAATAGCAACAAGCGCGACGCCAACAAAAAGACTATGCATTACAAGCCCATCAAAGCCGGCGATATGGTCTGGCTGAGCAGCCGAGACGTAACCGTTCCGGCCAAGGCAATGCTGAAAAGCAAGAAGCTGACGCCGCGATTCTTCGGCCCTTACCAAGTCGAACGTTTCGATGCTCCTGCCACGGTGAAGCTAAAATGGACCAACAGCAAATCTAAAGTTTGGCCATTCTTCCACGTCTCGAGGATCAGACCCTACCAAGGCAAAGTTCCACACCAACTACAACTCGATGGTGTCCTCCCTGAGAAACAAAATCCGCCGGAACCAATCGAGATAGAATACGAAGTCCAAAGAATACTGGCACATCGCAATGGAACCGAACAAACGCCCGGAGAATACTTGGTGCAATGGAAAGGATTCAACTTCGAAGACTGCACCTGGGAACCTCGCAACAAACTAGCGAGTGCCCCACTCCGGATCAAAGAGTACCATGAACGTCTCCAGAGACTCGAAAACCATGACCCGTCCGTACAACAGGACTATGGACATGGCGTGCTCATGGTCCACAAAACGTCCAAGTCAACCCATTCAGCCACCAGAACCCCACTGAAAGCGTTCCTGCCAATCGTGGTGAGGAATATCTGGGAACAATATGAACTGCAACTACAACAGTTGATTAATTCTGGCCTGAGATGCAAGGAATTGGAATGACCGGACCGCATTACAGACATGCATCAACGACGTCTCAACCAAAATTCAAACTCAAAATTCAAACTCAACATTCAAAAAAGAATTCAAAATTAACGAAAAACCGCTTTAAATTGACGGAAACCACCTGTACGCCAGCGAAGGAGATGACCGTTAGACGAACACAATCTTCACGGTACGATTGGGCGTTGGGACAACGCCTTAACAACTGGAAGGGGTAGTCGTAACCTCAACGGAAGTGCTAAAACTTCCGTGGCGAGCGAGCGACATGATCTGCCCTAAAAGACATGATCTGCCCTAAAACCTCAAGATCCATGCATGGATCAAGCAACATTGGAACAACTCCAGAATTGCTACCTGTACCAATCCAAGTACGGAGATCTAGTACAAAGAGGTGTACTAGATCTCCCCCTTTCTCAGACGTCAGAAATACAGATCAGCCGCGGCGGCACATACGTCGCGCGCGCACGCCCTACACGTGCCGGATCGAAGTTCCGCGCCCCCGTGCTGGACGTGATCAATGTACAGCCGGCAACCAGCCAACTGACTTCTCTGAGAGCACTCAGCCAGCAAGAACGACGCGCCGAGTAGGCCAGATGTAGAGGATCCCTCTACAGGAACCAATAGCTGTCAGAGGGGGAGCTCGAAACTCGGTGTGGCTGACGCCTGTGCAGGAGGTGTAAGTCTCAATAAAGCAGAACGAAATAGTTATAACTACAACAGAGGGTTCACAACCTCGCTGACCTCGGGCCCAGAGTAGACCCACTCTGGCCTCTTAGACTTGGGCGCGTAGCATGTCACAGCACAGCTACTCGCCTGCCCCCGGTCCCCAG
>Ga0209830_10003033_pt1 | contig 13101 bp, 13 predicted proteins | sample ArcticOcean_MG_C_12_FD_187439 | JGI IMG/M metagenome (GOLD analysis project Ga0209830, IMG submission 187439) | Marine microbial communities from western Arctic Ocean - ArcticOcean_MG_CB8_130 (SPAdes) (version 2) | ecosystem: Environmental > Aquatic > Marine > Oceanic | place: Arctic Ocean...
CAGTAACATTTTGAAGAAAAATTAACGGTATGTTTCTTTTATTGCATAGCTGGATAAAACTAGCAGCTTTTTCAGCGCTCTCTGGATATATAGGACCATTGTTTCCTAATATTCCTATTGGATAGCCATGAAGCATTGACCAACCACAAATCATAGTTTTGCCATAGAGCGGCTTGAACTCTTCAAACCTTGAACCATCAACAATTCGACCAATCACCTCTCTAATATCAAGGGGACTTTTAAGATCTTCATCAACAAGACCTAATAAATCTTCTTGAGATAAAGTTGGACTGTCGGCCTCAGGAAGGGGGGAAGGACCTTCTTTTACCCAATGCAGATGCGAGACTACGTTCCTGCATAATCTCAAGGCATCCATTTCATCGTCTGCTAAATAATCTGATAGACCTGAAACTTCAGAATGCATTTTTGCACCACCCAAGGTCTCATCATCTGACACTTCTCCAGTTGCCATTTTGACAAGAGGAGGTCCTGCAAGAAAGACCTTAGCTTGGTCCTTAATAAAGATATTGTAATCTGACATACCTGGTTGATAAGCGCCACCTGCCGTTGATGACCCAAAGACAATAGATATAACTGGTATACGCATTTTAGAAAGCTCTGTTAGATCATAAAAATATCTTCCGGTCGCAGCAAAATGAGTATGACCTATGGTTGGTGCGATAGGCGGTTGATCCCCTTTTTTCCCAGTGCCCATTCGCAGATCTCCACCTGCAGATTCAACAAAATTAATGTAGGGCAGACGATTATCTCGAGCAATTTCCATTGCTCTATTCCATTTTTCTCCAACATAAACCGTCATGGCGCCAGCTAAAACTGAAGGATCATTAGCAAAAATTACACATTCAGTACCAGCAACAATTCCAATTCCAGCCACACATCCGCCACCCACAGTAAAGTCAGTTCCATAAGCAGCAAAAGGAGCAATTTCAAGAAATGGTGTATCAGGGTCTAATAAATTAAAGACTCGTTCCCTTACAGGCATTTTCCCTCGCTTGGCGAGTCTTTCATGGTGGTAGGCTCCACCTCCTAACTCAGCTTTATCTAGTAGCTCATCTAAGAAACTTATTTTTTTTAACATTACATTTTTGTTATGAATAAATTCATCAGAATGGATATCAATATTTGATTTAATTTCGGGAGAAATATTTTTTCTGAGCATTTTTATTTAATAAAATTGAGTGGTAATATAATATACAAATAATTACCATTTTGAAATTAATTTTAAAAATAGATAATGTTCTTTTTTTATAGGTACAAATAATGAGTATTAAAATTTATAGCTGTAATGATTCTAGGGGTCTTAGACCTATGTGGACTGCTGAGGAGATGGGGCTAAGCTACGAATCTGAGATGATGCCATTTCCGCCTAGATTTTTGCATAAGGAATATATGGATGTAAATATCCTTGGCACCATTCCATACTTGATTGATGGTGAGGTTGAAATGACTGAATCTGTTGCAATGTGTCAATATTTAGTTGATCTCTATGGCCCAACTGATTTAAAGGTAGCTAGTGATGAGCCTGATTACCATCATTATTTAAATTGGTTGGCGCATTCAGATGCAACTCTTACATTTCCTCAAACTGTAGTTTTAAGATACACCTTTCAAGAAGTCGGTGTTGCTGATAAGGCAGCAGAGGGCTATAGGCGTTGGTTTGTTGCGAGACTCAAGCTCTTAGAAAAATCTTTAGATTCCAGGGAGTATCTATGCTCAAATCGATTCACCATTGCTGATATATGTGTTAGTTATGCAATATATTTGGCTAAAACCTTACAAATAGAAGAGGCATTTAAACCTAACATCAAGCGTTGGACTGACATGCTTTTTGCGCGGGATGGATTTAAAAGAGCAGTTGCTCATCGTTATGACAATCCAGAGTAATTATTCTTCTATAAAGCTGGTTAATCTCTCGTAAGCATTAATAAAGTCTTCTTTAAAGTCCTGAACTACATCTCCTGCAGAAATACTTTGATTCATCAAGCCTACTCCTTGTCCTACCCAGTATGTTGAAAGTTCCTTTGCGCCTTCATGCCCACTTTCAGCTAGTTTGGTTACTTTTGCTAACGCTGGTTCAGCCACCATGGGCTGAAGAGGCAACGGCAGGGGTTCAGGTGCATCTTTTGCTTCCCATGCTTTAGTCCATTCAGACACAAGTTGTCTGGAGTGTTTGCCTGTTCTGCTTCTTGATCTGATTGTTTGACTTGAATTAGCTGCAATCATTTTTTCTTTTATCACTGGCGGTACTTCAGATTCTGCGGTAGTCAACCACACTGATCCACACCAAGCGCCTGCAGCGCCCATTGTCATGGCAGCAGCCATCTGTTTACCGGTAACAATTCCACCTGCTGCAAGAATTGGAACATCTCCATAAGGTTGAATTGCTTCATGAACTTCAGGTATTAATACCATCGTTGGAACACTGCCACAGTGACCTCCTGCTTCCGTGCCTGAGACAACGAGGATATCTACCCCAGCCTTAACTTGATTAATAGCATGTTGGGCAGTGCCAAGGAGGGCAGCAACTTTCACGCCATTATCTTTTCCCATTTGTAGCATCCAGTCTGGTGGAACGCCTAGTGCATTTGCTATGAGTTTAATAGGGTGAGAAAACGCAACATCTAAAAGTGCTTTAGCTCCGTCAGCTTTAGTATTTTCTGCCATATAGGTTGCTGCAGGTTTAATTGTTCTTAATTCAGAGGCTTCAATACCATGCTTTTCAAGGAGGTCTGCTCGAAAATCAGCATATTCTTGGGGAATCATGGTTACTAGCTTTTCAGAATCAAATTTTTGATCTTTACCGGCCATTTTATTTGGGATCAATACATCAACACCATAAGGCAGACCATCAATATGATCGTCAATCCACTTAAGCTCTTCTTCTAGTTGAGCTGGCGTCATTCCTACTGCTCCCAAAACACCACAACCACCTGCTTTTGATACTGCAACAACGACATCTCTGCAGTGGGTGAATGCTACTAAAGGAAATTCAATATTAAGAAGTTCGCAAATTTTTGAGTTCATGTTTTTCTCTAGGAAATAATTTCAATATTATATTAGCACTCAGGATACACAAAATGAAATACATCGAGCATAATCAATCTTTGAATTAAAAAACTTTTCTAATATGTCAAAAATTAAAATTGATTGCGCGATGATTACCAGAGATCCTGCCGAAGCAGGTGAGGCAAGCAAGCGACTAGAGGATCTTGGTTATGACGGAGCTTATACATTTGAGGGCCCTCATGAACCATTTCTGCCTCTTGCAGCCGCAGCTGTAGCTACGAAAAAATTAGAATTATTAACTTCAATAGCGGTAGCATTTTCAAGAAACCCAATGACTTTAGCTAATCTTGGGTATGATTTACAGTTGATGTCTCAAGGAAGATTTACACTTGGTTTAGGCTCTCAGATCAAGCCACATATTGAAAAAAGATATTCTATGCCATGGTCATCTCCTGCTAAAAGAATGCAAGAAATGGTTAATGCTATCAAAGCAATTTGGAGCTCTTGGCATGATGGTGAAGAATTGAACTTTGAGGGAGAGTTCTACAGACACACTCTGATGACTCCATTCTTCAATCCGGGAAAAAACCCATTTGGATTGCCAAAAATTTATGTTGCCGGTGTCGGCCCTTTAATGACACAAGCTGCAGCAGAATCAGCCGATGGCTTTCTTGTTCACCCATTTCATACCTCCAAGTTTCTAGAAAATATTACGATTCCATCGTTAGAGAAGGGTCTAAAGGTAGTTGAAACTAAAGAATTTGATATTTCTGTTGGCGTGATGATTGCAACAGGAATGAATGATGAAGAAATCTCCGCAGCTAGAGATGCATGTAAGGCTCAAATTGGTTTTTATGGCTCAACCCCAGCTTATAAAGTTGTTTTAGAGCAGCATGGTTGGGAGGGTGTGCAGATGGAATTAAATCAATTAACAAAAAAAGGATTGTGGCAAGATATTGCTGGTCTTATTACAGATGACATGCTTGAAAGTATTGCTGTAACTGGAACTCCTGCTGAAGTATCCACTCAAATCTTTGATCGATACGGCAATATTGCAGCAAGAATAGCACCATCTATATTTTCTGGAGATCAAGCAGTAACTGCCGCATTGATTCATTCGTTAAAACAAAACTCAGTAAATCCCTAAAATATAATTAGCAAACAAGAAATTGTTATAATAAAATATGTATTTATTTTTTAGGATCTCATCATATATTGCAGTTTATGTAGGATATTTATTCTTCATGAGTGTCTATGCGCCCCTTGGAATTGATTGGATGGACTTTCATGCTGAGAGAATTTTTAATGCTGTTGAATTTTTAAGATTATCTGGATATGAAAACTTTGGATATACAGTTTGGTCCGTATGCAGTGAGTGCGTTTTAGAAGAAGCTGCAGGAGAGGGACTATACGGCACAATGCATGGAATAAGTCTATTTCCTTACTTTCTATTGAATTATATTGGAGGAAAAGAATTATTATTCTTTTTTGGACCTCTATTCGATAAATTTATTATTTTTATTTGCGCTATTCTTGCTGCAGAGTTAACTATCAAATCAGTTATTAAGGGTTCGACAGAACTCCCCATATATTTTATTGGAATGGCCTGTTTTGCTCTATTTTCTTTATCTCCCTGGACCTACAAAATATTTCTTGGTGGATGGTGGGAACCTTTTTTCTTGATGTTTTTTTTGCTCGGAATATACACATTCCATTTAAAAAAATTTAGTTTTGGTTATATTTCTTTTTTCCTAGCTGGCTTATCTAGTATGCAATGGAGCTTCGCGCTTGCTTCCTTTTATGCACTTTTGATCATCTCATCCTATTTTCTTAAAGGTACTCAAAATTTCTATAAATATTTCCCTCCAAATATAGAAAGACTAAATCAAAGCCTTAAAATTATTCTTGCTTTAGTATCCGCCTCAATCGTGCTTATCTTTATAAAAATAATAGCTAGCCAATATGTCGAATTTGTAACAGGCAGTTCTGTTTTTTTTAGAATTGGGATATCTGGGAATGACATTCATAATGGTGGGTTAATTGGAGCGTTACAGTTTTTAGGTGGCAGTCGATTCACCCAATGCTTTCAAAGCTTGAGTATGCAAGGATTTTCTGCTGATACTATGATGATCATAGCAATTTATAATTGCATATTTTCCATAGCTGGAATGATAATTATTTCGCTACTTTCAATCATTGGAATTTATTTTTTAATTAAAGAATCACCCTTCGCAATAAAAGTATTTCTCCCTTTAATTTTTGCATTATTATTTTTTATCACAGTATTTCAACAATCACTATCCGTTCATCTCATGGGATACTCTTTTATTTTCTGCGCTATATTTTCAGCAGGAATAACAAATATAATGTTGATTGTTCAGAAATACTTTGGCTCATTAGCTCTTGGATTTATTTTCTCTATCCCATGCTTGGCTGGAATATTAATTTTATCTATTAGAGTTAGCATGCTCTCAGGAATGGCTTAAAAAAAAGAGTTTAGCTTTTGCTAAAGATACAAAATTTTTGTATTAAAAATGATGAAAAGGCAAGAACAACAATACTCATCCCAGCAACTATTTCATGGGGAAATCCTAGGATTGTGCTGAATATCCAGATATTTACGCCATTCATTAAGATAGTAAACATATATAACAGATAGTACCTAAATACTAATGAGGTTCTTCCATTAGCGCTCTCAAAGATATATTTTTTATTCAACTGAAAGCCTATGGGCACCACGCTCATGCCTGCTAAAATGGCAGAAATGGGAGGATAAATAGCTAAAACATTTGCAAGAAAAATATAAATTAGATAGCCGAGTAGATTTATACAAATGCCGATTAAGCCAAATTTTACAAGCTGATCAAAGATGGACATAATTTTGATTTCAATTTTTGAAATATTATACGCTCAAAGTGATTATAGAATATTTAAATGATATCAGCCTTAAATTACATTAAGATTAATTAATTTTTATAGTGAAAATTTTTATAATATGATTCCATTCAATAAGCCATATCTCACGGGACAAGAGATCAATAAAATTACAGAAGCTTATGAATTAGGTCAAATGGCAGGAGACGGTCATTTCTCATCTCTTTGTAGTAACTGGCTTGAAAAAAATACTGGGGCTCAACGTGCGCTATTAACTCATTCTTGTACCGCAGCATTAGAGATGGCAGCAATTCTTTTGGATATTAGTCCTGGCGACGAAATTATCATGCCTTCATACACTTTTGTTTCGTCGGCAAATGCTTTTGTCTTAAGAGGTGGCATTCCAGTGTTTGTTGATATCAGAGAAGATACTTTTAATATAGATGAAACGCTTATTGAAGCGGCGATTACTCCAATGACAAAGGCAATATTGCCAGTTCATTATGCTGGTGTCGCTTGCGAGATGGATGTAATTATGGGTATCGCAAAAAAATATAATTTATTTGTTGTTGAAGATGCTGCTCAAGGCATTATGTCTCAATACAAGGGTCAGCCATTAGGTTCAATAGGCGATCTTGGATGTTTAAGTTTTCATGAAACTAAAAATATTATTTCAGGGGAAGGTGGAGCCCTTCTCATTAACAATATTTCATTTATAGAGCGTGCAGAAATTATTAGAGCCAAAGGAACCAACCGCGCTCAGTTTTTTCGCGGCGAAGTAGATAAGTATTCCTGGCAAGATATAGGGTCTTCCTTTTTACCAGGCGAAACAGTTGCTGCATTCCTTTTTGCTCAGTTACAGGATGCAGATCACATAACCGAAAAGCGTTTAAAAACCTGGAATCAATTCAATGAATTCTTCTCTGGAAACCAGGATATAAATTTTTTTTCAATCCCAGTTATCCCTGAAAACTGCAAAGGCAATGGCCATATATACTATCTTGTTATGGATGATAAGGCTGCAAGAGAACATTTTATTAATTATATGAAAAAGCAAAATATTCATTGTATTTTTCATTACATACCATTGCATAACTCAGATGCTGGTAAAAAATATGGTCGTATTAGTGGAGCAATGAAGGTAACCGAAGACATGGCTTCTAGAATTGTCAGGTTGCCATTATGGATCGGCGTAAGCGTAGAAGAAATTACCGAGGCTGTTTCTTCTTGGGAGAAGATATATTCTCAATAAGGGTGGACCGGAAAGGGTTTATCATTCAAGAAGTTTAAGCGATACTATAATGCTATAGAATAGCTATTCAAAACCCAACAAACTATGTTCAAAAACATGATTTATGGATTGATAAAACCTTTAAACATAAGGTTAATGAGTATCCATATAAAAAAGAGCACGCTTCAAAAGGCTCTAAACTATAATGCCTAGTCGAATTCACATATCAGTAGTCATACCAGTCTATGGTTGCGAGGAATGCCTAACAAAACTTTACATACGTTTGTGTCAAACCTTGCAGTCACTTACTGAGAATTTTGAAATCATTATGGTAAATGATGCTAGTCCTGACAGTTCATGGGAGGCTATAAAAAAATTATCCGAAGAAGACAGTAGAGTTAAAGGCATAAGCCTATCACGTAATTTTGGACAATCTAAAGCTATAACAGCTGGCTTAGATTATGCAGACGGCGACTGGATAATTGTTATGGATTGTGATTTACAGGACCAACCTGAAGAGATTACCAAGCTTTACAGCAAAGTTAATGAAGGGTATGACATTGTCTTTGGAAAAAGGTTTAATAGACGTGATAGCTTCTTTAAAAAAATGCGATCTAATTTATATTTTGTGTTTTACAATTACTTTACTGACAGCAACACAGATAGCAGAGTCTCAAATTTTAGCATCATCTCAAAAAAAGTCTTAAAAGCTTTCAAAATGTATCGGGAGCACAACCCAGCTTATACACTTTCAGTTAATTTATTAGGCTTTAAAAGAGCTGAAATTGATATAGAGCATGCAGAAAGAGAAGATGGAAAAAGCTCTTACTCTCTTAAGAAACTAATAGACATAGCTATTGACGCTATCGTCTCTCAATCCAATAAGCCTCTCAGCATGGCTATTAAGTTTGGTTTTATTATCTCTTTTCTGAGCTTTATTGCTTCAATCTGGTTGGTAGGAAAATATTACATGTATGGTGTGGAAATAGAAGGTTGGACCAGTGTCATGGTTTCATTGTATTTTATTGCCGGCCTAATATTTATCAATCTAGGCTTTGTAGGTCTCTATATTGGAAAAATATTTAATGAAACTAAATCTAGACCTTTATACTTAATAGACCAACTAACTTGGGAAGAAGATACGCCTAGAAAATAACTCTTGAGTTCTATAGTTATCCAGACTATCTCGCATTGCACGATTCCAAAGTAGGCAATCAGCCATACAAATTAGCTATTCCATACTTAAAAGATATTAATACTTTATAATCGTGAATCATTTTTTATTTTTGATTATTTCCATGGCTGTCTTCAAAAGAAACTTAACCAGTAAGATACTAGAAGAGCAATCAGCAAAAGTTATTGCTCAAAAAGATTATCCGATCTCGATTCTTGAAGTGGGATGCGGGAATGGCAATATTTCTCTCAACTTAGCTAAACAGTATCCCGAGCATTCATTTTTTGCGAGCGATATATCTACTGAAGCAATTTTAGAGGCAAGAAAAACTGACAGTGATTCTGTAACATTTCTTGTTAGCCCTGGACTTGATGCCTGGCTAGATCAAAAATTTGATCTAGTAATTTGTGACATTTCAGCTATATCTGAAGAAATAGCTAATTTAAGCGATTGGTATGAAGGTATATCCTGCAATACTGGCATCAACGGGCTAGATATTGTTATGCCTATTATTAAAGATGTTAAGAATATTTTAAATCCTAAGGGTATTTTTATTATTCCTATAATCTCTCTTTGTAACGTGAAACTCCAAAAGCAAGCTTTAAATAGTGTTTTTTTATCTATAGACTACTCTCAAAAAGTAACTTGGCCCATGCCCAAAGATTTATTACTAAATATGAAAAAGAACAGTATTAGCTTAGATTCTGACTACCTAGATATTGAAAGAAAATTTGATTTGGCTGTGGCTTCAACTTATGCTGGAATATGTTATTTATAATTGCCATGAGCTAAGAAATAAATATTTATGAAAAAGAACATTACAAAAGAAGATGTTGAGTTTTATGACCTTAATGGATACATCATTTTTAATATTAACGACGACGCATTGATAGATAAAGTTAATAATGATGTTAATAATTATATTAAAGAAGGTGATTTCAAAACAAATTCTAAAATGTACTCATACAATGATTCTCCAAGAATAGTTGAAAGTTGGAAGGTCTTAGATAGCTGTAAGACGCTCTCTCTTTCTCCGATTGTAATTAGTTGGTTAGAGGTATTAAGCGCATCATCACCAAAAGCATTCTCAACAATTAATTTTTTGCATTCCACCCAGCAACCATTGCATAGTGACTACGTCCACTTTGGAACATTGCCTGAGGGAAAGCTAGCAGGATCATGGATTGCACTTGAAGATATAGATCCTTTATCTGGACCTCTTCAGGTAGTTCCAGGATCTCATAAATTAGATTATTTTAATTATGAAATGGTCTCTGATTCTCCACCAAAAAAATTAGACGAAATTAAAAGAAACTATGAATTATATGAAAAATGGGTCCTAGCTTTATTGGAAAAGAGAAATCTTAAAGCTGTCACACCGCAAATGAAAAAGGGCGACTGCATCATATGGGATGCTAACTTACTGCATGGTTCTCCAGATTGCCAGGATAATAAAATTTTGAGAAGGTCTCAGGTAACTCACTGGACTTTCGGTGGAGTTAAAAAACACTATAATCCAGTCTTCTCACAGAGAACTAAAGGAAAATTTATTGAAAGGAAAGTTGTAATTTTTAATTAGGATATATTATGAAAAAAAATGATTTTATTGGTGCTGTAGCAGCCGCTCTAGAAGTTGAAGCAGATATTGTAACAATGGATCTTAAGATTGATGATATTCCAGAGTGGGATAGTTTAGGACATTTAACAATCTTATCTAGCTTGGATGATTTAACTGAAGGTAAAGCTGGTGAAATCAAAGATATAGGCTCAATGGAGAATCTGAGAGATATCTGGAATGCTTTTATTGAGGCAGGAATAGGTTCGGATTCATAGAATATATGATCATTAGTCAGGTTTTTGGTTCCAAGAAATATAATATATCTGAGGTGCTGATCGAAGAATATGGTGAATCCATAGCATCCAATGTCTTAAAAAAAACAGGACCTAAAAACCTATCTTTAGCCTCAGATGATGAGGATACTTTGACCTTGGGAGTAGAGGCTTGTAAAAGATTGTTAGATAAACATGGCGATGAAAACTTATTCTTTTCAACCATCCGAAATCTATTCTCTGTTACCGAATCACCAATTTTATTATTTCCAGGCAATGGAACAAAAATTGCCTCAGAGATAAAGATGTCGCAGGATGTATCTATTTTTGATATTAATGCTGGATGCACAGGATTTGTTGATGCAATTAGACTTTCTTTTGGAATGTCTGAGCCTTCTCTCATTGTTTGTAGTGAAACATACTCTAAGCACTGGATAAAATTTAATAGAGCAGTTTCATCTTTATTTTCTGATGCTGCTGCAGCTACTTTTTTTGATCCAAATGAATGGAATTTACTTCATAGCTCTGGAAAATATCAGCAGGATACTTCACTTATAATTTCGTCTCCTATTGGCTCGCCGTTAAATGGTGAAATGAGAATGGCTGGAAAAGATGTTGCAAATTTTGTTATTTCTACCGTTATACCGGCTTTAAAAAAAATTCTAGAAGAATATAGCATGATTAATCGAGGTTATTTTCATCAAGGCTCATTGTTCGTTGTTGAGTTATTAAACTCAAAGTTAAAGGATCACTTTTATTCAATACCCTCTAATATTATTGAACGAGGGAATAGTGTTTCATCAACACTTCCAATCCTTATTAATGATGATATGCAAATAAATCCTATTAAATCAGGTGAAAAGATATTGATTGCTGGTTTTGGTGTTGGCTTATCCTTTTCTGTCTGCATTCTTGAGAAAAAATAATTATGAAAAAGAAAATAGTTTTATTTGGTGGCTCTTCCGGCCTTGCATTAGATCTTTGCCAAAAGCTCAGTGATAGTTTTAATATTATTAATGTTAGCTCTTCCTCAACCAATCTTAATCATAAAAACATCAAAGAAGTTAAGTTAAATAAGTATAGCGAAAAGGAGCTTTTAAAGTTTCTTCTTAGTCTAAACAAGAAAGATGAGCACATTTTTCTTTTTATGAACGGAATAACAGATTCAAAGGCTTTTTATAAAATTGATAGCGAGGAGATTTCTCGTATCATTAAGGTTAATTTTGAACTTCCAGTTTTGATTACAAACTTAATAGTTAAGAACTTTATTCTTAAAAAAACTAAATATGTATATTTTTCATCATCAAGGGCTTTGCTTGGGGATAGAGGAATTTCTTTGTATTCAAGCACCAAGAGTGCCCTAAAGTATTTTGCTAAATCATTATCTTTGGAGTATGGACAATTTAATCATTTTTTTTACACAATTTCTCTGGGAGTTTTTGAAAAAGGCTTAGTAAAAAAAGTGAAAAAGTCAGAACTGGAGAAAATTATAAAAAGATCAGCATTAAATAGCTATGTAAATATAGATGAGCTTGCAAGGGCAGTAAATTATATCTCTGAAAATGACTCAGCAACTGGATCAGTATTAAATATAGACAACGGTTATTTTTAATAAATGCAGAATCATTGGTCCTCCTCTTTCCCTCAAAATTTTGACGTAAATGAATCTTCGCTTTATCAAATACCGAATATAAATAATTTTGATCAGTTTGTATTTCTGGCTAATAAGTTTCGAAATCTTTTCCGAAATAATTTTTCATACAACACACCCTTTTCTTATGAGGAATCTTATTCTTTTCTAAGCGCACTGAATAAGGATACTTCTAGAATTTGGTATGCTATCTCATACAAAGAAAAGTGGATAGGCCATTTTGGTGTTAAGTACCTTGGAGATAAAAATATACTTTTAGATAATGCTCTAAGATTTTCACCTAAAGGCGGGAAACCTCTTTTTACAGATATCAAGAATGCTCTAATTAGTCATATCAGACTTCATTTACCTGATTACAATATATTAATTGTTATCAAAAAATCAAACACCCTATCCCTTAATTTTCATGCTGATGTAGATTTCAAGAATTACTCTGAAATTTCTTTATATAATAAGCTGGAGCTCGATCCAACGCACTTTTCTATAATGATTTTAGAAAAACTTATATAAATATGAGCATGGAAGCAATCCTTAATTATTAATTAAAAATGCAAAATCACTTACTAGGAAGATTAATGCTTGACTTAAATGGCATCTCACTTAGTGATGAAGAAAAAATTATTTTATTAAATCCCCATGTTGGCGGAGTTATCTTATTTGCTAGAAATATTATTACAAGACAACAAGTGTGCTCTCTTTGTATGGAAATTGCTTCAATAAATCCATGTCTTTTGATAGCGGTTGACCAAGAAGGTGGAAAAATTCAGCGTCTTAAGGAGGGGTATACAATCTTACCCTCTATGAGGCAACTTGCTTTGTATGTTGCAAAAAATACTAATCAAAATTTTTCTTTTGCTTTAGAGCTTGGGTGGTTGATGGCCTCAGAAGTAATTGCTTCAGGACTGGATATTAGCTTTGCACCAGTTCTAGATCTTGATTTAGATAGAAGTTCTATTATCGGCGATCGATCCTTTGGGGACACTCCAAAAATAGTAATTAATATAGCCAATTCATTTATTAATGGTATGAACGAAGCTGGGATGGAGGCAGTTGGAAAGCATTTTCCTGGGCATGGAGGGATTCATGCAGATACTCATCTATCTTATACTGAAGACTTGAGATCTTTGGATGATTTGAAGCAGCATGATTTGATTCCATTTGATGAGTTGCACAATAGATTAGGTGGAATTATGACTGCCCATATTTCTTTTCCCGAAATTGATAATAATATTGCAACTTTTTCTAAATATTGGCTCCAAAATACCCTAAGAGAAAAGATGAAATTTAAAGGTGAAATTTTTAGTGACGATCTCT
>Ga0209830_10003045_pt1 | contig 13062 bp, 7 predicted proteins | sample ArcticOcean_MG_C_12_FD_187439 | JGI IMG/M metagenome (GOLD analysis project Ga0209830, IMG submission 187439) | Marine microbial communities from western Arctic Ocean - ArcticOcean_MG_CB8_130 (SPAdes) (version 2) | ecosystem: Environmental > Aquatic > Marine > Oceanic | place: Arctic Ocean...
GGAAGAGAAAGCGAGAGAGTGCTTTGCGTCTATTCTTGAGAGAATCGAAGGCACCGCCGGGACGTCGGAGAAAGGGAGCGGCAAGTCGTCGAAAGCATCAAAGAAACAAGAGGAAGAGGAAGAAGACTTACCCGAAGATGCCTTATTGGACGAGCTTCACGAAGAAGCCGAAGACTTGGACGAACTCAATCCGAAACTTCTCGAAGAAGTCAACAAACGATGGAAACTCGTGGACGAGTGGCGTCAAAAAGCAGACGCAATGTTGAATCCAGAGTTGGATGAAAACGGCAGGCCAAAGCAAACGATCGGTCCGGACGAGTTGGACGCTTTGATTTCGGAAGGGAAAAACTTACCGGCGATTGTCGCGAAAGTGGACGAGCTCGAGGCGAACTTGGCGAATCACCAAGTTTGGTTTACAGCGGCGAGAGAGTTGTTGGCATCGGCTCCGGTTCCAGTAGCTGCCGCTGCGGGTGATGGTGGTTCAGCTGGTGCGAAAGGAGCTGACGACGATGGCAAAGAACAAGAGAAGCAGAAACGACGCCCATTCTCGGACTTCAAAGATTTGTTGAAGGAAGTCGAAAGCGAAGGAGACGCGTTCATGTGCCCAGAACGAGCGCAATTGACCGCGGTTGTCAATCGATGCGAAGAGTGGAACGACAATCTGCGAATGGCTTTGTTGCGTCGTCCGGTAGTTCACACGAGCACCCCTCCCACCGTTGTTGGCCATGCAGGAGAAGAGAGCAAGCAAGAAGAGGTGCAACTGAATTCCAAGCAAGTTCTGCAAACGATTTTAGAATCTATCCACGCGGCTATTTTGGACGTCACCGGGACTGGTATTCCTCCGGAAACCGAAGATGGTCAATTTTGTCTCTGCAGACAAGCCGGGGGCGTACAAATGCTCGGATGCGACGATTGCGGCGATTGGTACCATTTGAAGTGCATCAACATTTCTGCTTCTGCGGCAAAAACGATGAACAACTACGTGTGCGCGCCATGCGTGGCAAAGAACGGAAAGCCGAAAGCGCTGTCCTTGGAGACGTATAAATCGGTCCATCGAACGAAACGGCCGAACATTTTAGCGTTGAAAAGAGCTTTGCAAGAGTCTGTGTCTTTTCCGTGCGAAATGCTCGAAGAAGAGTTGATTATTGAAATCGTCAACGCTCACGACGCGTGGTGCTTGCGCGTTCGCGAGTGCTTGCACAATCACCACGTCCTCGAAACCTCCACGTCTGCGGAGACGCAAGCCGCGCATATTGCGAGAGCAACGACCAGAAGAGAAGCCGAAGCGAGAGCGAGAAAGGTCAACGAGGCGCAAATGCGCGGTGCAAACCCGCACAACGCCGAATTGACGGCCATTCAGCACGTCATGCTCATGGGCCAATCTGTCACCGCCGCGGCGACGCAACGCACGATTGCTTTGCAAGGCGCGCAAGCCAATCCAACTTTACTCTCCGAAGAGTTGAAGAATATTACCATCAACCAACTCACTTTGCTGCAACAGTTTGGCGTTCAGTTGGCGTTGTGTCAAGCGCAGTTACACATGGCGCCGGCGATTTCGCACCCGCACATTGTCCACGTCTTGATTTTGCGAGATAGACACGCGAAGCTGATGGAGCAACTCGCGGTAGAGTTGAAGAAGGACGACGGGGAGCAACAGATATTGGCAGCGATTACGCAAGCGATGGATCCGAACGCACAAGTTGCAGTTCCTCCATCTGTTGCCGCCGCTAACGTCGAAAGAGAAGCGGCAGCAGCAGCAGCAGCAGCAGCGGCAAAGGAGAACGACGATTCAAAAGGAAAGGAGCAACCTTCGCCCGAGGAGGACGTGAAAAAGGAAGCCGGAGAAGCGCCGGCTGCCGCGCCGCCTGAGAAACCAGCGCCCGCGGCGAAAGGAGGCAAGAAAGGTAAAGCTGCGGCAAAAGGTAAAAAAGGCGCGAAGGGGAAGAAAGTTGCAGAAGAAGTTGAAGCTCCTGCGCCCGAAGCGGACAAGGAAGAAGAAGCTGTGAAAGAAGAGGACGCGGCGACGCCGATGGATGTAGGCAAAGATGCGCAAGCCGCGCAAGCCGCGCAAGCTGCTGCCATCGCAGCGCAAGCCGCCATGCAGCAACAGTTCGCGCAGCAACAACAGTTCCAGCAACAGCACGATCAACAATTTCTCGTTCACCAGCAACAGCAATTGCAGATGATGGGTGCGATGCAACCGCAACCGGGACAAGAACAAATGTTCGCCGCTGCGACAGCGCAGCATCAACTCAGCGGTACCGGTCCTGATGGTACGCAACAACCCGTCGGAATTGACCTGAAGAAACAAATCTTTGCGGGCATGAAAGGTGCATTAGCCATGGAATTGGAACCGGTCGAGGAGACGTTAGCGATGATGAGAGAAGTGTGCGGCCCGGCGTGGCGACAACGCGCCACGTCTTTAATGCGAGGCCCGCCGTTCCCAAAACTCATCGAGTTGCACGAACTGAAAGAGACCGCCGTAGCCGCTGGCCTTTGTCCAGGAGGTGGTGTCGATCCATTAGCCGATCGCGCTTTTGCCTTAGAATCCGCCGGTCAACTTTGGCTCGAACACGCCGCCACCGTCGTCGAAGATAAATCCATTCCAATCGAAGCCGCTCGCGTTCTTTTGCGCGAAGGTCGAGCGTTACCCGTGCATCTCAAAGACGAACTGGAGGAGTTGGGCGAACGATGCGAACTCTATTGCGTCTGTCGATCCGCGTACGATGCGAAACGATCGATGATTTGCTGCGACCGATGCGACGGCTGGTTTCACTACGAGTGCATCGGCATGCAACCGCCTGGCTTGGACGAGCAAGAAGAGGCGAATATTAAGTTTGCGTGCCCGCAATGTTGCGAAAACCAAGGGATTCCGTACGTGCCTTTCAGACCTCTTCGGTGATATACACCGCGAAGAGAAAATCTTATCTATCTATCTATCTATCTATAACAACATTTAGCATCAACACAACAGTGATATAAAACTACGTAGCTTACAACTTTTTAATTTAATATAATACAAACTTGAATATCTAGTGCGAGTGCGTCGTCTATCTCTCTCTTAGTCTAAGAACTTCCCTCGTTTTAAAAGTTGCGACGGTTGCAAAATTTCTTGGAAAGCAACGATATCCTCGTGTTCTTTTTCGTCGTCGTCATCGTTGCTTTTCTTGTTGAAATCATCGTGCACGATCGTTGTTGTTGTTGTTCTCTCCTCCCCTTCTTCTCCTTTCTTCTTTCGTAATCTGAACCGTTCGATTAACCCTTTCATGTATTTTGGCCTAGAATAATTCGCGACTGAACGACTCAACCAAATCGCACGCAACAAACGTTCCTCGTCTTCGCTCATGTCTCCTCGTTGTTCGTGCGATGATGATGATGATGATGCTATTCTCTTCTTTCTATCTTCTGTCGCGTGATATAGTAAAAGAGCCGCCGATACGGATAAATTAAACGACTCCGTAAAACCCGACATCGGCAAGTAGACTTTCCCGTCGGCCAACTCCTTCGCGGTTTCCGAAACTCCATCCAACTCGTTACCGAATATCACAGCCGTTGGTACCTCTGTCCAATCGTACTCTCCAACCGATTTTGCTTTCTCGTTATCGAAATCCGTCACCAGAACTCGAAACCCTCGCTTCTTCACTTTTTCAATGCACTCCCGCGTGGATTCGTACTGCGAGATGTGCTGCCACTTCACGGCGCCTCCACTCGTCCGTCCGGACTGTTTAAAAACCAAACCTTTCTCTGCAACGACGCCAACCGCGCCTATACCCAGCGCTTCCGCGGATCGACACACCGCTAAAAAGTTCCCGGTATCGTACACGTTCTCCAATATCGGGAGCACGCTAAACACTCTCTTCGATACCGTCTCCTCTACGCGCCGTATTCGATCCGCGCCGATCATATCGTTCCCGATGACAATCTCTTCGATTTCGTGTATTTCCGCTTCAACGCCTTCAAAATTTAACCCGTTCTTTGTCGTGAACGGGAATATCTTTTTCTTCTGCTGTTTGTCGTCGTTTACATCGTCCTCGTCCTCGCCTTGATACACTCGCTTTCTCCCGTGATAGAGGTACTTTTTATCGTACTTAACCGTTTTATCCATGAAGCCTCTGCGAATAGCTTTCGCGGAATAATACTTCTGCACATCATTCTCAGCATCATCATCATCGCGAGTATCGTCGTCTTTCTCGCCGTCTTTATGAGAAGAAAACGAGGAGATGTGTTTTCCTCGTCCTCCTCTTCCTCCTCCTAAACGTCTTCCGTTTTTTGACGGCTTGAATTGGAAACGATTTCTGTCCGAACAAAAAGGCGATGAAGAAGCGACTTGAACACCACCAACTCGAGGCTTCATCGTCGCTGAATACTGAGGCGCGTTCGTGTAGCCGCTGATGTGTGGATAATGCTTGATCATTTTTATGCTTCTTCTTCTGATGAGTAGTGGGAGCATAGTTTTGAGGACGAATTCCCTTTTTGGTGTGTTGCTTATCATCATCCCAAACTACTTACAATAATGTCTCTAAAATCTACATGCTCTAGTATCTACTTTCTCTCTATGTATTAAAAGTTTTCTTCGGCGTACTTTTTGACGTCGATGTCGTTTTCTTCGCACGCATGCCCGGGACAACATATTCGAATGGCGTTTTCCGGTTTCTCCGTAACTTCGTACGCCATCGCTTCTTCGGCGAATCTTCGAAACAACTCTCGGTAGTACTTTAATCGCGCTTTCTTGGTGAAGTATTTCTGGGCAAACTTTTGACCGTTTTTGGCGATTTGTTGCATCTCTTCGTCGTGCGTTCGCGCGTAGTGTAAAACCTCTAAAATATCCTCTGGTTTCTCGTCGTTTCCCCAAAACTCCAAGTAATGCGTCTTTGGCTTTAAAAATTTACTGAAATACGTCTGGAACAATTTCTTCTCGCTGACGACGACGGAGTTCAATCCGAGCTTTTCCTCGAACTGAAACGAGTGGCCCTGACCGTCCAAGTGTAAAATGTATTTGTGTTCCATGTGTTCTCTCAAGGAGATTTTCGAGTACATCTTCACGTCTAAAAAACCATCCTCCAAGGAGGTTCGATTTTCCGCCCAATCGACGAAATTTTTCCTCGCTCGAATCTCCGCGTGCCGCCCCATTCGAGGGTACATGGTAAACCTCCCGACTAACTTCTCGTCCTTCTTCGACCACGGGAAATCTTCATCGAACTCTTCTTTTCTCTCGTACACGTTCTCGTCTATCTTGTTGTGCCTAAACCCAAACCCAGGGTGTAAAATGCACCCGGTTTCCTCCGGGAACTCTAGGTCGCGGCAAAAGCAAAGCACGGGAAGTCGTTCCTCGTCCGGAGGGTTGTAATCGAACGTCGATAACGCCATTTCCATCGGCGGCAACTTCGAACCATCGCTGCTCATCTCTCCATCCTCTTCCCTCGTTTTTGTCTTTCCAAAAACCTCGCATAAATCGTAAAAGTACTCGTACATCAACTGGACGTGGTGTCCGTTAAACTCTCGCGAAGGTCTTCTGGTGGCGAGAAACAACTCGTTTCCCACCCAAACGAATCCGAACGCTCGGTGGTTCTCTGTCCCGTATTTCACGCGCGCTCGATATGTAATTTCTCTGGTGACTTTATTCTTTAGGAATGGTTTTAAATCCTCGGTTATTTGCGCATAGAGTAGTGATATGTCGTTTGTGTCGTCGTCTTTGATGTTCTCGAAATCATTTCCATCGGATGCTTCTGCGGGAAAAACAAAATCGGATTCGATTTCTCGTTCCGCTTCCTCCGCGAATTCCAAGCGCGTTTCCAAAGAAACCACTCCTTCTTCCTCGCCACCAATACCTTCCTCCTCGATATTCGCGTTCGCGACGTTAAGTAAGAAGAACAACGCCGGGGCTGTGACGAGTACGAAGAGGAGGGGAAAACGCATTTTTTTTATGAAGTGTCTGAAAAGGTCAACGAAGACTTTTTTCTCTTTCTGTTGGTGTATCTGAAATCTATCTGCTGCTTTTCTGCGTTTTTCTCATTCGTCGCTGTCGTCTTCCTCGGAGTGCATTTGCTCCTCCTCCTCGATGAACTCGGCGTATTCTTCGTCCGTTGGTTCCGGGCACCCTTTTTCGAGCAAGTAGTTTTCGCACTCGGGGTGCTCGTAGTGACGAGCGCAAGCGATGTCTTCCCAGTCGTGAAGAGGCGCTCTCGCCTCTTCGACTAAGTATTTGAGACAATCGCGTTGGCCATACCTTGCAGCGTAATACACGAACTGACTCTTTACCTCCTCAGATATCTTCCTTTCTTCGACGAAATATATCAAGATGTCTAAGTGACCATGTGCTGCGGCTTCTATTGCCGCTTTTTCTTCCGTCTCTCGCGAAGGTTTCACTTTGTCGAAAAGAAATCGAAGACAGTCGAGGTGTCCTCCAATCACAGCTTGTTTATACGACTCTTCTTCATCACATGGGCAACCATTCGAGAAGCAGTACTTCACCATCTCGAGATTACCTATATCTGCTGCCCCATTAATCGTCTTTTCATCCCACTCGCAATGTTTCACTTCTCTCGCCCACTTGAGCAACTCGAGTTTGTTCGTTCGAGCAACTTGCCAACAAAACCAGGCTTGGTCTTTCACTCTTCCACTTTTAAGTTTCTTTCCCCAGGGCATCTTGTTCCACAACAAATCCAACGTCGAAATCGATGAACATTCGCTAATATTCCAACATAATTTCGATACGTCTACCCTTGCGTACGCAAGCACACCCCAACTCTCTCTATTCACCCTCGAAAAGAACCACCGATCTGTCCTATTCAATTTCGACAAGACATGCGAGACAAACACATCCTTATGATGCAACACCAACCCGGTCCAAATTTCCGTCGGAGGTCCGAGCTTCAACCTCTCCGCATCCGCCACAGCCTCTTCTCGATCATCCCCTCTTCTTCTCTCTCCTTCGAACTTCTTCCCATCCATTATTGTTCTTCTTCGTTCCCTCGTGATGATGAAAATGATGATGATGATGTGTGTTCTTTTTTCTCCCTTTCCAAAAAAGCCGTTTTGTTTGCAAATAACAGACGACTAAAATTTCCTCTTTTCTGTCCTCCTCGTTTTAGAGAGAATAAATAGAGTTGCCCTTTTGGACGACGCTCGATTGAATTTCGAGCTCTTCGTGTACCTCTGCGAACGACAGAAGAAGAAACAGAAGAAGAAGCTCAAGAAGAAGAGAGAAAAGACGACTAAAGAAGAGTAAAACCTAAAGACTTTACGATAACATGTTTTTCTCGCGCCTCTTCCGCGTTCTTCTTCTGTTCTTGACGACGACGATGATTTTGACGATTACATTTACCCAAGAAGTTGACGCGGCGATTGGGAATCATGGAAGAGGAACAGGACGGTCGCCGAGACGAAGTTCACCGAGGAAAGCATCTACTTCCTCGTCTCAAGGAGGACAACAACAACAACAAAATCAACAAGTGCAACAACAACCACCACAACTCGAACAACAACCTCCTCGTAAACGAACGTGGATGAACCATTTCGTCGTCCATAAAGGGTGGAATTGCACGCAAATTCCTTCGAATCCAGTCATCATAGGCGGCGACGGCGGCGGCGCGGGGAAGTCTTTAGAGAAGTTTTTACTCGAAGCGAACGCGGTACAGTTCGGTCCAGTGGACGAGGACGGGAATTCTGTGGCACAGCGAGAAAGTGGAGTGGATACGATGGTTTTAGACATCATGGAGTGGGCGAAGAGACCTTTGTACGATCCGAACGATATGCCGTATAAGTTGCAATACGACGTGGCGGACCATTTGTGTAGGATGTTCGCGAGGCAGGAGAAGTGGGTGCACCCGGATCAAACGGAAACGTACGTGTCGAAGAAAGATATTCCGAGGTGGGGATGGAAAGATCCGTACGCGCAGTATTTGTTGCCGTTGTTTGCGGATACGTATTTGAGGAAAGCGACGTACGTGCATTTGGTGAGAGATCCGAGGACGTTTCCCATCGGAGGTTTACACGAAAAGGAAAGACGATTGCAACAAAAATATTTCGGCGAGGAGAGATGGGAAAAGCTGACGAAAAAGTTTGAACGAGAGTGGGAACATTTGAAAAAGCACAAGCAAATGCGAAACGTGAAGAAAGAGGACGTGATTGACTTGTTGAGAACAACCGCGCATTGGACGGCGGTGAACTTTGAAGTGGCCGCGTTCGCGCTCGGACCGTATCGCAACCACGCGATTATTTTAAAGAGCGAAGATTTGGTCCAACCTAGAAACGAACACTGGAAGTTAGTCGGGAGCGACGGAAGTGCAAAACCGGCGCACATGTTAAGAGTGCGACCGCTGAATAAATTGATTCAGTTATTAAAGTTACCCGCGGATACGGCGAACGAAATTTCGACGTTTCAATACTTGCGCTCGAAAGCGTCGCATTTCTCAAGGCACGAGAAAGATTTCGATTACCGCGTCAACTCGCCCTTAGTGGACGTTCAAACGCGAATCGCTAACAGGACGTTGACGTTACTGAAATACCCAACCAACCCGGATTTGTTCGTCCCGGACCACCCGGACGACGACCACCCGCTCGCGCACGGCCACAGAGTCTCCGAATCCTACGTCGACCCCGAAACCAACGAACAAGACGCGACCATCTACGCCCACCCGGAGCACCGATACACGGACGAAACAACCTTTACACATCCAGACGACGAGCACGAAATCGACTCCCGCACCGGCCGCATCAAAGAATACGAACACATGCTCGGCATGCAACTCAAACCGACTGAGCGAAGAAACGAACACGAGAGGAAACAAATCCCGCCGGAAACGGACGAACACCGACGGATCAAGAAAATGTTAGACGATCACGTCAAAAAGAACGATATCTTAGATAACATGGTCGTCAGAGGACAAAAAGTGAAAGATTTGATGATGCAGTATAAGAAAAAGAAGTAGAGAAGTTTTGATGATTGATGACGAGAGGGAGACGAGAGAGAGATGTTCACATCAGAGACGCGAGACGATAATGACAACAAAAACTGTAACAGATACCCAAATAATACGCACAACCGCAACAACACGCGTTCTAAAGTATTTAACGTTTTAATTCTCCTTCTTCTTCATGAGAACTTCATCGTCGTTCTTCACATGTCGAAAGTACTTTTGGTACCATTTTTCTCTCTTTTGCTCTCGATTTTTGCGTTCAAATTCCTCAGTCGAATAAACGCACGAAAAGCACTCGTATTACGTAACAACAAGAACAAAGAAGAGAAGCGAGATGAATACCAACAACAACAACACTAACGATTCGTCTTTTTCTTTCACGACCGAGGATCAGATTAAATGTTACGAGCTTCTCCAATCCGCGCGCATGAAAGACTTCATCGACGTTTCTTTTCTGCGCATTTGCCACCGAACGGTCGCGAATGCGTTTCCGGATTTAATGGCAGAGTGCGGTGGTTTTAGTGATAATAAGAGCGATAAAAGTATGAACGATACGGACAGATTGAACGATATATTCCGCCTGTGCATACGAATTGGATTAGCGAACGTGATCGTACATTTTATCGATGAGATTTCGAACGACGCGAATTGCGTCTCGGCGGACGCCGTGGAAGCGAGGTTGAGGGACGGGGAGAATATCTTTCAATGTATGAAGGGTTTAATGGAAGAAGAGAAACAGGAGATGATTAAAACGTTGAAGAGCAAAGATGGAGGAGGAGATGGTGATATATCGTCGTCGTTGGCGAGGTCGATGGCGACGTTTCAATGCGCGCGGAGGGCGTTCGAGACGCTCGGCGCCGAGGACGGCGGGAGCAGAAGGAACAACAACAACAACAATAATAATAATAGCAAGAGTGGTGAAATGATTGAAAAGTTGAACGAATTGCGAGACGTTTCTATCAATTTAGCGAACAAAGCGGAAGCGGCGATGTGGGCGGTCGAAGAAGGGTTTTTGAAAAGAGGGCATTTAGGGAACAAGTTTTCCGGCGCCGCGAAGTGGTCCAACGAAGTAAAAGAGAGGCGAACGAACGCGAAGAGTGCGTTCGGGTTTGATGATGCTAACGACGACGATAGTGATGAGTGTTGTTTGTTCGTGGACGTTTTGTTACGATATTTGAAAGAGAAGAGCGGGAATGCGGATGTCGCGTCTTACCCGTTCAAATCCGTACCGGACGCGTTGAATGCCATCTGGGGCGGCAGCGGCGGCGATGGTAGTAATAATAGAGGAGAAGGAGGAGGAGGAACAGAAGACGAAGAGGTTTCTCAAATCGTAAAGAAATCTTTGTTTCTGTATTACGTCCTCGACGCGGGATTGCCGTGGAAAGACGCTCCAGCTCGGTACGCTCGCAACGCTCGAATCGGTTCCAAGACGTACTCTGAAATCCGATTGGCATCTTTACTCGACGAGTCTTGGACGTTCGCGAACGATCCGTTAAAAGATATCATCACGAACGAAGCCTTGCCGAACTGCGCGACGTTATCTGGGCGCTTCTTACCGTTACAATTTGTTAAAGTCGTGCACTTACGAGGCGAAACCGCCGCGGCTTTGCGAACGCTGCGAGCGAGAGATCGAAACGATTTCACGTTTGAAAGCGTCGAGAAGGCGACGTTGGAGGTAGAAGTACGAATTGAATTGGGATTAGTCGCGGAGGCATTTTTATGCGCGAAAGAGCAGTTGAGTTTAGCCGTGAGATCAGGAGAAGAAGAGTCGATCGTCGTAGAACAATTGGCGAACATCTTGACCATGAAAATTGCAGAGTACTGCGCGGACGTTCGACAACTCGATCAAATCATCGCCATGCCGTTGCAAAACACGGCACTGAATGGTTGCATGGAACGCGCGTTCTTATCCTGGCTTTGGGAGAACAAAATACGCGAAGATGTGAGCGCAGAGCACACGATTCTTTACTTTTTACAGCGAGGTCGCGCGACGGAAGCGGTGGAAGCGTACGCGAGGATTCTCGATTTAGAAAAACGAGGCGGCGCGATCGCTTGGGGCAAAGCGAAAAAAGAAACGATTGAAATGTTAGAAGAGCGAGTTAGAGATTTACCGGTAGTTGTGCAACAAATGTCGACGGATAATTTAGGCACCGGGTCGGTGAAAGGCGGAGAAAAGTTAGGCCGCGAGATGGAGAGAATGAAAACGGAGGATAAATTAAATGCGGACGTGACGGTATTAGAAGCTGTTTCTGCGGTAGCAGCGGCGGCGGCTCCAGATTTTGTATTGAGAGCAGCTGGAAACTCCGAGGTGCAACCGAGTCCGTTCTTGAGACCGTTGACGACTTCGCCGGCATCTGGAGACGAGTTTCCTCGCGACGCTTTGCGCGCGTCGCAAACGCACCGATTAGCGCGATCGCCTTTCGATATTGCCGCCGCGGGTCATCGACAAAGTAGAAGAACTGTCGCACGAGCGGAAGAAGACGCGAATGCGATGCAAGTGTCGGACGTGGGCGCAAACAACGTTTCGTTCGCGCGACGACCGAAATTGTTCGTCCGATCGGAAACTGCGATACTCCCTCCTCCAATGAAGAAAGCAGATTTGCCGCCGTTGCCGAGTCTGTCGCCGCTCACCGCGAATAATAATAATAACAACACGAATGGCGCCGCAGGATTGAGCATCGTGGCGCCGTCGCCAACCAGAGCGTCGCCTCGAACGCGATTGTCTAAAGGTACGCGTAGAACTTAAGATTGATCGATTGTATTTTTGACGCGTAATTGCACGTTATAATAAAACTGCCACGTACTCTCTTCACAGCTCATCATCGTCAGAGCGTCGTCGCAATCTGACCGCATCATCCGGCCACGCAATCAACGTCGTCCCGTCCCCTTTCAACTGCAATTTCAAATGCCCAAACGCGTATTGCTGCCTCAAAGTTGCCAAGAACTGTTCGGCTTCTTCTCGAGGATTTTCCAACGTCGTCAGCGCGAACATCTTTTGACGCATCAAAACAATTTCTAGTTTGCTAAAATTGTGCGTTTTCGCGTCGACGTCGACGAAATAGAGCAAACGCAAATGCCCTAGATACGAGGTCTCGGGAAATCCGGGATGCGGTCGAATGCCTTCGTAATCGTTGAAAAATTCACCGCATCCAAACAAGATTAGTTTTTTCTTGTACAGCATAGCCGTTTTCGCGTGATGGGAGCTGTGACCGTGAACTAAATCTGCGCCGGCATCGACGAGCGCTTTTGCTGCGGTCACGTGTTTTCTCGGAACATCAAATCCCCAATTCGAACCGAAGTGTACGGACACGACGACGATCGCGTTGTTTGAAGATTCTTTCTTCATCTTTGCAATCGCACTCAACAAGCGCTCCGGCACTTTATCATCCTCCGTCGCCAAAAGCACGCCCATTGATCGTTCCGTCGACTGCCACTCTCGAGGCACGCCGCTGTCTTCGAAGCACAACCCAAACGCCGCGACGTCGACGCCTCGCTTATCGTTCCTCGCCGGCGCGAATCCGTACGGGTAGACGTTTTCCAGCACCGCCGGTTTCATCGCGTCTGCGATGTTCCAACCGGCACCAATGCGTTTCACGCGCAAGAGCGACGCATTATCACTCCTACTTTTGTTATCTATCGAATCGAAGAACTTTAGCGTATCCTCCATCCCTTCTCTCGAAAAATCCATCGCGTGGTTGTTCGCCAAGGAAACGATATCTGGTTTTAAAACATCCAACAACGCGAACATATTTTCCTCGGATGCGCGGTAGTTGATGCCTTTGTGCGGATAAAACGACGAGTTTTTCGTCACGCTGGTTTCCAGATTGATCATTCTCACGTGAGGTTCATAACTCTCGATGACTTTGGCAACTTCTCCGAGCACATCTCGCGCGGAAACTTTCTTCGTATCTGCAAAACGTCTTTTTTGTTTTTGTTCTGCCAATCGCGCGTAATCGAACGCATCTTTGCAGAATCCTTCGCGGAGTTCCCGAGGACAAGGCACGGGCATGACCGCATCGACACCTCGTCCAGGCATGAAATCGCCCGCGAGAAAGAGTCTGATTTGATTCATTGTTGCGGATGATGATGATGATGATGATAAAGAAGAGGCAAAAGAGGACATTTTTTGTATCTAATAATTTTT
>Ga0209830_10003049_pt1 | contig 13049 bp, 7 predicted proteins | sample ArcticOcean_MG_C_12_FD_187439 | JGI IMG/M metagenome (GOLD analysis project Ga0209830, IMG submission 187439) | Marine microbial communities from western Arctic Ocean - ArcticOcean_MG_CB8_130 (SPAdes) (version 2) | ecosystem: Environmental > Aquatic > Marine > Oceanic | place: Arctic Ocean...
GCAGCCGTAAATATCAGGCGGTCCATCAAACAATTCATCGTCTTCGTGAAGATCACGCCAGGTCTCTCCACTGTCGTCGCTATAGGCGATCCAGCGGTTCCCCTTCCTCGCACTGGTTCGTGTATTTATATATACGGTCCCGTCGTTAAGCTCGACCAGACCGCATTCCCCGGTCCCCTTCAACGGAAAAGGTTCGCTTGAATGCCATGTCTTGCCATGGTCATCGCTGTAAACCGCATTGGAATAGGAGTTTTGATCTCCTCCCTGCTTACGATAGTCCGGCATCACATGAGATGCCGCCAAAAGGCGACCTTTATGCTGGCCGTGTTTAACGGTGATGCCGGAGCCGTGCGCCGGGTTGGGGCTTGGCAAAAATCCTCTGGAGTCTTTATGCAAGACGATCTTTTCAAGTTTCCAGGTTTTGCCGTGATCCCGGCTCTTATACATAAACGGCGCAGGGTGGAGGGATGTCATGAAGACCATGATCTCACCGGTATTCTCATCAACGACGCTTGTTCCTAGCGTAGCATAAGCAAAATGCTTATCATTACCCCATCCCTTCCCATCGTATGGCCCGATACCCAGAGATTCCCAATCCATCTCGATCGATTTTCCAATTTGCTGGCGCTCCGACCAGGTCGCTCCTCCGTCTTCTGATCGCCTAAGGAAAATCTCATGGATATCTTTTCCTCCACCGCGGCCGAACATCAGGACCGTCCCATCCATCGCGACCGACAGGGTGCCATGCAGGCCAAGACCACCTTCGTTCCACTGCTCAAAAAACGGCTCGGAACTTCCGATAACCGGGGAAACCTTAAGGCCAATCTGAGACTTGGTCGGATAAGGCGTCTCATCAGCCTTAACTATTCTGATTACTGAACCCCAAATTGCGGCACAGGCAACAAACCCCGCTAATAAAGGGAACCCTCTTCTCTTCGATTTTCTCATGGCTTTTTTTATTCGTAGTTCATTGGAAAAGAATCGATTCTGGGGTAGCCCGGCCCGGGAAGCGAGATGACAATGCTCGGAAATCGGCAGGTTCAGATATCAAGGTGGAACGGCATCACACTCAATTGAGCGATTCCACCATGAAAATCGACTCAGCTAAACGATGGAATCAGCGTTAACGCGCAGTAAAAACAGTTCCCTCTAGCACTTTCCCTTCCATGGCGCGCTCAGACCTCTGGAACAACCACAACCCGCTCACCTTTCACCTCACCGGAAACTACAATCCCCTAGCTAAGATAGGACGGGAGGTAACTCCGCGAATTCCTACCGTAACCCTGATGAAAAAGATCACTTTTAATCAATCAGCAACCAAAATTAAAATGAACCCTTTGGTAAGAACCATTCCTTTGCCGAACCCTCACCCTCCAAGATTTTAAACACCCTATTTAACTTCACGCCGTTAATCCCTTCCCAAACGTCCAACCCATTCGGCCAATTAATTTCAACGCATGTAATATCTCGGCAAGCACCTAAACCAATTTCCTGTCGGAGGCTTGACGACCCGAAGCTTCCGCCAGTTCCAACTCGACGATAAAAATACCTTTGGCTTCCCACGTCATCAATTACCCCGACTCGAATGAGGGCGCCCACCGCGCTTCGGTTGCTTAGTTTCCCCTCAAGCTCCAAGGTAATCCAGTGATTTTCCCACCCTGGATTCTGAAAAAGTAAGTTGTGATAAGTGTCTCCTTCAACCGCTCCACCCATCACAGCGTAAACATCTTGATCACCATCATTATCGAGATCACCAAACCCTATTGCGTGACCCTTTTGAATGTTTCCAAACCTTCCTTCAACGGTGACATCCAAAAACTTCTCTCCCCTATCGTTAAGAAACATTAAATTAGGAACGATCATCCGGAAATCCGGAGCCCCTGTTCCTATATAAAAATCAAGATAACCATCGTTGTTGAGATCTCCAAAGTTGGCACCCATCGCAAACATTGACCTCCATAAACCCCTCTTGCGAGTAACATCCTCGAACGTCCCATTTCCCCGATTTCGATAGAGTCGGGGTTTTTCGGCTTCGGTCTCTTTACCCATCATCTCAAGAGCCACAAGCCCACCCATATTCGAAAATCCTAACGGATCGAAATCAGCCACGAATACATCTTGAAACCCATCATTGTCATAGTCGAAAAACCAACAAGGGAAACTCGAAAGTGGTTCTTCAACACCCGCGCCTTGAGCTACATTACGGAAACGCGGTACTCCCTCGCTAGTGACTCCCTGATTCTCAAACAATAAATTACCTTCACCTAGACACGAAACATAAAAATCTTCCCACCCATCATTATTAAAGTCAGCTACTGCACAACCCTTTGCAAAAACCTCAACCGAAACGCCAGCAGCCTTAGCAATATTCTTAAATGTTCCATCTTTTTGATTAAGGTATAATTCACAGGGATGTTTATATTTCGATCCCCGTTTACTTTCATTCCCGATGAACAAATCTAGCCAGCCATCATTGTTAAAATCTGCCCAACAAGCGGTTTGCGTTGGATTTTCTGAATATAAGCCTGCTTCTATCGTGACATCTTCAAAGGTCCCGTCTCCACGATTTCTGAGTAAAGAATTGGGATGACGCCCTTTTTCCTCAAACCAAGCACCTCGGAGTAAAAATACATCATTGTCGCCGTCGTTATCATAATCGGCATGGATCATATTTAAGCCCGAAACAACTCCATCAAGACCAGCTGAATTGGTCCTTTCTTCGAACTTTTTACCATTATTGATGAGAAGAGTAACATTGTCTTCAAGTCCCCACGATGAGCTAAATACGTCAAGAAAGCCATCATTATTGAAATCCTCTAAGCACAAGCCGCCCGACATTCCAGAGGTATCAGCACTAACAGAAGTAGCGATGTTCGGAAACTTTGGGAAATCAAATCCCGAGCGTTGGCCCATCTTAGGAATCAATAATTTTAATGGCACCTTATCAGGGTATTCGCCGAGTGTCATATACGCTAAATTTAGAAGATAGCGGGACTGATAGTCTTGAGGAAACGAATCTAGGATTTCCTTAAGAATGACGATAGCAGATTCTGATCCCCGACGGCTGGTATGGATTGCTTTTCCTTCAATTGGAAAAAGACAAGAGTCCTCGTTGTAATGAGCACAACAATTTTCATCTTCCCCGAGTCGTAAGTAGGCCATTGCTAAAGAATCGAAAAAAGGTTTTGTGTTACGGTCAACCCCATAGCCATTTTCTCTTAGCGCTACGTTCGTTTGCTCGAGGATTTGAATTGCTTCTTTAGTCTTTCCTGCAGAAAGCAACTCTTCGCCATAGATCAGAAGTTGCCTTGGGTTGCTAGAATTATTTGAACCTTCTAATTTTTTTCCGAAATATTTGGCCCGGGCCGCATTACGATGGCTGTAGAGTTCTTGAGGGTAACGCTTGTAGGCTGCTTGCAGCCTTTGCTCGAACCGACTCTTGGATGTTTCTTCCTTCGACTTTCCTTTTGTAACAGACAGCGGTTTCCCTGAGGACGAGGAAGGCTTTTGCGCATTGCCAGGCCAATCCTCGTCACCAAACCCAGGCACTGGAGAAAAGATTAACACAACGAAGACCTGAATAATTTTTACGTTGAAATTTTTAAGCGTTTGCAGACGCAAAGAAAAAGGCCCTCTCGTAAAAATAACTGAGTAAATTTTTCGCGCCAAATGAGGATTTTCCATGAACTCCTTCAGCGGGTAAAAGAGAGAAAAGATGAACGCGAGACAAATATAAGCTCTCTAAGATCACCTTTCCCATGAATGAAATCGATGAAATAAATAACGCTCTGAAACACAATTTCTTAGCCAATCAACTAGGATTCAGGAAAAGAAAAAATATTTTCGGAAAGGTGAATTTAAAATGCCACAAGCACCCATTCGAACATACCGATTACAATACAAGCCATCTCGTGGCTGATCACTGATACTGTGGAGCTAAAAGTTTTCTCAGGTATACGACTCTTCCTACACCACCGGGGGAGCATTGAGCTAGCCCTTCTACAAAACGATGAGAGGTTTTGTGGACCCTAATATGGATGCAACCTTGATTGGTTTATTATTCGTAGTTCATTGGAAAAGAATCGATTCTGGGGTAGCCCGGCCCGGGAAGCGAGATGACGATGCTCGGAAATCGGCAGGTTCAGGTGTCGAGGCGGTGCAGCGGTCCGACCTAAGGCGCGGATGCAGCTGTTTTTGCTTACCTGCAAGGTGGCTACGGAGCAGCCAACGTCGCTTACGTTCAGACGAGCGCTGTGGCATCCGGCGAGTGCTAGGAAATTGCTTCTGGCGGGAGGGCTTTGAAGCCGCCCTTAGAGCGGAGGGAGGTGAAATTGGGGGTGCGTTTTTCTTTCCCCGCTTCGGCCCTAAAACCGGCTTCAATGGATCACCAGAGCCCACTGGGAGTGTGCTTGACCATTTGAGTCGGCACACCTGACAATGCAGCCATGTTCAAACGCATTCACCGCGAGTTTCACGGATGGTTGGTCGCGATTATCGTTGCCTGCATCATCACGCCGTTGGCGGCAGAGCAACCGACCACGAAACTCTTCGACGGCACGACACTAAAGGGTTGGCGCGGAGATGCGTCTTACTGGAGCGTGAGAAACGGAGCGATCGTCGGCAATACTAAGCCGAATGGCAGGCAGGCGAACACCTTTCTGATTGCCGATGGAGATTATCACGACTTTGTGTTGCGTGTGAAATTCAAACTGATCAACGGCGCGAGTGGTGTTCAATTTCGCAGTCGCCCGCTGGGTGATCCGGCCGAGTTTCACGTTACCGGATATCAAGCAGATATTGGGGGCGGCGATACGGGGACATTTTACGAGGAAAAGGGGCGGTCAACGCTGGCGGCTGCGGACGCCAAGGTTGTCCGGCAGCATTACAAACCTGGCAAATGGAATCAGTACGAGATTTCGGCCATTGGTGACGATGTTGTGGTCAAAGTGAACGGCCACGTGACGGCACGTTACACGGAAACCGAGCCCGCGTCGAAGATTCCGCGCGCTGGGTTCGTTGCTTTGCAACTCCAGGCGGGAGTCGGAATGGAAATCGCGTTCAAGGACATTTCAATCCGTCCGGTGAATCCCACGACCGCCGAATCGACGGACTCACAACCCCCTTTCGCCCCCACCAGCTCCGATCCAAAGGCGGCTTCAACCCTTTCCCGCTAGAAGCAATTTCCTAGTAAGCTGAAACGAAGATCTGTCCACTCGCCCGGTAGAAATAGGATCTGAGCGGTTGCCTTTTGACAGAAGGATTCCTCGTGATCATGAATAGTGAAAATTAAGTGGCAATCTTCAGGTAAGAAGAACTCTAAATGAAATTATCTCTGATCACAATCCTCTGTTTGGGGTTCGGGGCGGTCTTCGCAACCACCGAGGAACCCGTTCCAGTTGAGGCAGCACACGATTTCATCCAATCCCACTGCATCAATTGCCACAACGATCGCAAGCAAAAGGGAGACATTAACCTGAGACCATTGCTTCATGACGCCGCATCTGTTGATCTGGAACTACTGGTCTCCGTCTTTGACCAACTCGATCTCGAGGAGATGCCTCCCGAAGATGAGGAGCAGCCCACAATAGATGAAAAATCAAAGATGCTGGCGTTCTTGAATGCCGCGATCAAAGCCAGCGGTTCATCGACCATTAATAAGAAAGCGCTGCCAGGCTATGGAAACTACGTCGACCACAAGGCGCTTTTCGAGGGTGCCCTCTCGGACTCAGCATCCGCGCCGCCGCCACGTATCTGGCGTTACAGTCCGGAAAGCTATTCCGAAAGAGTCAATCGCATTGTAGGCCACGATGTAGTCAAGTTTGTACCCGTTGCTACCTTCCCGTTGCCTCAGAAGGGGCTCAAACATCCCGCCTTCCCCTACAAAGGCCCGGCGCATACTGCTAAGGACTATGCGACCATTCATGACTTCGGGTTGACCGAAACGGAGCTCCTGATCGGACTGGCAGAGGAACTCTCCGCTGCGCAATTCAACTCCGGATCCCTACGCAGTTACCGAAACCTGCCGCCAGGCGACGCCGAATGGAAACGACTTCTCGACGACCAATTCAGAAAGCTTTACAGTAGAATTCCTACGAACACTGAACGACGATCGCTTTTCGATTTACAGAAGAGCGTCGCGGAGACCTCCAGCATTCAAACCGCCAATCAAACGATGATTTCGGCGACCTACCTTCGTCCTGAATCGCTCTTTCGCTTCGAGATAGGAACCGCCACGTCCGGGGCTAGTGACCGAGCGCCTCTCTCGCCACTGGAGTATGCCTATGTCGTGGGATTTGCACTCAATCGTGCCGGTCCCACACCAGAAGTCGTAAACAAGTTTGAAAGGTACGAAAGCAAGAGTAAGCCCAATCTGAAGGGGCTGATTCGGCCCTTGTTAGAATCCGAGGAAGCCCACCGGCGGATCATGCGTTTCATGGACGAATACTTTGAGTATGGCTATGCCGCTTATGTCTTTAAGGACAAGCACCATCGCCGCTATCGTCCTAGCTGGCTCATTGAAGATGCAGAGAGCTTCATTTCCAGAATCGTCAAACAAGACCGCAATGTCCTGAAAGAATTGTTAACCTCGAGCGAGTTTAACGTAAGAGGAGCATTCAACACCAAATCTGCTCCGAAGTGGTTTCAAGATGAAACCAACGGACACCTTTTTTATCACGCCATCTACAATTTAGAGAAAGAGGATCTCGGCAAAGACCCTGAGTGGCGCGACTTTCAAAAAAAACGTGCTGGTATTTTGACGCATCCAGCCTGGCTTCTTGCCTTTTCTGACAACACCAAGAATCACGCCATCCAGCGAGGGCGATGGATTCAGACCAAGCTCCTGGGAGGCGTCATCCCGGACACCCCTGTCGAAGTTGATGCTAGATTCCCAGAAGATCCTGCGCTAACGCTAAGAGAAAAGATGCTGGTGGTTCGCAAAGAGGAATGCTGGAGATGCCACCAACGTATGGATCCCCTAGGACTGCCATTCGAGCAGTATAACCTGTGGGGAATGCATCGAACCACCGAACTGGATCGCCCTGTCGATACCACCGGTGAATTGAATGGCGAGGCGGTTGGAGATCCAATCGAAATGCTGCATCGGCTAGGCGATTCGAAACACGTACACCAAGTCTTCTTGCGGCACGTTTTTCGATTTTTCAGTGGCCGCAATGAAACGCTAGGCGACGCCAAAACCCTGCGTGACATGGAGAGCGCCTATTACAAAAATAAAGGCAGCTTAAAAGAGAGCCTCCTCGAACTTCTCGTATCCGAGTCCTTTATTCAGCGTCAAAAATTTCCACCAAAAAAATAATCCAGCGTTATGGAAAAAAAAACCTTCTCTAACAAGCCTCCCGAGAGCAGTCATGCGAGGCTATATAGCCGACATGAATTTCTACGAGGCCTGAGTTTGTCAGCTGCCGGATCCGTTCTCCTCAATCCGCTAGTCGGGAAACTTTCAGCGGAGGTTGAAGGTCGTTCGCAGCCGACCCGCTTACTCTTCGTCATGGAAGGAAATGGTTGCCCTCCCAATCAGGTGCATCCAACAAACCTAAACCTGACTCCCATTGGTAAGCGTCAACAAACAGTTGAAGAATCTTTCCAAGCCGAGGATCTCCCCATTGCCTTGAAGCCGGTCTCGGACTACGCGGACCGGATGCTCATCTTGCAGGGGATCTCCGGCCGCATTTGCGGCGGTGGCCACTCGACCTATTTCGGAGCACTCGGCTGTTTCAATACAAGAGAAGGTAAGCACGTTCTCGGCCCCACTCTGGATTACGAAATTGGTCGCCACAACGAGACACTTTTTAAGAACATCTCTTTAGGGATCTCGCAAAGATCCCATCTGGATATTGTCTTCAACAGTTCAGCGGCAGGTGCAAACAATCCAATTGGGACCATCTGCAATCCACAGACTGCCTATAAGCGCATGTTTTCGCCCATCGGGGACCAGAAGAACCTGGCAGTCAAAACGCATCTCCTAGATTACGTGAAGGACGATATTCGATCTGTGAAGAGACGGCTGGGCTCAGTTGAAAAAGACAAACTGGATCGCTACCTTTCAGCCTACGAAGAGATCGGCCAGCGCCATTCCGCTATTGCCGATCTGGATCCCGGGGTGAAGAATCGCATCGATCCCATCACTGAAAAATACCGCTCTAGCAATCCAGTCGACCGCCTAGAATGTCATTTCGAACTCGCCACCTCAGCCCTAGTTACAGGACTCACCAACGTCGCCACCATTGCTTCAGGAGTCGGTCATCAGGATTTCTCCATCGTCTTCGACAAGCTCGGCGTCGGCCTTCAGAAACACTCCATCGGACATGCCCTCTACAACAAGGAACCGGTGGCGATCGAAGCCTCAGAGAAAATCCGCACGTTCCACTTCGAGTTGATCGCCCGCACCCTGAAAAAATTGGCCAGCATCCCGGAGGGTGACGGGACCATGCTCGACAATACACTCGTTGTTTACCTCAGCGATGCTGCCAACGAACACCATACCAAATGCGACGAGTGGCCTTATGTGATTCTTGGCGGAAATCCCCGAATGAAGCTGGGCGGGCGCTGCCTCACTTACGCTGATTTTGAAAACAAAGGCCATCGCACGGTCAACGCCATCCACAACACGCTGCTTCATTCATCGGGGCACCCCGTGAATGACTTCGGGTTCAAGATTCCAGGCCTAGATCACGGAGTCCAAGAAGGTCCACTCAGCGAAATTTTCATATGAGCTGCTACAGAATTATCAGCGCATTGTTCCTCGCCGTCCTCAGCTGCTCGCTCATGGCCGACGAGAAACCATCGATACTGCGTGGTCAGATCGACGGCAAAGCATTCTCCGAAGTTGGCAGACTCTACGTCGACAATGACAGATTGATCCATTTCAGGACAGACCAACGCCTCTACTACTTTTCTCATATGTATTATATCTGGGACGCGCTAACCAAGGCGGGCGTGGTCGCGGATGGCAAGATCGTTCACCATGATGCCATCCGTATCACCGGCAACTATTCCAAGGCTGCCTATGTTTACAATTTTCTGGAGGAACCGGCGCTCCGCGGTAGCCAGATCGTCTGGATTGACCGCGTCGAGAAAGTCGAGAGCTTGCCCGAGATGGAAGAGGCCTTCAGTTACCTCTTTGATGGCAAAAGCCTCCAAGGTTGGTCCGCGACTTCGAATTGGCAGATAGCGGATAAAGCCTTCTCTTGCTCGCCCCCCTCAAATCGGGTCGCCGAACAATTAATGAGCCACTCCAGCCACACCGATTTCGAACTCTCCTTCGAGTATCGGGGATCTTGGGGCACATCTGCGAGTCTCTTGCTTCGAGCCAACAAGAAGGGAGATGGAATCTCTCTCAGCCTTGATCATATCGACGAAGGCACGGTCGGCTTTCCCAAGTCCGCCGCTGGTGCCTCCCGACCCTACTCCTTGCATGAAAGCCGTGAGAAGCGAGGTGTCGGCGCAACCACGCACTATCATATTCAATATGAAGGACGCCCTTCCCATGATGCGGTGGCCCACAACAAGCTGCTCGAATGCGCCCAACTGAGTGAGTTTCTCAGGGAATGGGACGGTGGTTTTTGGAACATTGTCAGAGTGCGCTGCGTCGGAGTTGATCCGGAAATCACCCTCTGGATTAATGGTTTCCTAATCAGTAAGTTTAAGGCGAACACGGTTGTCCTACGAGAGAAGAATCCTGCTCACATCGGCGCCATCGAGAACTACGAAGTACATCCCTCAGGAGGCATCGGGTTTGCAGTACACTCCATGAAGCACGAGAAACCTGAGTTCCTACTGCGCGAGGTGCGCGTCATGGAATTGGATGAAAATTGAACAATCAGCTGCCATCAACTAGGTGGAACAAGAAAGCTGAAATACTGAATCCACCGTAAAGTAACCCCCTTTCGCTCCGGTCCAAAGGCGGCTTCAAAGCCCTCCCGCTAAAAGCAAATTCCTAGCAGTCAGTCAGATGAGATTTTGTTCCGCTGAATAAGCTGGCCACCGTAAATTTGCTGGTGCGGATTCCTCAATATGGGAAGGTTCGGGATGCCTCTCGTAATCGTCGCAAGCGTCTTCCTGCTCATTTCCTCTCTTTCGGGAATTGCCGGAGCGATTGATCTCTTTGACGGAAAATCGTTGGATGACTGGGAATCGGTCGGGTCCGCCAAATGGCGCGTGGAGGACGGCGTGATTGTCGGCGGTCAGGACGGCGATCCGAAACGCAGTGGGATCTTGATGACGAAGAAATTGTTCAAGGACTTCGAACTCGAACTCGAGTTCAAGATTGACGAGCACGGGAAGTATAACAGCGGGGTCTACTTACGCCACGGACCCGGCGAAAGCAGGCAACGGGGCTACCAGGTCAACATCGGCAGGGGCGCGGCCGAGGAGTATGTCGGCCTGCATTACAAAACCTGGCTCGATAAAGGCGACGAGCACGACACCATCCGCAAGAAGCTTCAGTGGAACCACCTCCGAATCCGCGCGGTCGGTGCCCACATCGAGGTCTGGTTGAACGGCAAGACGATCGTCGACTACACCGATCCGGCACCCGCCCCCGAGCACCTCGATGCGGGAGTGATCGCCTTTCAAACCTACGGTGCCGAGGGACACGATGGTTGGGTCAATTTTCGTAACATCACCCTCACCGATCTCGCTCCCAAGGACCTCGATTGGCCGGTGTATCTCGGAGGCAAGGAGCGCAACCTCTATTCGCCACTCCAACAGATCAACCGCGAAAATGTTTCCAAGCTGGAAGTGGCCTGGACCTATGAGACCGGCGAGAAGGGTGAATACCAGGCAAACAACCTCATTGTCGATGGCATCCTCTATACGCCCTCGCAGACGAGAAAGGTAATCGCTTTAGACGCAGCCACCGGCAAGGAACTCTGGAAATGGGATCCCGCAACCGAACGCTCCGGTCAAGGGCGTGGAAGGCAACGGGGCTTGGCCTATTGGCAAAACGAGACTGGAGGTGAACGACGATTGTTCACCGGGGTTTCCGGATTCCTTTTCGCGTTGGATCCAAAATCGGGAAAAGTGATCCGCGCCTTCGGGGAGAATGGCTCGATCAACCTTGGATCCGGATTAAACGTTCCCGGGATCATCCACGGGGATTTATTGATCCTCGGCGGCGTGGGCGGAAAGGGCGCAGTCCGGGCATTCGACGTGAGGACCGGCACCCAGCGTTGGATCTTCCACCTCATCCCCCGCCCCGGCGAAGTGGGCTACGAGACATGGCCCAAGGACGCTTACAAGACTGCCACCGGGGTGATGCCATGGTGCGGTCAGTCGCTCGATGAGGAGCGCGGGATTGTCTACATCGCGACGAAGACCGCTGAACCGGATTTCTACGGAGGCAAACGTCATGGCATGAACCTCTTTGCCAACTCAATTGTGGCGCTGAATGCTTCCACCGGAGAACGACTCTGGCATTACCAAATCGTTCATCACGATCTGCTGGACAAGGATCTCCCATGTCCGCCGGTTCTCTTGACCGTAAATCATGGTGGCAAGAGAATCGATGCCGTCGCTCAAGGCTCGAAACATGGCCGCCTCTTTGTCTTTAATCGCGTGACCGGGGAACCGCTCTGGCCCATCGAGGAGAGGCCGGTTCCCGCATCCGACTTACACGGCGAAAAGGCCTGGCCGACCCAGCCCTACCCCATAAAACCGGTCCCGCTGATGAGGCAACATTACACGGAAGCGGATGCCTCAAACATTTCTCCTGAGACTCACCAGATGACTTTGGATCGCATTCGAGCCTCTCCGAATTTCGGTCCCTTTCCCGCTCCGAGCTTGAAAGAAACCGTCATGTTCCCGGGATTCGACGGAGGCATGGAGTGGGGTGGCGGCGCCGCGGACCCGGATGGCATCTACTATGTGAACATCAATGAGATGCCCTGGCTTCTGCAAATGGTGGAAACACGCCGGGCCGACGGCTCCCGGATGATTCCGGGAGAGAAAGATTACATGCTCTATTGCGCCGCCTGTCACGGCTTGGACAAAAAGGGAAACCTCGCCGTGGAATCGCCGTCCCTCATCGACATCGGCAAGCGTAAGACACGGGCTGAAATTGAACAAATCACCCGGCAAGGCGGTGGACGCATGCCGGGATATGCCAGCATGCCCGAAGCCCAGCGAACCGCCATTTTGAACTACATCCTCAACACCAATCCCCCTTCGACGCCCCGAAAAAAAGAGGAGACATCCGACAAAGAGAACGGCGACGCCACAACCTATGCCTTCGGAGGATTTCGACGTTGGCTCGACAAGGAAGGATATCCCGCGATCAAGCCGCCATGGGGAACCTTAAACGCAGTCGATTTGAACACCGGCGAGATCAAATGGAAAGTGACCCTCGGCGAATACCCGGAATTGACAGCTCGCGGGATTCCTCCAACGGGCACGGAGAATTACGGTGGCCCGGTGGTGACGGCGGGCGGATTGATCTTTATCGGAGCGACGGCAGACGAAACATTTCGCGTGTTCGACAAGGAGACAGGAGAAATCCTCTGGAAAACGAAATTACCTTTCGGCGGTAATGCAACTCCCAGCACCTACATGGTGGATGGGCGGCAGTATGTCGTGATCTCAGCGGGAGGAGGGAAATCCGGGCGCCCAAAGGGCGGAAGCCTGGTGGCCTTCGCGTTGCCTAACTAAAAATAGATTAAATTGCTCCTCTTGAGACCCCTCTTTTTCATGGCTGAAGTGAGGGTGATCGGTTTGATCCCAAGCAGTTCGTATATTTTTCATAGTTCCTGACTTGGGATTGGTGGATCGTCGTGTGCTCAATCATCTCAGCTCAATTTCAGTCCATCTTCGCCCCCTTCAACCCCGCCTTCCAGTAGTCCACCCAAAAAGAAAATTCCTAGCAGTTTATAAGAGCAATGCGGGGCGGAGGAAAATCGGGATGCTCTATCCGGCGACATCTGGCTGGATCTTGGAACCGAGTTCGAATGGCTGAATTCCTCCGTAACCGACAACGCCTTCTAGCGTCTCTGGTTAGATCGATAAAAATACGCTTCAAGTAAGGGCCGAATTCTTAG